>ULRU01010417.1_pt1 | contig 49811 bp, 34 predicted proteins | sample 1955831 | NCBI WGS metagenome assembly ULRU01 (sample SAMEA4835693, study PRJEB28245) | human gut metagenome | biome: gut microbiome; material: fecal sample | place: Denmark | collected 2008 | reverse complement strand
GGCGAATGCCCGACAGCCAGGAAAATCTCTGATTTTTCTGGTGTGCACTGCGGACTGAGGTTCATATATTAAATCAAATTAAAAAACAAGAGAACATATACGTGGGAGGAAGACACAATGGATACAAATATTCTTTTAGAGTCAGGTACAAATGAATTAGAAGTTCTTGAATTTACGTTAGGTGACAATTATTATGGAATCAACGTGGCAAAGATCAGAGAGATCCTTACCTATCAGCAGGTAACACCGGTTCCAAATGCACATCCTTGTGTGGAAGGAATTTTTATGCCGCGTGATACGATGATGACGGTTATTGACCTGAAAAAGTGTCTGGGAATGGAACCATCCGAGAAAAAGGGCTTATTCATTATCACAAACTTTAATAAATTAAACATTGCATTCCATGTAGATGAAGTGATCGGTATCCACAGAGTATCATGGGAGGACATCATTAAACCGGATTCTACGATCAACACGGAAGATAAGAGTGCTGCAACAGGGGTTATCAAGCTGGAAGGAAAATTAGTGGTGATCCTTGATTTTGAAAAGATAGTTACGGACATCAGCCCGGAAACCGGACTGAAAGTATCAGATGTGGAGGAGAGAACAGCCAGAGACAGAAGCGATTCTCCAATCCTCATTGCAGAGGATTCCCCACTGCTTGGAAAAATGATCTCAGAGTGTCTGAAAAAATCAGGATACACGAATCTGATCATGACAATGAACGGACAGGAGGCGTGGGATAAGCTGACTGAGTTCAAGAAGAAAGGAACAGTCCGTCAGGACGTACACTGTATCATCACAGATATTGAGATGCCTCTCATGGATGGACACAGATTGACAAAACTCTGCAAATCAGATGATGAGATCAAGAAGATACCACTTATTATTTTTTCATCTCTTGTGAATGAGGAGATGCGCAAAAAGGGAGAACAGTTAGGAGCAGATGCCCAGTTGACAAAGCCGGAGATCGGTATGCTGGTAGAGGCAATTGACAATCTGATCGATAAGAGCGTAGATTAAGTCAGAAAAAGGGGTGTGAGTTTTTTCACATCCCTGATTTACTATAATCGAAAAATAAATATATGATAGTTACAAAGAAATCAATAGCAGGAGAATATTACCATGAATGAATCAGAAAATTACCTGGATCAGTTATTAAATGCCGTCGATGGCAGATCTGATTTAAATGACAGTGATCCTGTAAATCCAGAAGAAATTGAGAGTAAAGAACAAATGCCACAGAAGAGTACAAGAGAGACAATTGATATTCCGGATTCCAATGATCTGTTTATGGATCAGTTTGAACAGGAACTCCGGAAAGATAATGATCCCGATGAATTTTTAAAACAGTTCGAGCAAGAATTAGACAGGGACGAAAGTTCACAGGGTGTGACAAAAGCAACACAGCCGATGCTTGATGATATTGACCAGATCATGGAGAGCGTGAATCAGGAAGCCGCAAATGATACAGCAGAGATGGAAACATCAGCAGTGGAGAAAACAGCAGAGCAGAAAGAGGATACTGCCGAAGTAAAAAATGATGAGGGTGCCAGTGAAGATGGAATTGATGATCTGGCAATCGATGATATCGGAATTGATGATTTTGGACTGGATGATCCGGAAACAGAAAACGAAAAAGCGGTATCGGATGAAGATGATGAATTAATGAAAATTCTGAGTGGAACAGGCGAAGATTCCGAAATACCGGAGGCGGACAATGCAAAAGCAGAAGTGCAGCCGGATGACGAGGTAAAAGAAGAAAAGAAGCCGAAGAAACAGGGATTTCTGGCAAAGCTGTCTAAATTACTGTTCGGTGATGATGAACCAGATGAGGAAGAAATTTCCGGAATGCAGGCTGAACCTGCAGTTACTGAGATGTCTATGGATGATATGGACATCTTAAAAGAGTTAGAAGGTTCTTCGGACGGTGATAAGAAGGGCAAAAAAGAAAAAAAGAAAAAAGAGAAAAAGAAGAAAGAAAAAGCACCAAAGCAGCCGAAAGAGAAAAAAGTAAAACCAAAGAAAGAGAAGAAACCAAAGCCACCGGCAGAACCGGATAACACACCGCCGCTGCCAAAAGTGCCGGTGATCCTCGTTTTTGTGATGGCAGCATCCATTCTGGTACTTGTTCTGGCAGGCACACATTTACTTGGATATTCAAACAGTTTTGCAGATGCAGACCAGGCATTTGCAGAAGGAAGATATTCGGATGCTTTTCAGGCTGTGGCAGGGGAGAAAGTAAAGGAAAAAGACACGGATACCTATGAGAAATATCGTATTACAGCTATGGTTTCAGCAGAGTATGAAGCTTACGAGAGCATGATGGATGCAGAGGTTTACGATATGGCTCTGGATTCTTTGATCCGCACGGTACAGCGATATGACAAGTATCTGCAGGATGCAGAGACTTATGGATGCAGGGGCGAGTTTGATAAGATTGAAAGTGCAGCAGAGACAGCATTACAACAGGATTTTGGATTGACAGCAGAGGATGCAAGAACCATGTATGCACTGTCCAATAAAGAGACTTATTCCAGAGAAATTTACAAAGTATTAGAGAAGGCAGGCTTATCAGAGGTGACAGAATGATAGCGATCATTGACTATGATGCAGGAAATTTAAAAAGTGTAGAAAAGGCGTTACAGTTTCTGGGGCAGGAGTGCGTGATCACAAGAGATTTTCATGAAATCAAAAAGGCAGACAAGGTGATCCTTCCGGGTGTTGGATCTTTCGGAGATGCCATGAGCCAGCTGAGGAAGTTTGAACTTGACAAGGTCATTCATGAAGTGGCGGCAGAGCAGAAACCATTTTTGGGAATCTGTCTGGGATTACAGCTTTTGTTTGAAGGAAGTGAAGAGTCTGAGGGAGTGGAAGGTCTGTATCTGTTAGATGGAGAAATCCTCCGGATCCCGGAACAGGAAGGACTGAAAATTCCAAATATTGGATGGAATTCGCTGGATCTGCAGAACAATGGACGACTGTTTGAAAATCTGAATGGCAATCCATTTGTTTATTTTGTTCATTCCTATTATTTAAAAGCCAGAGAAGAGTCAATTGTCAAAGCAACCATCGAGTACAGCACACATATTCATGCGTCTGTGGAAAAAGATAATATTTTTGCATGTCAGTTCCATCCGGAAAAAAGTGGAACAGTAGGATTACAGATACTTTCTAACTTTGCAAAATTGTAGGAGGAACGTCAATGTTTACAAAAAGAATTATTCCGTGTCTGGATGTAAATCAGGGACGCGTGGTAAAAGGTGTTAATTTTGTCAACTTACGGGATGCAGGTGATCCGGTTGAGATTGCGGCAGCGTATGATAAAGCAGGAGCAGATGAATTGGTTTTCTTAGATATCACAGCAACGTCTGATGCGCGGGAGACTGTGGCCGATATGGTACGGAAGGTTGCAGAAAAGGTTTTTATCCCGTTTACCGTAGGTGGAGGAATCCGCACGGTAGATGATTTTAAGGCATTGCTTCGCGAGGGAGCCGACAAGATCTCCATCAACTCGTCTGCTATCAATAACCCGAACCTGATCAGTGAGGCAGCAGATAAATTTGGCAGCCAGTGTGTCGTTGTAGCAATCGATGCAAGACGAAGAGAAGATGGATTCGGCTGGAATATTTATAAAAATGGCGGCCGTATCGATGCCGGCATGGATGCGGTTGAATGGGCGATGAAAGCAGACCGGCTGGGGGCGGGTGAGATTTTACTGACCAGTATGGACTGTGATGGCACTAAGGCAGGCTATGATCTGGAATTCACCAGAATGATCTCTGAGAATGTATCAATTCCGGTGATCGCATCCGGTGGAGCCGGAACAAAAGAGCATTTTTATGATGCACTGACAGAAGGAAAAGCAGACGCAGCGTTAGCAGCTTCTCTGTTCCATTATAAAGAGCTGGAAATAGCTGATTTGAAAGATTATCTTGCAGACCGCGGTGTTCCGGTGCGGCGCTGAGACATCCGGCAGCAGACTGGATGTCCCGGACAAATGCAGCAGTGCAGGAGAAATTTTAAGAAGGTAACAAAAATGTCAATGATCACAAATGACTGGCTGGATGAGATCCAGGGGGAATTCAAAAAGCCATATTATAAAGCGTTATATCAGTTTGTCCGCGATGAATACAGTAAAACGGTGATTTATCCACCGGCGGACGATATTTTTAATGCGATGCATTTTACGCCGTTAAGCAAGGTAAAAGTGCTTTTGCTTGGGCAGGATCCATATCATAATGTAAATCAGGCGCACGGATTATCTTTTTCCGTATTACCGGAGCAGAAAGAAATACCGCCTTCCTTACAGAATATCTATAAGGAACTGCATGATGATCTCGGCTGTTATATCCCGAATAATGGATATCTGAAAAAATGGGCAGACCAGGGTGTACTTTTGTTAAATACAGTACTGACTGTGCGTGCACATCAGGCAAATTCCCATCAGGGACATGGCTGGGAACAGTTTACAGATGCAATCATCCAGGCTGTGAATGCACAGGACAGACCGATTGTATACATGCTGTGGGGAAGACCGGCACAGAGCAAGATTCCGATGCTGACCAATCCAAAGCATCTGATTTTGACAGCACCGCATCCAAGCCCACTGTCTGCGTACCGGGGATTTTTCGGATGCAGGCATTTCAGCAAGGCGAATGAATTTTTGCAGGCGAATGGTGTGGAACCAATTGACTGGCAGATTGAGAATATATAAAAACAGATGGCATTCTGCCATCTGAAAAGACCTCTGAAATGAGGAGTGCCCAGACACCAAAGGCGCCTGGGCTATTATGAAAAAATTTATCAAGTATTAAAAACTTATTTCCGTTTCATTTATGAGTTTATTGTAACAGTAATATGTGAATAAAGTATGAACAATTGTTGAATAATTAAAAATTTTTGTGCAAAACTACAGAAATGACCTTGAAAAACTAATAAAATGAAGCTAAAATGACGATGTAAAGATAAGAGAAAGGTAATTATGAGGGAGAATGCATAATTACACAACGATATTGTTTTACATGGATGATTGCTGATCAAAGGAGTGAGAAATATGGCAACAATTTCAGGATATGATTCATCTTCCATCGGCGTACTGTTTTCCAGTTTGAATTCAGGAAGTACGAAAACAAGTGCAATGTTTGGAACATCAGATTTACTTGGTATTAGTTATTCTGACTATGCCACAATCCAAAATGGAAGTTACACAAAGCTGATGAAGGCTTATTACAAAAAGGCGGCATCGGATGATTCATCATCTTCGTCTGTGTCTGCTGCTACATCGACTTCCAAAGATTCTTCGAAGACACTTGCAAATATCGAGAGCGCTGCAGATGATTTGAAGAAAGCATCTGAGGCACTGAGAACAAACGGAGATAAATCTCTGTTTACAAAGAAACAGACGACAGATAAAGATGGAAAAGTATCTTATGAGTATGATACAGACAAGATTTACAAGGCAGTCAGTGATTTTGTGGACAGCTACAACAAGATGTTAAAAGAGGGTGGGGATTCCAATACCAACAACATCTTAAGAAGTACAAAGTCCATGGTCAATCTGACAAAGGCAAATTCCAACATGCTCAGCAAGGTCGGAATCACGATCGGAACCGACAATAAGCTTTCCATTGATGAGACAGCATTTAAGAAAGCCGATATGAACACGGTAAAATCGCTGTTCCATACGACAGGCGGATTTGGTTATCAGACCTCGGTTCAGGCAGGTATGATCGAGAGTTATGCGAAGAGTGAGGCAGAGAAAGCCAATACTTACAATAAGTCAGGCATGTATACATACAATTATGCGACAGGTGAGATCTATAATACCACAACCTAAACGGTTGCAAAATAAATACAGACATGATATGTTATGAGAAGCTCATAAAAATGGGTTTCTCATAATTTTTTTATGGCGGGAAAAGAGGTAAACTATGGCAAAAAAAGTAGTAGTAGGAATGTCGGGAGGCGTGGATTCTTCCGTTGCAGCGTATTTATTAAAGAAGCAGGGATATGATGTGATCGGTGTCACCATGCAGATCTGGCAGGATGAGGATGAATTTACACAGGAAAAAAACGGTGGCTGCTGTGGGCTGAGCGCCGTTGATGATGCCAGAAGAGTGGCGGACCGTCTGGAAATTCCGTATTACGTCATGAATTTTAAGCAGGAATTCAAAAAGAATGTCATGGATTATTTTACAGCAGAATATCTGAAGGGAAGGACGCCGAATCCATGTATCGCATGCAACCGATATGTGAAGTGGGAGGCGTTATTAGACCGGAGTCTTGCAATCGGTGCAGATTACATTGCTACCGGACATTATGCAAGGGTTGAGCAGCTTCCAAATGGCCGTTATGCAATCAAAAATTCTGTCACCGCCGAGAAAGACCAGACTTATGCACTTTACAATCTGACACAGGCGCAGTTGTCGAGAACACTCATGCCGGTCGGAGATTATCATAAGGACGAGATTCGCCAGATTGCAGAGGAGATCGGGCTGATGGTCGCACACAAAAAAGACAGCATGGAGATTTGTTTTATCCCGGATGATGATTATGCGGGATTTATTGATAAAGAGTGTGGAAAACTTGTGCCGCCGCCCGGAAATTTTGTGTCTACGGATGGAAAAATACTCGGAAGACATAAAGGAATCACACATTACACGGTAGGACAGAGAAAAGGTCTTGGAATTGCACTTGGTTACCCGGTGTTTGTGACAGAGATCCGCCCGGAGACAAATGAGGTTGTATTAGGTTCGAATGAGGATGTGTTTACGACAGAACTGTATGCGGATCATGTGAACTTCATGTCGATCCCAGACATTGAAGGCGAAGTGAAGTTAAAGGCAAAAATCCGCTACTCCCACAGTGGAAGTATGTGTAAAGTGACACGTACCGGAGAAGATCAGATTCACTGTGTATTTGAAGAACCGGTACGTGCAGTGACACCGGGACAGGCGGTTGTGCTTTACGATGGCGATTATGTTGCCGGTGGTGGAATCATCATCTGAAATTCTGTACGGAATCTTATGGAAAAATCTTATAAAAATTAAAGGCAGAATTAACAAATGAAGAATACTTTCTGGAAGAGAGAACGAATTGAGATCATGATTGCTCTGGCGTTATTTAATTATGTGTTTCTGGGAGCAGAATATTTATTTGACAATATGATGGCATTTCAGACGGATTCAGGTGGAGTGGTGCTGGCACAGAGTTATGTGCTCGGAAGCAGTACGGTTGGTTTTCTTCTGTTTGGCATACTGGATGGTAAACTGCGGGAAAGAGCAAAGAAGGCAGGCAGTGCTGGTGCCGGAGTCCTCGCGGCTGTATGTCTTTGGGGGATCCAGGTACATCAGAGTTATGGAAGCATACTTGCAGCAGGACTGATTTTATATGTGCTGCTTGGAATAGCCGGAAGTCTGGTACACTACCGGGCAGCGTGCCGCTATGGTATGGAAGAACATCTGGCGGAAACGGTGGGGGTATCGTATGCAATCGGACTTTTTTTACAGTTTTTTGAAAATAATCTGATCCATAATGCAGCGGTGGAAGCAGTGATTTTGACTGTTGCATTCTGGGCACTTCTTTTTCTGGTGGAGAAAAGGAAGGTGGCGGGAAGCCTGATGGAGTGGAACCTATATGAGTCAGATCCCATCAGACATCCGTATGCAGTGGCAGTTACGCTCATTTTCACAGTCGCCCTTATGACCTGTATTTTTGCAACATTAGACAATGCAGTGACATTAGGGCATGCAGGTGGAAGTATGGATATCGGACAGTGGCCAAGATTGATCCTGGCGGTCAGCGGACTTGTGTCAGGCGTGTTGTTTGATTATGAAAAAGGCAGATACAGGAACCTTATCATGTACTGCGTGACGCTGCTTTCCACGGTGTGTATACTTGTGATCGTTTCCGGCGGCTCTTTTTTGCTTGGGCTGATCGTATTTTATCTGTCGGCAGGCTTCTTTGTTGTGTTTTTCTCGACCGGTTTTGTGCGGCTGGCGGGGTATATGAGAGTGCCGCAGTTTTGGGCTGGCATGGGAAGAGCAGTGAACAATCTCTGCGCCATACTCATTGGAAGTTTTTCAGTAGCACTGATCCGGTCCGGCGACAGTACGAAGATCATGATCGCATCGATCGGGTTATTTGTGCTGATCAGCATTGCGATTTATATTTACACGGTGATGGGACAGACGGATGTGGAATTGCCTGATCAGGAGCGGAAACAGGAAGAGGAGCAGGATTATTTTTCAGCATTTGCAGATACCTATGCGCTGACAGAACGGGAGCAGGAGGTGTTGAAAATGCTTTTGGCATCGGATGAGGAGGTGCAGGAGATCGCAAATAGGCTTTATATTTCAAGGGCAATGTTATATCGATATATTTCATCGCTCAACAAAAAAAGAGATACAAATTCAAGGATTGGCCTGATCCAGTTTTATTATACATGGAAACCGGAAAAAAAGGCTGATCGTGACGATTGAGACATATGTAAACTCCCGGATCGTGTAATGTTATGTTAAGATTTTTCAAGTATATTCCTTTTATGGAGATAGGAGGCTTGAATGAGACATAAGGTGCGTGATCTGGGAGTCTTTTTTTGTCTTGCGGTGATGTTGTTTACTGTAACTTCCTGTGGAAAAGAAGTGAGTGATCAGACGATCGCAACGACCGAACAGAGTTCTGAAGAAAGACGTGATGCAGAAGCAGTCATGGGGACAGAAACGGTGGAAACTTTTTCGACGGAGAAAGCCGGATGGTTCTGCATGCAGACATTGTGGCGGCGCAGGAAAAATTGTCTGCGAACTCTGTGGCGGTTCGCATGGAAAGCCGTGTTCTATTTGTCATGGCAAGGGTGTGATCACGGATGATTGTATTCTCTGTCATGGAGCGAAGAAATGTACGGTATGTGGCGGAAGCGGAAAAGTGTAGAGAAGAGACCAAAAATGGGAGAATAAAATTACACTAAAAAGTAGTATAGGAGGAAAAGCAGATGAGAAAGGCGTGGAAGAAAGCAGTCAGTGTCCTGCTGACATTGGTACTGCTATTCGGTGTCCTGCCGGGGATGAATGTGTCGGCAGAGAATGAAGGAGGACAAGGCAGCGGTAATTCTGTAGAGATTACATTGGATAATGGGACTTATGATGATACTTACAAAAATAAATATGGTACAATCCAATATTCTACAAATTATCGTGATAACAGTACAAGTGCTGAGTGGAAAGAAATATCGGAGCTGACAGCGTCTGATAATCAGGGAAAGTCTAAATATACCATTCAGGGTGAGAATGTATATATTAAAATTACTTATGCACAAGGTAGCACTTATAAGGCGGCAATTCCAAACGGCGTAGAAGTGAAAGATGGTGTTCCGATTGAAATTACAGGCGGTCATATTGAGTTTACAGACACTTCCGCAGGTGGTGGAAGTCAGGGTGGCAATCCGCCACAGCCAACAGGGGTAAGCTTGCAGTTTGAAGGAAATGCATGGAGTTCGTATCAGAACATGAAATTATATGCAGGACTGGAATTATATGTAAATCCAGATAATACCGGGTTTGTTACGCTTACAGATCTGTTAAATCAAAATAAAGCAGCATTTGATGAGAGTGGAATGGTTTGCTTATTGGATGAATCGGTTACATCTGTATCCATATATGCACAGCTGGAAAAGAAGGATGAGTATGAGATACAGTTTTATGGAGCGCAGACCGCAGGAACCAGTGAAGATACTGCTATCACGGTAAATGGTACTCAGCATATCCAGATCGATCGAAAATGCCTGACTGTTACATGGGCGTATGATGATACCTATGGGGAAGATGGCAGAATCGAACATGGAACAGCGGAAATTATTAAAATCAATGGTCAAGATGTGTCGCAAATGACATTTTCTAATTTCGCAAATAATTCGGGAGATAAAAGCGGAGGGCATCTTGCGGTAAAAAGAGATGATGTTGTTACCATTAAGTTGATCCCGGATTATGGTTATCAGTTGTCAGGGGCTTCCATCAATGGAGTTACGTTGGCACCACAGACGGAGGTATCAACCTTCACTTTCAAAATGCCGGATACCAACGTGCATTTTAAAGGAATCTTCACACAGACACAGGATGAAATTAATACATCAGGAACAAAAGTCTCTTCCGCAACTGTTGAAAATGGAGCAAATGCGGCTCCAAGTGGAAATCTGCGTCTTACCGTGGAGGATTCGGATGCAAATACAACAAATGCACTTGCACAGGTAGAAAATGCAGTAAGTGCAGAAGCAGTAAACCTGACCTTAGACCAGATTGTCAGCAAGGGAAATGGAACTAACTGGGAGACTCCAGTCACGCAGTTTGGCCAGCCTGTGAAAATGAATCTAAAAGTGGCTGATTATGACACGGCGGCAGGATATGCGGTTGTAAGGGAGCATGACGGAAACCTCACAAAACTTCCAACGTCTGTGTCGGAAGATGGTACGCTGACTTTTGAAACAAATCAGTTCTCAACTTATTTTATTGTGAAAACAGCAAAGAAAGCGGATAATGGTAATGCAAAAACGGAAAACAGTTCCAATACATCTTCCACAGCTGCTTCTTCGGCTGCGGGATCTACAGATAATGCGATAACTGCACAGTCAGTAAGCGGAGAGGGAGTCCCTGCAATCAATATCGCAAGTGCAACGGATCAGCTGCTGAATCTTGCAAAGTTAAGTGAAGACGAGAACAAGGCAGTAAAAGCCGGAAACAAGACGCAGTTTGTTTTGAGCGCATCCGGCATGACACCAACAAAAGAAGAGATTGCACTCATTCAGAGTGTTCTTGGAAACAATGTGATTGGACAATACTTAAATCTTAATTTAATATTGAAGATATCAGGAAGAGCGGATCGCCAGATTACGGATTTATCCGCACCAATGTATATAGCAATCACAATTCCGCAGAACCTTGTGAACCATGACAGCAGTATTGAACGCACTTACAGGATCGTCAGAATCCATGATGGTGTGGCAACACTGATCGATGGGACTTACGATGCAGCCACGAATCAGTTTACATTTGCAACGGATGGTTTCTCAACCTATGCCTTGGTATATGAGGATGTGAATACCACTCTGACAGGCAGATCGCCAAAAACAGGAGACAGTTCCATGTGGATGGTATGGACGCTCATTCTCTGTGCAGGATGCGGTGCGCTGTTTGCAGCAGGAAAGAGATACAGGAAAAACAGATAGTAGTGAAGAATCATAGAAAAAGTCTGAAAGAGAAAAAAAGAAAGAGCGGATTACGTTCTTTCTTTTTTTCTTATGTGAAATGACGTTAAAACACATATTATCGCTGCATCAGACGTCTGCAACAAGTTCCACCGGACAATGGTCAGAGCCGTACACTTCCGTATGGATTCCGGCAGACTGCAGCTTTGCGTCAAGACATCTGGAAGTGATAAAATAGTCAATACGCCATCCAGCGTTCTTCTCACGTGCCTTGAACCGGTAAGACCACCAGGAGTAGATGCCCTCTTTATCCGGATAAAAATAGCGGAAAGTATCTGTGAATCCGGAGTTTAACAGAGTGGTCATCTTTGCACGTTCTTCATCGGAAAAACCGGCATTTTTGCGGTTGGTTTTTGGATTCTTCAAATCAATTTCTTCATGTGCAACATTCAGATCTCCACAGACAATGACAGGTTTTACCTCGTCGAGCCTTTTCAGAAAGGCAAGAAAATCTTCTTCCCACTGCATGCGGTAAGGAAGTCTTGCCAGTTCGTTCTGGGAATTCGGAGTGTAACAGGTAACCAGATAAAAAGCATCGTATTCCAATGTGATGACACGCCCCTCATGGTCATGCTCCGGGATGCCGATGCCATAAGAGACAGAGAGTGGTTCGTGTTTTGTAAAAATAGCAGTGCCGGAATAGCCTTTTTTTTCGGCATAATTCCAGAACTGATGGTAGCCGGGGAGATCAAGGGCAATCTGCCCTTCCTGTAATTTTGTCTCCTGGACACAGAAAAAATCTGCATCCACTTCATTGAAAAAATCTAAAAATCCCTTTTGCATGCAGGCACGAAGTCCGTTTACATTCCAGGAAATAAATTTCATAGTTGTATCCATCCTTTTCCTGCGGCAGTGACCATGGAGACATCTGCCGCTGATTTTTTTCTATATACTCTGACGCAGTGTGGGTTATTCTGTTGTATTGTGGTAATAAGTGTTTAGACAACCAGAAGTTATTTGCTCAGATGAGCAAATTCTTCCTCCGTGTCCATTGTAGTCCATTTGCCGAATGCTTGAGAATCCAGACTTGGAACATAGCCAAGATTCTTATATCCTAATTTCTTAAGCAATTCAATACTAGCTATATTTTCACATTCTGTAAAACTAATAAACTCCCATTCCGGAGCCATCTTGTGAAGATGTTCAGTCAAAACAGTTAAGGCTTCAAAAGCATATCCTTGTCGATGATATTTATAAGAAAAGGTATATCCGAGAGAAAATGTATGATCCTTTGGCATAACAACTATTTCACCAATCATTTCATTTGTATCCTTTAGTGCTACTGCTATCATACAAGGAAAATCAATTGATATCTCATCATTTCTTCGGCGTTCAATCAAACTTACAATTCCTTCATAGTCTTTTACCTGTCCTCTCTGATATCGAGCACATATTTCATTATTTCTATAATCAAATATTGCATCCACATCATTTTGCAATACATTCCGAAGATGGAGTCTTTTGGTATCAATGGAAATCATCTATTTGTTCTCCTCTATAATTTCAATCATTCACCTGTTCATGTAAATATGATTAGTCAAACTCATTAACACCATGATTCTACCATAATTACATTTGAAAATCTATTTTATTCTATTAAAATTCATTCAAAGAAGTTGAACTTAAATTATGATGGGAATACAGATTGATTTCTGTCGTTATCCAATAGGCACTCCTCCCATAACCGTGAGTTACATAACGTAAATTGGCAGATTGTGTGGTGCGGTTCATGACGTTGACCGGGCATGTATAAGCGTCCTCTCACAAGTCATTCATAACGTAAATGAAAGAAAAACGGTACAGACAAATATGATTTCCTTCGTGAGCCATGGAGCTGGGTTTCTAAAAATTTTGTGAAGCCTCGCTTCATAAAATTTTTGCTCAGAAGCCCAGCGGAATGCCCGGCGAACAGGAACATCATATTTGTCTGCACCGTTTTTCTTTTTCATTACATATAAGATCACGACTTGTGAGAGGGCGCTTATATCTGCCCCTCACAACCCATAAAGGCACTGCAGAATCTGCGACACTACGTCCGTTAAACTCCGGTAGATTTCGATTTATTTTGCCAGCAGCATCATGATTTTATTGCTGCGCTCCACGAATTTTGTCATCTCATCTACAGATAACGGATGGTTGGAGAGCACAGCCAGATCGTATAACTGCTCGCAGAACATCGGAACGTTCTCGGAATCTTTGTGCTCGAAAATGTATTTTACAAGTTCGTTGTTAGCATTTAAAGTAAGTGTCTGGTCAGCAGCAAACATATTCATGTCCATGCCGCCCATACCGTTCATGGCATACATCTTCATCATATCCTGCATACGTCTTCCTTCTTCGGAAAGTGTGATGATAGAAGAGATGTTCTCATTTTTCAGCTTCTCCACTTTCACAGTGAGTTTATCGTTGTTCAGAGCTTTTTTGAATACTTCTGTCAAAGCATCTGTCTCAGCTTTCAGATCTTCTGCAGAAGTCTCATCCTTTAAGGATTCTGTCACATCCGCATCAATACGCATGAATTTGTATTTTTCATTGCGCTGCTCTAACTGTGTGATGAAAGAGGTATCAATGTTGTGATCTAAGATCACTGCCTGCATGTTCTGTTCTTTGAAGAGCTTAATGTACTGACCCTGCTGGACTTTATCGGTAACATAGTAGATAACTTTACGTTCATCTTTTTCGCTGTCAGCAGAAGTGTCGCTGCCATCAGCAGTATTATCAGATGCAGCAGCATCGCCAGTGTTTGTAATTGGATTACCATCTTTGTCTAATACCTCCGCATCGTCTTTCTTTTCTTCTTCCTTCACTAATAATTCAGGAAGAGTCAGATACTTGTCATCTAAGTTTTTGAACAGGATGTAGTCGTTCATCTTGTCACAGAACTTTGTATCTTTTAAGCAGCCAAATTTGATAAATGGGCTGATGTCATCCCAGTATTTCTCATAGCTTTCCTTTTCGGTCTTGCACATGCCGATGAGTTTGTCTGCAACTTTCTTGGTGATATATTCGGAGATCTTCTTTACAAATCCATCGTTCTGCAAAGCGGAACGGGATACGTTCAGTGGAAGATCCGGGCAGTCGATCACACCTTTTAATAACATTAAGAATTCAGGAATGACTTCTTTGATGTTATCTGCGATGAACACCTGATTGTTATATAACTTAATGGTTCCCTCAATAGAATCGTATTCTGTATTGATCTTCGGGAAGTATAAAATTCCTTTTAAGTTGAACGGATAGTCCATGTTCAGGTGGATCCAGAACAGAGGCTCTTTGTAGTCTAAGAACACTTTGCGGTAAAATTCCTTGTATTCTTCGTCAGTGCAGTCTTTTGGATTCTTTGCCCATAATGGGTTGGTATCGTTCAATGGAACCGGTCGTTTTACAATTTTTAATTTTTCTTTTGCAGGGGAAACTTCAACGACTTCTTTTTCACCGTTTTCATTTTCTTTTTCCTCTGTTTTTGCTTCCTCGTGGATTTCTTCCACAACGGTATCAGTATCTAACTTATCTGCTGCATCGATGGTTTCATATTGTGTCTCAGCATTTGCCTTAGATAAGAAGATTGGGGTAGGCATGAAAGAGCAGTACTTCTCAATGACTTCTCTTGCACGGTATTCGTTTGCGAATTCGAGGCAGTCTTCATTCAGGTATAAAGTGATCTCAGTACCGACACCTTCTTTTGTGCCGTCTGTCATATCGAATTCTGTGCCTCCGTCACATGCCCAGTGGACAGGTGTGGCACCTTTTTTATAAGATAAAGTATCGATCGTTACCTGATCCGCAACCATGAATGCAGAGTAGAAACCAAGTCCGAAATGACCGATGATCTGATCGTCGTTTGCCTTGTCTTTGTATTTTTCGATGAAATCAGTAGCACCGGAAAATGCGATCTGGTTGATATATTCCTCTACTTCATCAGCTGTCATACCAAGACCATTATCAATGAATTTTAATGTTTTTTCGTCCGGGTTTACAATAATCTGGATTTTTGCCTTGTAGTCAGCAGGTAATTCGTACTCGCCCATCATATCCAGTTTTTTTAATTTTGTGATGGCATCGCAGCCATTACTGATCAATTCACGATAGAAGATATCGTGATCGGAATATAACCATTTCTTGATGATCGGGAAAAGGTTATCACTGTTGATTGAAAGATTTCCATGTTTCTCAGCCATAATATAACACTCCTTTTTCTATCCATAAGTAAATCAAATTATTTTATGTTCTGTTATAAAATACACTTATCAAATATCTGAATCATTGTATTTCAACTTATATCTAGGATTTTATAACCCTTGTCTGCAAAAGTCAATAGAAAATTAGCACTCTTTTTAAATGAGTGCTAACAATAAATGGGCGAAAGCAGAAAAATAAGGTGTTTACAGAATATATAAAAACTTTATAAACTTAATTGAAGTTCATGGTATAATAACCACAAGAGAACGGAGGATAACATGATAGTTTTAAAAGCGGATAAAGAATTGAATTTAACTTTTCAGAAATTGATCAAAATGATGGATGCGCCGGTGGAGTGGAACGGCATGTTTTTTGTGGTCGGAGATTATCTGATCCTGCAGGGGAGCGTGCGGTCACTTTTTTTCAACTTTGATACGAAGCTTGTGGTGACGAATATTATTGAACTGAAAGCAGAGGAGCAGATGATCGCTGCCGTGGAGCAGCACCCAAATGTGCGGGATATTTTGAATATGGTGCTTTATGCGTTTGGAAAGTGGGGAAATATCAAGGGACTCCGTGTGGACAAAGATTATGTGCAGCTGAACCGGTTGTTTGCGCAGATCCTTGGGGAATTTCAGGTGGAATCGCAGTATGGACCGGAACACTTCCGCTTCTATAAAAATAAAATCCGTCTGACCTATGAGGATGTGATCGAGGCAGTACTGTCGGATGAACCGGAGGAGATTTTACTGCCGGAGGAAGAGGAGCCGCAGGGGCTGTGGCATAAACTGGTCTGGAAAAAGGCGGCGAGCAGTTTTTTGATGCGGGATACCACGCTTGCAGAGCGGAGACGGAACCGGATTGGAAATAACTTTTATCTGGCCGGATATCTGTGCCCGAAGTGTGGAAGCCAGCTTTACATGGCAGTTTACCCGGAAGGCAGGGAATTTCAGATTGAGACAGAAGAGGGGGCAGTCCGCATTGCCCGCGTTTACAGTTGTAAAAAGTGCTGTTGCATGTATACGCCAAGACCAAAGCGTCTGTTGGTGGATGGGGATGTATACAAAATGGACTTTGAACGGGATGAGGCTGCCTATGAGGATTATCAGGAACTTTTGGGACGTACTGCCGGACGGAATGTGAATACAAAATACAATGAGTATGTGGACAAAAAAATGGCAATGGAGATGGAACGTGCAGACGCATCTTCGTTACAGGATGAGGAACAGCAAATTACAGAACTGATCGGGCATCTGCCGGAAGTGTCAGAGCAGGAACTGTTTCACACTCTGCGGAAAATGGAAGAAGGATTTTATTCGGACGAGGGTGTAAGACGTTTGGAGCAAGCAATCCGCGGCGAGGATGAGATGGGAACAGATGCGGATTGCGACGCAGATGATGAGAAGGAAGCAGATACGGAAAGAGCCGCGGAAGATGAGCCGGATACAGAATTGGAACGTAATGCAGAAGAATCAGGCAAAACGAAAAAAAATGTAGACAAATCGGATGGAAACTCTGAGAGAACATTTGGAAAGCCGGGAAGAGATTCGGAGAAACCGAGGGAAAACGCACCTGTAACTGCGGGAAAATCAAGTGGAATATCTCATGCAAATCTGGAAGAAGCAAAAGAAAATGCCACAACAACTGTGGAAAAACTAAGAGAAGATTCCTCTGCAATTACAGGAAAAGCAAGAGAAAAAACGCAGGAAAATAAGGGCGCAGTGTGGGAAAACAACCAAAACAGTAAGGAAAATCCACGGCAGAGCACAGAAAAGGTTATAGACAAAACACAGAAAAAAACGGTAGAGAAAACCAACGGTACGTCAGTAGAGGAAACGCAATCTGCAAAAGAAAAAACAGGGCGTGCAAGAAATGCAGAGCAGACATTTGAGAGGAGCCCGCAAAAGAAGACAGAATCGGTTGAAAATACAAAATCATCAGAAAATGCGTCAACAACAGGAAGGAAGAATCCATCCGGAAATATAACACCGGCAGACAGCAGAATTCCATCAAAATACGGCTCATCAGTAGACAGTGGAAACGCATCAAAGTATGCCGCATCAACAGGCAGTGCAGACACATCCACAAATGCTGAGAGAGGCAGACAGGCCCGCCAGGAGGAATTGAAGCGTCTGACGCAGGTGCAGCGGCTTGTCAACCAGCCGGGAAGAAAAACAAGAGAGGAACTGGTTTCTCTGCTGGATGACATAAAAAAAGAAAGCATCAGTCCGGATATTGTCAGACCGTACACGGAACAAGTGGAGAACAGGATTCGTGCTATGGATGAGAAAAAAATAAAGGAAATCTGCGGAGATGTCGGCAGGATGGATTTTGAGGATGCCAGCGAAGCAGCAAAGCAGTTAGAGGATGGCGATTTCCTTCCTCAGTTGAAATTTGATGCATTAAAAGAACTGGAGCAGCGCATGTCCAAGATTAAAACGGAGGAGTGCGGGCTTTTAGTCAGCAAATTGCTGAATGCATTTGACGAAGCCGGAGTGACAGAGTCGAAACGGTGTCATTTTTATCCGGCAAAAAGAGTGTGGCAGAAGCAGGCGGAACCGGAGGAGACAGCTGTCTTTGAGGGAGCAGTGGATAATTTTGCAAACGGAATCGGAAAGTTTGAGTATCCGGTGCTTCTGGTAGACAAATCAAAGGATGAGTCAGGAAAAGAAGGGGTTCTTCTGACACCAGAGAACCTTTACTACAGCGCATGGATGACTTCCTATTACATTCCGGTGATGGATATTGAGTCTATCCAGGCTGTTACAGGACTATTAAACCGGGGCATTTATGTATATCAGAAGAATGGAAGTAAGACAAAACTTCCGCTGGCAGTGGAGCATGAAGAGATGGAAAAATTTGCAAAGGTGCTAGAAGATTTTGTGCGCTATCTGCAGGAAAAACCATTTTCCAGAAAAGAATCTTATCTTGCAAAGGAAAAACACGATACGATTTGCTGTTACCGTTGCGGTTACATCTATAAGGGCGTTGGTGTGTGTCCTCGCTGTGGTTATAAACAAAATGAATAGGACAACGTCTGGCTTCGTATACATAAAAAGAGAAGATATGCGGAGCAGAAAATGAAAGCATTCTTATTAAAATACCGTTCCAGCCTGCTGCTTTTTGCAGTGATGTTTTTATTCGGCTGGGGAAGCGCAGCCGTCGTGGCAAAGTGGCAGTCTGACAGGGAAACAGAGGAGACGATGCACATCGAGGCGGCAGTCGATAACTGGGGACTTGGCTTTGGCGAGTCTGGAAAGGAACTGCAGCCGACCGGAAATGCCACGGCGGATGAGTTAAAGCAGTATGATACCTATTATATAGGAAGTAAAGAGGAAAAGGTGATCTATCTCACATTTGACTGCGGCTATGAGAATGGCAATACAGGAGCAATTCTGGATGCACTCAAAAAACACAATGCACCGGGAACTTTTTTTGTCGTGGGACATTTTTTGGAGAGTGCGCCGGAATTGGTCAAACGGATGGTTACAGAGGGACACACGGTGGGAAATCACACCTATCATCATCCGGATATGTCGGCAATCTCGGACAAAGAGTCGTTTCAGAAAGAGCTCGATGCAGTCAGCAGTTTGTTTCAGGAAGTGACCGGACAGGAGATGACAAAGTATTACAGACCACCGCAGGGCAAATACAGTACAGAGAATCTTGCGATGGCAAAAGAATTGGGGTATAAGACCTTTTTCTGGAGCCTCGCCTATGTGGACTGGAATGCGGATGCACAGCCGACAGAGGAGGAGGCTTATGAAAAACTGATCGGACGCATCCATCCGGGCGCAATTGTATTGTTACATAATACATCATCCACCAATGGTAAAATTTTAGATGAGCTGCTCACAAGATGGGAGGACATGGGATATACCTTCCAGCCGCTGTCGCATTTATGGAGTGATGAGAAAACAAACTGACGAAAAATTTCTGAAAATGCCCGAATTTGTTTGCTTTTGGCAGAAAGAGTATTATAATAAAAATAGATTGTTACATTTCGAGAAGATGTCAGAAAAACCAAAGAGGAGATTTGATATGAAAACAAAGAAAAAGCGGATTGCGCAGGAAATCCAGAGCCGTATTCTTACCATTGTGATTGCGATTTTTATGGTGGTTGCGGTTGTGGTCGCAGTTATGGTTGGAAATGTCAGCTTAAGTGCACAGAAGAATGATCTGGAGATGCAGTCGAAGGCAGCATCTTACCAGCTTGAAATCTTTTTTCAGGAGTATATGACCATTGTGGAGCAGATGGCGCTTGACAAAGATGTGCGGACACTGCTTACTGAGACAAAAGCAGGAGATAAGATCACAGAGTCGGCAGACTATCAGACGGTATTTCACGAGATGGAGAAAATTGCAGCAGCAGACAGTGATAACATTCAGGCAGTCTGGCTTGGAGATATTGATGCTAATGTGGCGACACAGTCAGACGGGTTTACAAGTGACAGCAGCTTTGAAATCACAGAGCGTACCTGGTATCGTGCAGTGGAGACGAACGGTACGATCCTGACAAGTGCTTATGTGGAGGCGAGTACCGGAAATCTGATCTTAAGTGCAGCAGCTCCGGTTTATGATGAAAATGGCAAGAATATCATTGGTGTTGCAGGAGCGGATATCGCACTTGAGCATATTGATGAACTGCTTTCGGCTTATAAGATTGGAAACAATGGATTTGTTATTTTAGTAACATCGGATGGAACCATTATTTATCATCCTAATTCAGATAACCAGTTGAAAAATCTTTCCGAGCTGAACGTTTCGGATTCCGTGATGAAAGCAATTCAGAGTCAGAACGGAACATCTGTGAAGTATAAAGCAGATGGAAGCAGCAAGTATGGATATGTCGGAAGAATCGGAACGACCGATTATTATACGTTAAGCTGTATGCCTTCCAGCGAATATTTAGCAAGCCTGATCCAGTGTATCATTATTGTACTGCTGCTTGTAATTGTTGGAGTTGTCATTATCATTATGGCAATCAGACGTCTGGCAGGCAATATCACAAAACCGATCGTTGCATTAAATGAGGTGGCACAGGAACTGGCAGAGGGTAATCTGGATGTATCGCTCGACGTTTCTTCAGAGAACGAGATTGGAGAACTTGCAGATTCCATCCAGAAGACCGTAAACCGGTTAAAAGAATACATTAATTATATTGATGAGATTGCGTATGTCCTGAACCGTTTATCCGATGGAAAACTGAAATTTACATTAAAATACGATTATGCAGGTGATTTTGCAAAAGTAAAAGATGGAATGATGCATATCTCAGAATCATTACAGGGAATGATCGAGAATATCATCAACAGTTCCGCACAGGTTTCGGCTGGTGCAGATGATCTTTCGAGAGCAGCCCAGAATATTGCTGAGGGTGCAAGCACACAGGCAGCTTCTGTGGAAGAACTTGTCGCAACTTCAGTTTCTGTATCTGAGCAGGTAAAAGAGAATACAGACGATGCATTAAAATCAGCAGATGAGACTGCTCGTGTCACAAAGATGATGCAGGACAGCAGAACACAGATGGATCAGATGACAGAGGCAATGAACAAGATTACCGAGACATCAAACGAAGTTGTCAGCATCATCAAGACAATTGAAGATATTGCAGACCAGACGAATCTGTTGGCACTGAATGCTTCGATTGAAGCGGCAAGGGCCGGGGAAGCAGGAAAAGGATTTGCAGTTGTTGCTTCTGAGATTGGATCACTTGCAGAGGGAAGTTCCAAGGCAGCAAATAATACAAAAGATTTGATTGGAATTTCCATTCAGGAAATCGAACGGGGAACAGAACTTGCAGCGAATGTTGTTGCTTCCATGCAGGAAGTATTGGATGCAATTGAAAATGTCAATGGTATGATCGGGAAGAGTGCAGAGAATAACCAGACGCAGAATCAAAACATTGAGCAGATCAAACTTGGTATCGAAGAAATCTCCAAGGCAGTGGAAGATAATTCTGCATCTGCAGAAGAGACTTCTGCAACATCAGAGGAGCTGGCTGCACAGGCTGCAACACTCGAAGCGCTTGTCAAACATTTTGACCTCGAAGATGATGGCAGCAACGATACAACAAGATAGAAAAATCCCACCGGCAGATATGATTTCCTTCGTGAGCGAAGCGAACAGGAACATCCTATCTGCCGGTGGGATTTTGCTGTCGCCCAATACCTTTTGGCGGGCTCATCAATCTTTTTGCATACGAAACCTAGACACTGCAAATGTGAATTGTTATAATAAGAGATACGGAAAAAAGAAGGTAGTGAAGAACACTGCCAAAATGCAGGATTCATAAAGATGGAGCAGACATGAACAGGATAGCAATTGTGGAAGACGATCAGGGTTATCGTGACACACTTTTTATTTATATAAAACAATATGAACAGGAACGTGATACAGCATTTGAGGCGACACCTTTTGAGAAAGCGGATGATTTTCTGGCAGTTTATAACGGAGATTATGATATTATCCTGATGGACATTGAGATGCCGGGAACAAACGGCATGGATGCGGCAGAGCAGATCCGTAAAAGGGATGCCCAGGTAGTCATCATGTTCATTACGAACATGGCGCACTATGCAATCAAAGGATATGAAGTGGGCGCACTGGACTTTGTCTTAAAGCCGATCCAGTACCTGAATTTTGCCAATAAGATGGATCGTGCCATGCAGCTGGTGGAGAACCGCGGAAGCAAACCGGTGATGATCCAGACGGGAACCGGCGTCAAAAAGATTGATTCCAGAGACATTTTTTATGTGGAGATCCAGAATCATGTGTTGCGCTATCACACAAAACAGGGCAATTTTGAGGTGCGCGGAAGCTTGAAAAATGTGGAAGAGGAGCTTCCAAAGGGGCTGTTTGCAAAATGTAGCAACTGGTGTCTGGTAGGTCTGACACATGTTGCAGAGATTAAGGATGACACGGTGATCGTAGAAGGAGAGGAACTGCAGATCAGCCGCCGCAGTAAGAAAAACTTTATGACGGCACTCATCCGCAGTGTAGGGAGAAGTTAAGAATGGTTCGTGATTTTGGTATCATGATTTTTCAGGATTTTTTATTGCTGGTATGTGTGTATCTGTTTCTCATGCCATTGCATGTCATGGAAAAGAAAAAAATAAAAAACGGTCTGATACTTTGTGGGGCTTGGTGTGTCATGCTTGCAGCAAGACTGCTCATTCCGGCAATCGGGGAACATCTGATCGCAGAGTTTTTCATGCGTTTTGTGATCACGATGATTGCTGTTGGACTGATCAGCAAAAAAATAAGCTGGGAAATGATTTATTGTACGGTCTGGCCGCTCATTGTATATCATTGTATCAATATTATCTGGAACAGTCTACATCGCGTTTCTGCCATTGAGCAGCAGCCGCGGGTGCTGCAATATCTCTTTTCACTTCTGTTTTTTGCAGCGGTGTATCTGCTATTGTCCATCACGCTGTTCCGCTGGCTTCCGAGAAATGGATTTTACCAGGCAGGACCAAGAAGAACACTCTCAGCAGCAGCAGTGCTTTTCTTATCCTTGTTTTCTTACTACAATTTTTACCAGAACCGTGGAGAATCCAATCTTGCGGTTCTGGTTCAGTTATATTGCGTGACTTTTTTGTATCTGCAGGCAGAGCTTTTCAAAAAAAGCGAAGTAAAGCAGGAGTATGCGCTGATGGAGCGCATGTGGTACCAGCAGAAGAAGCAGTACGAGATCGCGAAAGACCAGATGCAGGTGATCGACCGCAAATGTCACGATCTGAAGTATCAGGTGGCTGCAATGCGGCATATTGAAAACCCGACAGAGCGGGAGAAAAATTTAAAAGAACTGGAACAGTCAATCCGCATTTACGACTCTATCGTAAAAACAGGAAATGAGATTCTGGATACATTGCTCTCAGAGAAGAGCCTGATCTGTGAGGCAAGAGATATTACCATGCACTGTGTGATCGATGGAAAGAAGCTTTTCTTTATGGATTCCATTGATATTTATGCACTGTTTGGAAATGCTATTGACAATGCGATCGAGTGTGTGGAAAAGTTTTCAGAGAAAGAGATGCGGTTTATCGATATCTGTGTCGCAGAAAAGCAGCATTTTTTATATATCCGTTTTTCGAATCCAATCGAGCGGGCACCGGAGTATGAGAATGATCTGCCAAAGACCACGAAGAAAAACAAGCAGTATCACGGGATTGGGTTAAAGAGTATCCGGCACATTGCAGAGAAATACGGGGGGGATATCTCAGTATCCACAGAGATGAACTGTTTCAATCTGGAAGTGCTGCTCCCGGTGAAGTAAAAGAACAACCGTCTGTCTGAATTATACATATAGTTTGGATAGACGGTTTCGTATTTACAAAGGAACACCACTTACGTCACAAAAAGCACCGACTAAGTCAGGTTCGTTGAAAAATTAACGAATTTTATTTATTATTTATGTATTGAAATTGGAACAATATATAAAAATAGCCTGAAACGATACAAAGTGACAGGCACCATAAATAATAAAAAGGATGTGTTATATGCGACGAATTCAAAATCTGATGGAGCAGTGGCTTTTCATTGGACCTGACAACAGACAAGAGCAGGTGAACTTGCCACATACATGGAATGCAAAAGACGGACAGGACGGAGGAAATGATTACTACAGAGGAACCTGCCACTATGAGAAAACATTTGAAAAACCGGAATTTGATCCGGAGGCAGAGGAAGTATATCTGGAGTTTCTTGGTGTAAATGCAAGCAGTGATGTGACTGTGAACGGAAAAGAACTTGCACATCATGATGGCGGATATTCCACATTCCGCATCAATATCACAGAGGTTTTAGAAGACCGGAATAAACTGGAAGTGACCGTGGACAACTCCGTCAATGGAAAAGTATATCCGCAGAAAGCCGATTTTACGTTCTATGGCGGAATTTACCGCGATGTCCGTTTCCTGATCGTGTCAAAAGAGCATTTTGACTTAGATTACCTCGGAAGTAACGGAATTAAGATCACACCGGAAGTAAAAGAGAACGAAGCGAATGTTCATATCGAAACATTTACCAATACAGAGGAAGCACAGGTAAACGTTCAGATCAAAGATCAGGACGGAAAAGTAGTTGCAGAAGGGAACGGATGTGACGTAAATCTTAATATCCAGAATCCAATCCGCTGGCATGGAAGAAAAAATCCATACCTTTATACGGCAGTTGCAACGCTGACCGTAAATGGGGAAGTGAAGGATGAGATCACGAACCGTTTTGGTATCCGTACTTTTTCGGTAGATCCAAAGAAGGGATTTTTCTTAAACGGAGAGCATTATCCACTTCACGGAGTTTCCAGACATCAGGATTTTAAAGCATTAGGAAATGCGATTTCAACAAAAAACCATGATGAAGATATGGATATGATCTGCGAACTTGGGGCAAATACGATTCGTCTCGCACACTATCAGCATGACCAGTATTTTTATGATCTCTGTGATGAGAGAGGTATGGTCGTATGGGCAGAGATTCCATACATTTCGGAACATATGCCGGGCGGAAGAGAGAACACCATCAGCCAGATGAGAGAGCTGATCGTTCAGAATTACAATCATCCGTCAATTGTAGTATGGGGCGTATCCAATGAGATTACCATCAGTACAAAGGACAAAAAAGATATGTTGGACAATCATCATGTGTTAAATGATCTTTGCCACAAGATGGACCCGACAAGACTGACAACGTTAGCATGTTATGCAATGTGCGGACCATTTAACCGTTCTGCACACATCACAGATCTGGTTGGATGGAATTTATATCTGGGATGGTATGTACCGGGATTTTTCTTAAATGATCTGTTCTTAAGATTTTTCCACCTTGTATTCCCGAACCGCCCGATCGGTTATTCCGAGTATGGCGCGGAAGGTATGCCAAACCTTCACAGCAGAAGACCGAGACGTGGAGACCATACTGAGGAATATCAGGCAAAATATCATGAGTATATGATCAAATGTTTCGAGCGTCATCCATTTATGTGGAGCACTTATGTGTGGAATATGTTTGATTTTGCGGCAGATGCTAGAAATCAGGGCGGCGAGCCGGGCATGAACCATAAGGGACTTGTGACATTTGACCGCAAGACAAAGAAAGACAGTTTCTTCTTATATAAAGCATATTGGAGTGACGAACCATTTGTACATCTGTGTGGATCACGCCGCAGTGACCGTTCTGAGGATACAACGACCATTAAAGTTTACACAAACCAGCCGGTCGTATCCTTATACAATAACGGAGAGCTGATCGAGCAGAAGAGCGGAAATCATATTTTTACCTTCCAGCTTCCTATGGAAAAAGAGAATCAGATCGAAGCTGTAGCCGGAAGTGTGAAGGATGCGATGGTACTTCATCACACAGAAAAAGAGAATCCGGATTATAAGCTGAAAAAAGAAGCGAAAAAGAGTGAAAACTGGGTATAGATTTTAGCAGGATATTCCAAAGGAGAAGAAATAATGAGTAATCAAAAAGAAAAAACCACTGCACAGGCAGCCGGAATGAACCGGGCAAAACCGTATCAGCTTGTGCTGTTCCCGATGAACAATGGTGCGACAAATGTTTATTATATTCTTACCATGAATTTTATCGCATATTATGCAAACGGAGTGTTAGGACTTGCGCTTATGTTTGCAACGACAATGGTAACCGTTATGCGTCTTTTTGATGCCGTGACGGATCCAATCATCGGAGCTTTGATCGACCGGACAAATTCAAAATTCGGTAAATTCCGTCCATACATGGTAATCGGAAATGTGATCATGATCGTTTCTTCCATTTTACTGTATTTTGGAACGAGGATCATCGCACCGGACATGCAGTGGCTGCGCTATGCATGTTTTGTGTTATTTTATGCATTATATGTTATCGGATACACATTCCAGACAGCCTGTACCCGTTCCGGACAGACTTGTCTGACAAACGATCCGAAACAGCGCCCGATGTTTACTATTTTTAATACGATCGCCAGCCTGATCGGTATGGGACTTGTACAGTTTCTGGCACCGATCTTAGGTGACCGTCTTGGCGGCTATAACAGCGCAAACTTTTTTGATTTTATGATCCCGCTTGCCATCGTGGTATCTGCAGTGCTGACACTTCTTGCAGTGATCGGTATCTGGGAGAAAGACAGACCGGAATTTTTCGGTGTTGGCAATAAACAGGAAAAAGTAAAATTAAAAGAATATGTTGCTATTTTAAAAGCAAACAAAGAGCTGCAGCGTCTTATGGTCGCAGGAGCGGGATGCAAGCTCGCTTTCTCCATTGCAACGAATATGACAGTACTCTGTATGCTTTACGGAGCGATGATGGGAGACTACGGCGGACTGTATCTTCCGATGATGATCGTCGGATATATTTTCTCTGTTCCGTTCTTCCTTTTGACAGTAAAAACATCACAGAAGCATGGACAGAAAGCTTCACTGGTGCGCTATACAATGCTTGCGCTGGTCATGTACATTGGAGTTTTAGTATTGTTACTGTTATGGAAGCAGGGGGTTCCGGCATTTAACTTAAGCCTGAGATCCATCAATGTATACACGGTGTTATTTGTGTTATTCTTTGGTATCGGTTATGGTGCATATTATGCGACAGCAGATATGCCGATTCCGATGGTTGCAGACTGTTCCGATTATGAGACATACCGTTCCGGACAGTATGTGCCGGGAATTATGGGAACATTGTTCTCACTTGTAGATAAATTAGTAAGTTCTCTTGGATCTACCATCGTTGGTGCAGCAGTTGCAATGATCGGTATCCAGACATTACCGGACAGCAAGACACCATATTCTTCCGGAATGCATGGAGTTGTTCTGATTCTGTTCTGTATTGTTCCGATGATCGCATGGCTTGCAACACTCTGGGCAATGAAAGGCTACACTTTAACAGGAGCCAGAATGAAAGAGATCCAGGCTGTCAATGCAGTGAGAAAACACGCTGTAAGTGAGGGAATGTCACTGGAAGAAGCCATGGAAAAATGGAAAACTTATGAGGATGTGCCGGAAGAATTCAAATGACCACTTACGTCATAAAAAGAACCGACTAGGGCGGGTTTGTTGATTTTTTAACAAAATTTTAATAAAATGAAAACACAAAGTAAACAAAGTTCGTCAAAATGACGGAATTTGAAAAAAGAAATGGAGAAAAATTATGGGAGAGAACAAAAAAGAAGTGAAAGCCCGCAAGAAGGCTTTCCGTAAAGCAAAACACAGAGCGATCCGTCCATGGAAAGGATTATCGATCGTATGTGCGATTCTGGCAGTGATCTTCGTGCCGCTGTACAGCTTATTAAACGTTTTTGATAATTCACTGGCCATTTTCGTCGGAGGAACATTCTGGAAATTAAAGAATGAGGATCAAAGCGCACAGTACTTTACCTCTGACTTTGAGTCTACAGAAGATATGGTTGACTATGGATTACAGCTTGTTCAGCAGGTGGAGGCAGAGGGTGCAGCGCTTCTTATGAATGAGAACAATGCACTTCCTTTAGCAGAAGGTGCAAATGTCAGTCTGTTTTCCAATTCATCTGTAAACCTTGTTTATGGTGGTACAGGATCCGGTAACATTGATGCTTCCACAGCAGATACCTTAAAAACTGCAATGGAAAAAACAGGTTTCAATGTAAATGAAACACTCTGGAACTTCTATGAATCCGAAGAGATGGGAATGTACAAACGTGGAAATGGTGGTACGATCGCAACTGCAAGTGCCGTTGTAACAGAGGTTCCATGGAATGAGTACACAGACGAAGTGAAAGATTCTGTCACTTCTTATGGTGATGCAGCGATCGTTACATTATCCCGTGTAGGTGGTGAGGGTGCTGACCTTGCATACGGTGATGTCAATTATCTTGCATTAGATGACAATGAAAAAGAAATGCTTTCCAATGTGGCAGCAATGAAAGCAGACGGAACTGTTAGCAAAATTATCGTGCTGATCAACTCCGCAAACACCTTACAGTTAGATTTCTTAAAAGATAATATTTATAATGTAGATGCCTGTCTGTGGATCGGCGATGTCGGAATTACAGGTATCAATGCAGTGGCTGATATCCTTGCAGGTAACGTCAATCCATCCGGTAGCCTTGTGGATACTTACTGCTATGATAATTACTCTTCACCAGCCATGGCGAACTTCACGCCAATGATTTATGAAGGCTATACAGAAGAACTGATCCCTGAAAAAGCAAAAAGCTACATGGTATATCAGGAAGGTATCTACGTTGGATACAAATATTATGAGACACGTTATGAAGACACGGTTATGGGAACCGGAAATGCAGGAAGCTATGTATACAGCGATGATGTGGCATTCCCATTCGGTTATGGATTAAGCTATACAGATTTCGAGTACAGTGACATGACGGGTGTTTATGATGCTGCGACAGATTCTTATAACTTTAATGTGACAGTTACCAATACAGGTGATACTTATTCCGGAAAAGAGACCGTTCAGATTTACGCACAGTCTCCATATACAGAGTATGACAAAGAGAACTCTGTAGAGAAATCTGCAGTACAGTTATGCGGATTTGGCAAAACTGATATTTTGGCTCCGGGTGAGTCCCAGACATTAACAATTAATGTGGACAGAGCAGATATCGCATCTTATGATGCATATGGTGCAAAAACATATATCTTAGATGCCGGTGATTACTATTTCACAGCAGCAACAGATGCACACAATGCTGTAAATAACATTCTTGCAGCAAAAGGATTCACAACTGAGAATGGAATGGATGCAGAAGGTAACGCAGAGCTTACATTCCAGTGGACAAATGATACATTAGATACCACTACTTACGCAGTATCCAAGAGTGGTGCAGAGGTAACAAACCAGTTATCTGATTCTGATATGAACCTTTACGAAGGTGCCGGAGATAACTCCGTAACTTACCTTTCACGTAATGACTGGGAGGGAACATTCCCGACAGAATCTCCGGTATTTGCATTGACAGATACTATGATCGATGACCTGCAGTTAGTTCAGTATGATGCAGCAGATTATGATACGGTAGAGATGCCGACATTAGGTGCAAAAAATGGTCTTACTTTATACGATATGATCGGTAAAGATTATGACGATGCTGACTGGGATACTTTATTAGACCAGCTTACCTATGACGAGATGGTAACTTTAATTGGCGACTCCTTCCACTGGACAATGCCGATCAAATCGATCCAGGCTCCGGGTTCCCGTGATGAGAACGGACCACAGGGACTGACCGCTTCCTTATTCGGTAATAATGATAAAGAAAAACTGACAGCAACTGCATTTACATCTGAGGATGTGATGGCAGCAACTTTCAATACGGATATTATGACAGAAATTGGTAAAGTGATCGGTAATAACTGTCTGTCTGCAGACGTTGCGATTCTTTACGGACCGGGTAACAATATCCACAGAACTCCTTATGGCGGACGTAACTTCGAGTACTACAGTGAAGACGGATTCCTTTCCGGAAAAATGAGTGCTTACGAAGTGGCAGCTATCCAGGAAAAAGGTGTTCATGTCGTAATGAAACACTTTGCATTAAATGACTGCGAGCAGGATCGTATTGGTCTTGGCGTATGGCTCTCTGAGCAGGCAGCACGTGAAGTATATTTAAAAGCATTCCAGGATGTATTTGAAGAAGGAAATGCAAACGGAACCATGGTTGCTTACACACGCTGGGGATGTATCTGGTCCGGCGGTAACAAAGGATTGATGACCGGAATCATGAGAAATGAGTGGGGCAGCAATGGACTTACCATCACAGACAACGTTCTTAATCCATATGTCAATGGCCCGGACGGAGTGATGGCAGGTGGTGTTACAACCTATGATGCCATGATGCCGTATGTGACCAAAGAATTACCGGCATATAAAAATGATCCGGTTATGGTAACAGCAATGCGTGAGGCATGCCACCATGACCTGTATGTATTAGCAAACTCTGTTGCTATGAACGGTGTTGGTGAAAATACAACCATTAAATTTGTACAGCCAAAATTACTTGTGATCTTAAAGACAATTGCGACCATCGGTGTAGTAGGATTCATCCTCTCACTCGTGATGTTCATTCTGAAAAAACGCAAGTTCAAAAAGAGTGAAGAGTACACAAGCTATATGGCATGGAAAAAAGAGTTAAAACAGAATAAGCAGAATAAACAGTAAGAAATGATGCGGAAGAAGGCATTGCACAGGAAAATGTGTGATGTCTTCTTTTTTATGCCCGTATGTCTGAGGAGGTTTGTATCTCACTGAAAATAGTAACTTAAAATAATAAAAAATTGTGCAGCCTTACAAAAGAAAATATTTTAGAAAAATATGCAAAAAAGTTATTGACAACTAACTATCGTTAGATTATACTAACCAACGTAGAAACGAAAAAGATTATCAATAGTCTTTGGAAAGATAAGGAAGAGGAAGATATGATGCCTTTAACAATGGTGAAAACAGGTGAAGAGAATACAATCAAAAAAGTTGGTGGAAAAGAAGAAACCAGAAGATTTTTAGAGAATCTCGGATTTGTAACCGGAGGCGTGGTTACGGTCGTATCTGAGATCGGTGGCAACATGATCGTGAATGTCAAGGATTCGAGGGTAGCGATCGGAAAAGACATGGCAAACAAGATCATGGTCTAGGTGTGCCAGCCTGTAAGCTGTAAGCAATGACAGGGCGTTGCCTGTCTGCTGATAAATGATTAAAATATAAAAAAAGGAGCCGTTAGGAAATGACATTAAAAGAAACAGCTGTCGGACAGACAGTAAAAGTCAAAAAGTTAACTGGCGAGGGCCCGGTTAAGAGAAGGATCATGGATATGGGTATCACAAAAGGTGTGGATGTTTTTGTCAGAAAAGTAGCACCACTTGGCGATCCTGTAGAAGTTACTGTGCGCGGATACGAGTTATCACTCCGCAAAGCAGATGCAGAGATGATCGAAGTGGAATAATTTTTTTGCCCATGGGTTATATAAGACTAACTCGAAAGATAAAAATGTTATGAAAATGAGTAGTGCTGGCATACTTTTGCAGGGTGCAGCATGCGGATTCCAGACATGGAAACGGACTTACATAGAAGCAGAAAAGGAGAGTTGATCATGGCAGTTAAAATTGCACTCGCAGGAAATCCAAACTGCGGTAAAACAACATTATTTAATGCTCTGACAGGTTCCAACCAGTTTGTTGGTAACTGGCCGGGTGTTACGGTAGAGAAGAAAGAAGGAAAATTAAAAGGACATAAAGATGTCGTTATCATGGACTTACCGGGTATCTATTCTTTATCTCCATACACACTTGAGGAAGTAGTTGCAAGAAACTACCTCATCGCTGAGAGACCGGATGCGATCTTAAATATCGTCGACGGTACAAACATCGAGCGTAACCTTTACCTTTCCACACAGCTTATGGAATTAGGTATTCCGGTCATCATGGCAGTCAACATGATGGACGTTGTGGAGAAGAGCGGTGAGAAAATCCACACAGATAGATTAAGTAAAAAATTAGGCTGTGAAGTCGTTGAGATTTCCGCTTTAAAAGGAACCGGCATCAAAGAGGCAGCTGAGAAGGCAGTGAAGCTTGCAGAGAGCAGAAAAGCAGCAATAGTAGCCCACGAGTTCTCCAAAGAGGCTGAGGATATTATTGCAGAAGTTGAAGGCAAGATCAAAGGAATGCCGGAAGAACAGAAGAGATTCTTTGCGATCAAATTACTGGAAAAAGATGATAAGATCAATGAAATGATGACAAATGTTCCGGATGTATCCGCAGAGATCAAAGAAATGGAAGATAAATTTGATGATGATACAGAGAGTGTTATCACAAATGAAAGATACGTATATATTTCTTCTATCATTGGTGAATGTGTGACAAAGAACACCAAAGAAAAACTGACAACTTCTGATAAGATCGACCGCATCGTGACAAACAGATGGGCAGCATTACCAATCTTTGCAGTAGTGATGTGGATTGTATATTATGTATCTGTTACAACCGTCGGAGCACTGTTGACAGACTGGACGAATGATACATTGTTCGGTGAGTGGATCGTGCCAGGTGCACAGAGCTTCTTTGAAAGCATCGGATGTGCAGAATGGCTGACAGGACTTATCGTTGACGGTGTGATCTCCGGTGTCGGTGCAGTTCTTGGTTTCGTACCACAGATGTTAGTATTATTTATTTTCCTTGCTTTCTTAGAGAGCTGCGGATATATGGCACGTGTTGCATTCATCATGGACCGTATCTTCCGTAAATTTGGTCTTTCCGGAAAATCCTTCATTCCAATGCTGATCGGCAGCGGATGTGGCGTTCCTGGTATTATGGCATCACGTACCATCGAGAATGACCGTGACCGTAAAATGACCATTATGACAACAACTTTTGTTCCTTGTGGAGCAAAACTTCCAATCATTGCCATGATCGCAGGTGCGTTCTTCGGTAACTCCGGATGGGTCGCAACAAGCTGTTATTTCGTTGGTATCGCAGCGATCATCTGCTCTGGTATCATCTTAAAGAAAACAAAAATGTTTGCCGGTGATCCTGCACCATTCGTTATGGAGCTTCCGGCATACCACTGGCCAACAGTTTCCAACGTACTTCGCAGCATGTGGGAGAGAGGCTGGTCCTTCATCAAAAAGGCAGGTACGATCATTCTTTTATCTACCATCGTATTATGGTTCTTAATGAGCTTCGGATGGGAGAGTGGAAGCTTTGGAATGGTTGAGGAGTTAAATAACTCTATCCTTGCTTCTATCGGAAGCGCAATCGCATGGATCTTTGCACCACTTGGCTGGACAAAAGCAGGTGAAGGCTGGAAGATGGCAGTTGCAGCAATCACTGGTTTGATTGCAAAAGAGAACGTTGTAGCAACTTTCGGTATGTTATATGGATTCGGAGAAGTAGCAGAAGATGGTGCTGAGATCTGGGGTAACCTTGCAGCAGCTATGACTCCGATCGCAGCTTACGGATTCCTGGTATTCAACTTACTGTGTGCACCATGCTTTGCAGCAATGGGAGCGATCAAACGTGAGATGAACAATGCAAAATGGTTCTGGTTCGCAATCGGATATCAGTGTGGACTCGCTTATGTGGTATCACTTTGCATCTACCAGATCGGTACATTAATTACAACTGGAACATTCGGAATCGGAACAGTTGTGGCATTCTTACTTGTGATCGGATTCCTGTACTTACTGTTCCGCCCATACAAAGAGAGCAGCTCTTTGAAGGTTGACGCAAAGAAAGTTGTAAGTGCAAAATAATAGTCATTTCAGGAAGAAGCCTCATACATAGAGGCTTCTCCTTAAAAAAACAGAAAGGCGGTAGTATAATATGGGAACATTCGTTGTATTAGTTGTTTTGATATCCGTAGTTGCTCTGATCGTCAGAGGCATTGTCCGGGACAAAAAGAGTGGAAAATCTTCCTGCGGTGGGGACTGTTCACATTGCAGAGGCTGCCATTAGATAAAAAAGCAAAGGCGGTGTTTCATGCTGCCTGTAGTGATAACCACAAATTTCAGGTGATAAGAAGGGCATGGTTTAAAATGAATCAGCATACGTCAGTACAGCAGAAACAAGAGAACAACCAGCAGAAGTATGAGAGAACCCAGATGCAGCGTGAAATTGTGATTCAGCGGCTGAAAGAGCAGGGATGCAGGATTACAAAGCAGAGAATGGTGTTACTCGATATCATATTGAATGAGAATTGTTCAAGCTGTAAAGAAATCTATTATAAAGCATCCAGAATTGATCCTAAGATCGGAACGGCCACCGTGTATCGTATGATCAATACCTTAGAGGAGATCGGTGCGATCAGCAGAAGAAATATGTATAAGATAGACTGTGAGAAAGATAACGGCGAACGCACGTACATGATCGAATTGGATGATCATACCATACAGCAGATGTCAGGTGCAAGCTTAATTTCTGTTCTTCAGGCGGGGTTAAAAGCCTGTGGGTACATCAATGACCAGCATGTAAAAAGCCTTAATATGCAGCCTTCAGCCTGCTGAAATGAAAAAGAAAATCCTTATAATTAAATAAAAATCATTAGAAAACAGCGGTATCGCATTTGGCGGTACCGCTGTTTTTTTGTGAAAAATCACTTCTTCATATCCTGAAAGTCAATATTGTATAGGTTAATCAAAATATTCTTCATGGAAAAAGTCTGTCATAATACATACAATAGTACTTATCAATTACCAATATAGGAGAAAACGTAATGGGAAAGAGACGATATTTTTATTTTGTTATAGGAATTGTTCTTTTAGCAGCATTCAGCATTACAGGAATAAGTCTGCTTATTTCTTCTCCGGCACTTTATGTAGAAAATATTAAGATTTCCAAAGAGGAGGCAGAATTTTTTGTATCGGAGGAAAAAAGTGCATCTTATGCATATTTTGCGGGGAAATACAATGCGGATACCTCTGTGTCTTCTTTTCGGAATACGCAGTTTGATGGAATAACGCCGGAGGAATATGCGCGTGAACGTGCATTGAAAAATATTGTGGAGACAAAAAATATTCTGCTACTGGCAAAGGAAGCCGGGATGGCAGAGAGTGTATCCTACTCTGATATTCGAAAAGACTGGAAAGAGTTTGTAGCTGCGAGAAAAAATGCAGTTGAGAGTAACGAAATTGTCTATGGACCGGTTGAGATGAGTTTTTCAGATTATTATTCTTACTATATTAGTAAAATAAAACTGGAAATGTTTGAACAATATAAAGTGGATAACAGATTACAGGAGAGTGAGACAAGGCAGTATTATGAAAGCCACAAAGAACTGTTTTCGCAGGGAGATGAAATCAGTCTTTTGGTTTATTCAGTGCCGGATGCAGCGGACGGCAATGGGGAGAGCACGTTAAAACAGATAAAAAAAGAAATTGAGGTTAACGGCAGAATACAGTCTGAAAAAGAACGCATCGGGCAATATGACGAAACAGAGCTTGCGATAGGAGAGATGTCAAATAAAGGGGACTCGCGCAGCAACAGTATTTATTTGGAAGCAGTCTATGGATTGGATGCCGGGGAGATATCAGATGTTTATTATGATGACTCCATAGGTTATTATGCAGTCCGGTATTTAGGCAGAAAGGAGGGCAGCGGACTCTCTTATGATGAGGTAAGAAACCGTCTGGAGGATATGATTATGACAGAGCAGTTTCAGAGATATCTGACAGACAGAGAGGAAGAACTTTCAGTAACAGTCGTAGACAGAGTTTACGATACGATTAAATGGAATTAGGAGAAGAAGAATGTATAAAAAAAAGATTAGTTCATTGCTGGCGGCAGTAATTGTTGCAGGTATGGTGACAGGAAGCATGCCTGTTTGTGTAAATGCACAGGAAACGACAGGTAATGCAGGGACAACCTATTATGTTGATGCAGAAAATGGAGATGACTCTAACAGTGGCACAAGCATAGATGCACCATGGAAAAGTCTGAATAAAGTCACTGATACGACATTTTTGCCGGGCGACCAAATTCTGTTAAAATCCGGCAGTGTGTGGAATGGGGAATGGTTATGGCCGAAAGGCTCCGGTGTGGAAGGAGCGCCGATTATTATTGACAAGTACGGCGGTGAGGAGAAACCTATTATAAACGGTATGGGAATTGACCGTGGATTAAACTATTCTGGAGCAGTCCATCTGAGAAATCAGGAGTACTGGGAAATCAGAAATCTGGAAATTACAAATGACGATGACTTTGATGTGGATATTGACCTTTCCAGACCGAAGGGCGACAATAGCTGGTCGAGTAAAAATATGACAAGAAACGGAATACTTCTGATTGTCGATTGTGATCAGTTAGAGGATGATGATGACGGAATTATGGACCATATTTACATTGAGAACTGTTATGTACATGATGTAGACGGACCAAATGACTGGAATGATACATTTACTGGTGGAATTATATTTAACGTGGTTGGAAGCTCATTGAGACCTTCCAGCAGCTTTAATGATCTCCGTATTGCATACAATACAATCCGTAAGGTGGACCTTCTGGGAGTTACCGGATATGTTACAACCGTTAAGGGAAGCTATCAGGATGGGATTGATGCCAACAATATGTGGATGACGAACGTGTATATCGGACACAACTATTTTGAGGACATTGCGCAGGGAGCAATTGACTTGTGTGATGCGAAGGACGCAGTTGTGGAGTACAATGTTGTAGATGGATTTTTGAAACGTTATCCGAATTTCCGGCCGACGGTTGCACTTTATCCATGGAAATGTGAAAATGCAGTTTTTCAGTTTAATGAGGTATACAACGGACCGTCAACAAATGCAGATGGAAGCCCTTATGATATGGACTCAGGTCTGAAAGATGTTGTATATCAGTTTAATTATTCACATAACAATCCGTGTGGCTGGATGCTGTATATGGGAAAAAATAATAATGATATTATCCGTTATAATATCAGTGATGACGGCGGCGATTACATCATTAAATATTTTCTGACAGCCTGTGAAACACCAACCTATTTTTTAAATAATGTTATTATATATGATGGGGAAAGAACGAAGTTTATGCATCGGGACCCATTTAAATCACAGACATACTTTTACAATAATGTATTCTATAATAAAAGCACCACAACTACGACAACGTGGCATGATACTGCCAGATATCTCGGAAATCTTGGAGCGGTGACATTCAGTAACAATTGTTTTTATGAGGCGAGCGGAATACATTCGAAATATGAACCGGCAGATGCATATAAAGTTACCGAGAACCCGAAAATGGTAAATCCGGGACAAAAACCGGAGCGCAATGAACAGGGAATTCTCAGCGGTGCCACCATTTGGGACGGTTATAAAATTGGGAAGGACTCTCCGTTAGTTGATGCGGGGATTTATGTACCACAGATGGGAACGATGGACTTTTTCGGAAATCAGTTATATTACGGGGATGCACCGGATATTGGTGTATATGAAGTACCGGAAGGAGAATATAATGCACCACCGGTTAATCTTGCGGTCAAAGCTTCTGCGAGTGCAAATAATTTCCATGTATCGTTTGATGCGTGTAATGTAGTGGATGGAGATGATGCGACAAGATGGGCATCTGCCGACTCCACCCTTCCGATTTGGCTGGAGCTTGATTTTGGGGAGGAGACAACCTTTAATGAGCTTATAGCAAAAGAAAATATCGTTTCCGGATGGGCATCTGCGCGAATTGCCAAGTTTGAACTGCAAAAATGGAACGGAACGGAGTTTGAGAAGTTTTATGAGAGCAGTGAAACAATTGGGGAGTCTGCAGAGTTTGTTTTTCCAGAAGTTACAACGACAAAACTGCGTTTTGTAATTACAGGGCTTAAGGCAGATACGACATTGCACGGAAAAGGACAGACAGACCCGAGCCTGAAAGAACTGGAGCTTTATTATAATAAACAGGCTTCCAAAAAGGTCAATCTGGTTTTAAACAAAGAAGTTATAACCAATAACTGTCATAATGATTTTGATGTATCATGGCTTAATGACGGAAAAATGGATACACGCTGGGCATCTGCCAATTCAGAATTACCGATTGAGATAGAATTTAACCTGGGCAGTGATGTGACATTTAACACAATGGCAATGACGGAAAATATTGTTGCAAACTGGGCAACGCCGCGAATTGAAAGCTTCCAGCTTCAGGCGTGGGATGGAACCACATATCAGACAATATTTGAGAATACAGGAGAAGTCGGAGAAAGGAAGGAATTTGCTTTTGAGGATACCACAGCACAGAAAATAAGGCTGGTAATTACTGCGTTGCGGGCGGATACTTCGGCAAACAGTGCCGGACAGACAGACCCGAGCATTGCAGAATTTGAGCTTTACAGAAGATAAAGAAAAGGAAAACCGGCACACAGATGAGTTAAATCACAGTGTGCTGGTTTTTTAATCGTGCAGGGACAGAGGAAGAAAGGTTATGCCTCCGGGGAATGGTCATTGTCTGAAACCCGCAGGATATATTCCCTTGGCGAGATGCCAAAATATTCTTTGAACCGCCTGGTAAAGTAAAAAGGTTCTGTAATTCCGACCTCTGCGGCTGCCTCCTGCACATAAAGTCCAGGATTGCTCCGCAGAAGCTCGGCAGCTTTTTCCATCCGTATCATATTCAGATAATTAAAGACACTGTCACCGTATTCTTTTTTGAAAAGGCGGCAGAGATAGCTTTTGTTCAGGTTTGCCTCCTCAGCAATTTGGTCGAGGGTGATATGTTCCTTGTAGTGTACGTTCACATACCGCATCACAACCTGAATTTCTTTTTTGTAATTTTCATAATTATTTTCATTGCTTTCCAGTAAAAGTAAAAGCGCATCACAAAGTGTAACCTTTAATTCTGCCAAGCTTGTGGACTGCGAAATTTTCTTCTGGTAATCATGAATTTGTGCATGCAGTTTTCCAGATTTGCCGGACAATGCGACACCTTCAAAAATATGGACGCAATTCATGCACAGATGAAAAGGTTCCAGCGGAAGGGCAGACCATTCTGCCAGGAGATTTCGGACATATCCAAACAGATTTTCACGGCTTCCGGTCTGCACAAAGTTTAAAACGGAATTCATTGTTTCCTGGATTTCTTCTGCGGAAATTTCAAAAACAAAACGAATATCCTTTGTAAAAATAATGGAACGGTTCTTCTCATAAAAAGTAATTCTCCTTGCATTTATACAGGAAAAATATGCATTCCGGCATTCGGCTGCACCGGCAGCCGGTGCAGAGTAGCACAAAATAGGGAGAACACCGAAATAGGTGGCAATCTGCCGATTGAGAACCTGTGTTTTTGATGAGATATTGTATTTTAAGGTGTCGCTGTAAGGGAGAAAAAATGCAAGCTCATTGTGGTGCATCATAATGCTGACAGGGGAAGCTGCCAAAGCGAGCGTTTCTGTCAGCAGGGTCTGAATATTTGGTGCAACACGTTTTAATTTTTCCCGTTTCATATCTTCGTGAAAAAATAATGTGAGCACGATACACGGAACAGAAAAAAACGCAAGGTCGGATATTTCCTTTAAAAGTTCTTCGGTAGTAATCGTTTCATCTAAAAAGAAATTACGAATATCATTCATTAAAATCTGTGTATTCTGTTCCTCTAACTGCTGCTTTTGCAAAAGGGCAGCCGCACGGTCTTTCTGTCTGTTTAAAAGATTTCCGGCCACCTTATCGAGATGCGCTATCAGGCTGTCAGCGGAAATGTTGGCTTTTAATATGTAATCGGCTGCCCCGGCAGTCAGTGCTTCCCGGACAAGCTCAAAATCCGAATAGTTGCTGAGCACAATGATAGGAATTTCCGAATTATTCTGCTTTAAGGCGTGAATAAGACCGATACCGTCCATTACGGACATTTTTAAATCGGTTATGATAATATCGACCGGGTTCTTTTCAAGATAGGCAAGTGCTTCCTTTCCATTTCCGGCTGTTCCACAAAGAGTATAAGGAGTTTTGGACCAGTCCGTTAACTGACGAAAACCGATTTTGATGGCAGGTTCGTCATCTACAAGTAAAATTTGTAAACTCATTTTAATTTTCCTCCTTATAAAGTATGCGCGGAAGTGTCAGATAGCAGACAGTGCCTTCTCCCGGATGGCTTTCCAGCTTAAGGCCGTACGAAGCGCCGTAATGTAATTTAATCCGTTGGTTTACATTGTCTACGCCGATACCCGAGCCACATTTTTTGTCTGTCTGTTTTACCTCGTCCTGGTCAAATCCGCATCCGTTGTCACGAAGGATGATTTCAAGTGTTTTATTATCAGAAAAATGGCTTTCCACCGAAATTATAATTGGAATAGCTGCATTGGCGGTCCCATGTATAATCGCATTTTCAGCGAGCGGCTGTAATGCAAAGCGTGGGATTTCACAGGCGAGAGTATCATTTTCCAAATGGTATTTCACATCGAACATTCCGGCATAGCGGATACTCTGCACCGTAAAATAGTGGTTTAAGTTTTCAATCTCAAGGGAAAGAGGTATCCGCTCCTGTTTTTTGACCAGTGTCTGCTGCAATAAAAAAGTAAGGGAGGAGATACCCTGTTCTAAAATAGGTACATCGTTCATCTGTGCAACGATACGCAGCGAGTTTAAGGTGTTAAACAGAAAATGGGTGTTAATCTGGTATTGCAGAACTCTTAATTCCAGGTGCCTTTTCTGCTCCTCATTCTGAGCCTGTTCGATATGGAACATGTGAATGCGTTGAAGCATCTGGTCGATTGTCCGGGCAAGAAAACCTAATTCGTCGGGGCTTGTATCGTTGATGGCTGTGTTTAAGTCCTCATAGGAAATATCATTGCATTTTGTGACAATCTGGTGAATTGGCTGCATAATACTTGTGTATACAATGAGCGTAAGACACAGGCAGAGCGCAATTAAAATGGCTGCAAGGAGAAGCAGTCTTTGATTAATCCTGCTCGTCTCATCGGTAATGTAGCGATAGGGGAAGGTAGCCATGAGGTAGTTATTAAATTCACTGTTATACGCAGAGATAATAACAAGCTTTTCACCCTCATATTCTGTGTAAAAGGTTTCGGCAAGGGAGTATTTATTTAATTTCACCTGCTGAAGCAGGGCATCGTCTAACAGTGCGCCAAGTACGGAACGCTCCTGGGAGGAAATGATATAGCCGTCACCGCGCACAAGCATAATATTGGACTCATCTCCAAAGGAGACGTTTGTAAAAAGTGTATTGCTGAAAAAGGTTTCATCAAGATAAATAAGGATGTAACCAATATGCTCACTCAGACGTGTACTGCTGTAAATTTTACGGCCGATAATGATTTTGTCACTGCTTCGATAGGTGTGGATATATTGAAGGGAGTCATGAGGGGAGGTTTCATCAATTTCTTCTACAATCTGGGAAAAACGTTCGGCATCTATATCATCATATCCTAAATCATATACGATATTTCGATTGCGGTCGAGAATACGCAGATTTTTCAGGTGAATGGATGGGAATGGAACACGGCTGCGGAAATCGTTGAGTGCCTGTACATCCTGTTCATTTAATGTGAAATTGGTATCACATGATTTGGAAAGGATCTGCTGGCATTCATCGCTGACGGAAATTGTGTCAATATACATACGGAATATGTTGAGCTCGGTAATAAAATTCTGATTTAAAAGATACAGAGCCTGTTCATTGGAACGTTCCAGCTTATCATTGATTGACTGGGTGTATACTGTGTATGCATAAAAGCCGATAAAAGTAACCGGAACAAGGGAAATAAAAAGAAAAATGCATAAAAGCCGGTTTCTGATTTTAATGGTTCTTAAAAGATTTGTCTGTTTTACGCAATGGCGTGTTTTTGTTAATTTCAAAGTTTCCTCTTTTCCAATACTTTATTTTTAGCTGTTCATTAATACTAACAGTGTCAGTCGAAAAAGTCAATATTGTATAGCTTTTTGTAAATTGTGTCCATTCAATCTGCCACCTGTTACAGCTATAATGAAATCATTCCAAGGGAGACAAAAAAGTTTTCCAGAAAATTAAAAATCAGGAGGAAATTAAAATGAAAAAAGCGATTAGTACGCTACTTGTTGCAAGCATGTGTGCAGCAACACTGGCAGGATGCGGGGGAAATGCAAATACATCCGCAAACACAGACAACAGCAGCGCAGAAAACACAGTAGGCACAGAAAAAACGGAGAAGAATGGAACAGCAGACAATGCGGCAGAATTTGAGAACAAGAAATTAAATATTGCGGTATTTGAAGGAGGTTATGGTCCGGATTACTGGAATGAAATAGTCGAGAAGTTTGAAGCAGCCTATCCGGGAGTTGAGGTTGACATGCAGATCAGCCCATCAATTGGTGATGTCATCAGACCACAAATTGTTGCCGGAAATGTACCGGATTTTATTGTTATGAACGACAATGATTCTACAGGTCTTATCTCGTCTATGATTAAGGAACATGCATTATTGGATTTGACAGATGTGTTTGAAGGACCTGGCATTGATGATGAGACACCATTAAAAGATCAGGTAAATACGGGTATTCTTGAGACAGCAAAATGTCAGCCGTATGCTGATGGAAAGATTTATCTGGCGCCATTTAACAGCAGCCCAATGGGACTTGTATACAATAAGACTCTGTTTGAGGAAATGAATTATGAACTCCCGACGACATGGGACGAATTCTTTGCTCTCGGTGACCAGGCAAAAGAAGATGGATATGCACTGATGACTTATGCAGGAATTTATCCGTCATATGTAGAGTCTTTATTGTGGCCGGCCTTAGCTTCTGCTACAGGGATAGATAATATCAAAGACATTTCTAATTATGTGGAAGGTTCTTTCTCAAAACCAGAAGCGATGGAAGTTCTTGAAAATATAGCAAAGATCGGCACCGGAGGATATTTGCTGGAGGGTACAGTTGCATTGAACCATACACAGTCCCAGACAGAAATGATGATGAACAAATGTTTGTTTATTCCAAATGGTAACTGGATGGAAAATGAGATGGCAGACGCTCCGAGAGCGGATGGTTTCGAGTTTGGACTCTGGACAGCCCCAGTTTTAAAAGATGGGGATGAAGCCTATGTTATGACAAGTGTAGAGCAGTTTAGTATTCCTGCAAAGGCAGAGAACCCTGAGCTGGCAAAAGAGTTTTTACGTTTCCTGTATACAGAAGAGTCTGTGAAGTTGTTTGCAGAAAAGGCAAATGGTATTTACGCATTAAAAGATGCAACTGAGTTATCCAAGGGACTTGTTTCTGACGGTATCTATAATATGAATGAGATTTATGAGCATGGAACATCCATGGTATTTGGTTTTGCAGCATTACCAGAAGGATGCAAGGTAGTTCCGAATGATGATGTATTTAACGTATTGTCAGATGTTATGACAGGTAAAATGAGTGCAGAAGAGTGGGCTCAGAAAGTAGAAAATTCCTTTAAAGAGGTTTCAGAAACTGCGCAATAATCAAGTAAGTCTGTAGACTTATGAGGCGCCATGCCGCATTGTGTGGCATGGCGCTATTTTTTTTCGAAAGGGGTAATTAAATGAAACTGCAAGCTGCGGAAAAGAAAAAAAAGAAAGGGCAGAAGCTGCCGGTAGGTTTTATCTGTATATGTGTTTTACCAGCCTTTTTACTGACACTGATTTTTACAATTATTCCGACTATACGGGCGTTTTTATTATCATTAACGAATGCAACTTCTCTTGGATTAAACAGTAAGTTTGTTTTTCTGGAGAATTACAAATATATGTTCCGGGACGAATATTTTATCCTTGCATTAAAAAATACACTAAAGCTTATGGCGGTTGTCCCAATAATTACAATTGCGATTGCACTGGTACTTGCGTTTATTATTTCACAGTCTGATTTGAAGGAACGTGGTCTGTACCGGACAGTATTCTATTTTCCAAACATTATATCACTTACAGTCGTAGGAATTATCTGGTCATTTGTTTTTCATCCGACCATGGGTATTTTAAATAGCTTTTTAAATGGAGTTGGTTTGTCTGCCTGGGCAAAATCATGGCTGGGTGATGGAAGCACAGCACTCTGGTGTATTGCAGTCACTTTAATCTGGCAGGCGACCGGTTACTATATGGTAATGCATATTGCGGCAATGGATGGTATTTCCAGTGAGATTTATGAAGCAGCAACAATTGACGGGGCAGGTCCTGTCCGTAAAATGTTTTCAATTACGCTGCCGTTAATAAAAGACATTATAGGTATTACGTTTGTATTGGCTCTTTCGGGAACGATAAATTTAAGCTTTACCTTATCCAAGGTTATGACCGGTGGAGGACCAAACGGTGCATCCTCCGTATTGCTCCAGTACATGTATACCCAGGGATTTATAAACGGTAACTTCGGATATGCAATGGCAATTACAGTATTTACATTGATAATTTCGATTGCGTTGTCAATGGTTTCACGTAAGCTTACAAACAGTGAGTCTTAAAGGGGGGTAGGAAATATGAAGACAAATGAGCAGAGCCGACGCCAGGCAGCCGCATTGCGGTGGGTCGTCCGCATTTTTATGATTTTGGTGACAGTGATTATGATTTATCCATTGCTTTGGAATGTTTATTCATCGTTTAAAACGAATAATGAATTTCTTACAAATGCATTTTCACTTCCCAAAAGTCTGGCATGGGATAACTATGCGCGTGCAATTGAAAAATCAAATCTTTTAAGCAATGTCGGAAATTCCGTGCTGATTGTACTTATTACATTGTGCGTCATCATGGTATGTGCTGTTCCGTGTGCCTATTGCCTGGTGCGGTATAAATTTTTTGGCTCAAGGCTGATGTTAAATATTTATATGGCAGCTATTTTTATTCAGGCAACCTTTATTATGATACCGCTGTTTTTACAGATGAATGCATTGCATTTACTCAATAACCGTGTGGCACTGGCTGTTTTGTATGCAACAATGCAGTTTCCGTTTGCCATATTTGTTTTGTCCGGCTTTTTAAGGTCTATTCCGAGGGATTATGAGGAAGCAGCAATGATTGATGGCTGTGGACCGTTCCGTATCCTGATAAAAGTAATTATGCCGATGGCAAAGCCGGGAATTGTGACAGTGTGTATGATTTCAGCGATGGCTGCATGGAACGAATATCCGGTTGCACTTGTTATGTTAACTGACCCGGAAAAGCAGACACTTCCGGTCGGACTTGCCAATCTGTATGAGGTTCAGCGTTATGCTACAGACTGGGGAGCATTGTTTGCAGCACTTATATTAGCGTTAATCCCGACCATTATTATTTTCCTGATAGGACAGAAGCAGTTAATTCAGGGAATGAATGTCGGAGGTCTGAAAGGTTAATTTCTTATCTGGAATAAAAAAAGCAGATACAGGAGAAGGAGGAAAAGATGAGGACACCCGAAGAACAGATTTATTATGCGGCTGGCATTGCACCAAGTCTGCGCCAGCTTGCATGGCAGCAGCTTGAATTTTATGCATTTACGCATTTTGGTATGAATACTTTTACCGGTCGTGAGTGGGGAGATGGAACAGATTCCCCGAGACTTTTTGCACCAGATGCGTTTGATGCAGATCAATGGGTAGCGGCTGTTAAGTCAGCAGGGATGAGAGGACTGCTGTTGACGTGCAAACACCATGACGGTTTTTGCCTGTGGCCAAGTGCCTATACAGAATATAGTGTTAAAAACAGTCCATGGAAAAATGGACAGGGGGATGTGGTGCGCGAAGTTGCAGATGCGTGCAGACGCGGTGGAATAAAATTCGGGGTGTACTTATCACCATGGGATCGGCATGAGTCATGTTATGGAAGCGGAACAGCATATGATGATTATTTTGTGAACCAGTTGACAGAACTCGCAAGCAATTACGGTGATATATTTTGTTTTTGGTTTGATGGTGCATGCGGTGAAGGACCGAACGGAAAAAAACAAGTCTATGACTGGGAGAGGTACTACAGTGTAATACGAAACTTACAGCCGGAGGCAGTAATCAATATATGTGGACCGGATGTAAGATGGTGTGGAAATGAGGCAGGACATTGCAGGAAGAGTGAGTGGAGTGTTGTTCCGGCAGAACTCCGTGATGCAGAACGAACCTCGGAAAAGTCGCAAAAGTCAGATGACGGAACATTTTCCAGAAAATTCGACTCGCAGGATGAGGATCTGGGCAGCCGGGAAGCAATAAAACAGGCGGAAACACTGGTCTGGTATCCGGCAGAAGTTGATACTTCGATCCGCACCGGCTGGTTTTATCATGAGGAAGAGGATGCACAGGTACGTACAGCGGAGGAGTTATTCCATATTTATCTGGATGCGGTTGGTGCAAATGCAAGCCTGTTGCTGAATATTCCACCGGATAAACACGGACGTATAGCTAAAGCGGATTGTGAGCAGTTGAAACAACTTGGGGAAATGTTGAAAAACAAATTTGCACATAATATAGCTGCCACGGCACAAATTGAAGCGGATACCGTACAAACAGATCATTCGGTAGAATTTCTTACAGATGGAGACAACGGGACATATTGGTTGGCATCAGAGGACAGTGCGAGTGCAGTCATCACACTTCGTTTTCCGGAGCTTAAGAATATTTCCGCAGTTGTGCTGGGAGAATATTTGCCATTGGGACAACATATTGAACAGGGAGAGATCCTTGCGGGAAAAAATAAAATTGCTGATTTTACAGTTGTAGGACATAAACGTATTTGCATGTTTGATCCGGTACAGACAGAGGAACTTATCATAAAAATCACTTCATCGAGAACAGAAGCGGCTTTAAGATTACTTGAGGTTTATCAGGAATCATAAGAAAATCTGAACAGTCAGAAAGTGAAAAGAGTATGGATTTAAGTAAATATGATATTTGTTATGAACATGCCATTACTTCGTGGGATATGGGGTTACCACTTGGAAATGGCAGGCTGGGATGTATTGTGTATGGCGAAGATGCCATTTATCTGGCAGTGGACAGAATAGATCTGTGGGATACCAGAGAGCATCCTAATACATTGGAAGCTGGATTTTGTTACAAAAATCTTGTAAAGCTGTCTAAACTTCGTACAGAGGAAGCATGGAAAGAACGGGAGAGACTTTTTGAAAAAATATATGATGAATTATCTTATCCTTCTAAAATCTCTGCAGGACATTTTAAGTTAGATTATGGGTGTGAACTCCAAAACGTACATGCAAAAATTGATTTGAAAAGTGCCATTGGGGAAATGCATTTTGATGGTGGAGAAATTGAACTTTTCATGGATGCATGGAAGCCTGTAGGAGCAGCAAGAATAAAAGGTGATTTCAGATCAGAACTCTGCATTCCGGAATACATTTCTTCAGACTGTCATAATGAAAGGGAAATGTTTAAGGATGGCGGACAGATTACTCCGACATGCGGAATGGGTTACCCACAGGCTGACATAAAAAAGGAAGATGGCTTTCTGTATTATATACAGGAAACAAAAAGTGAATTCTCTTATGGTGTGTTCGCATATACCGTCTTAAAAAAGGAATTTGCTGAGATTTATTTTACAATTAAAACAAGCAAAGACGGAGATGACTTTGACAGGATCGCAAAAGAGGAATTAAAAGAAGCTGCCAGGACAGGATACGACAAGTTAAAGGAAGAACATATAAAATGGTGGAAAAAATATTGGGAAAAGGCTTCACTGAAAATCAACGATGAACTGTTGGAAAAAACCTATTACCGGTCGTGGTATTTATTTGCATCGTGCAGCAGAAAAGGAAATTATCCAATGCCACTGCAAGGAGTCTGGACTGCGGATGATGGGAAGATTCCGCCATGGCGCGGAGATTATCACCATGATACGAATACACAGTTGTCCTATCAGGCATATCTGAAAGCGGACAGGCTTGCTGAGGGAGAAGTTTTTTTGGATTATTTATGGAATTTAAAACCTCGTTTTGAACAGTTTGCAAACGAGTTTTATGGTGTGGATGGTCTGCTCATTCCGGGTGTATCAACGATTGACGGAAAACCAATGGGTGGTTGGTCACAATATGCACTTTCTCCAACTATGAGTATCTGGGTGGCACTAAGCTTTGATGAGTATTATTTGTATACAGGTGATATTCTTTTTTTAAAAGATAAGGCATATCCATTTTTTTATGCAGTTGGAAAGGCGATTATGGGTCTTTTAGAGGAAAAGAATGGGAAATTATATTTGCCACTCTCCACCTCACCGGAAATATATGATGATACGCCAGAGGCATATTTGATCCCAAACAGTAATTTTGATCTTGCTCTTATCAGATACTTGTTTGTGCGGTTGCAGGAGTATTCAGAAATATTAAATAAGGAAAAAACAGCATATGAAGAGATACTTTCTAAATTAGATGAGATTGCAGTTATAGATGGATATATCGGCTTGAACAGAGTAGAACGTTTGAAAGAGTCACACAGGCATTTTTCACATTTAATGTGTCTGTATCCGCTTCATTTGATACATTATGATACAAAAGAACACAGGGAACTTTATAAAAAAGCCTTATCAGAAATAGAGAAACTCGGAACTGGAATGTGGGTAGGATTTTCGTTCGCAATGTGTGCACAGCTCTATGCCATGGCAGAGAATGGAGCAGACGCTTATGAAAAACTGAGACAATTTGCGGATGGATTTGTAGAAGAAAACGGATTTCACCTGAATGGTGATTACAAGCAAAAAGGTTATTCAACCTTTCATTACAGACGTTTTACGTTGGAAGCATTATTTGGATTTTGTGATGCATTACAAGAGATGCTTTTACAGGAATATCAGGGATATTTGCATTTATTTCCAGCAATTCCAAAACAATGGGAAAACGAGGGGATAGAATTTAATGGTTTTCGGAGTTATGGTGGTATTCTCGTAAGCGGAAAAATTAAAAATGGTTATCTGTCAGAAATCCGATTGAAGATACCTGAGAAAATGCTTATAAAAATAAAAAATACATTTCCAACAAAAAGAGCCAGACTGGAGACAGACAAGAAAACGCAGATAATAGAGGAAACAGAAGGATTTTTTGTTTTAGAGTTAGAAAAAGGAAATGCAAAAATTACAGGATAAAGGAGAAGATTATGGGTAATAAAGAACACGGTGGAAGAGTGACGATTCCAACGAACCTGGATGTAGTTCCGGAGACAATTGAGTTAATGAAACGCTGGGGAGCAGATGCAATCCGCGACTGCGATGGTACAGAGTTCCCGGAGGAACTGACCCAAACCGGCGCAAAAATATATGCAACTTATTATACCACCAGAAAAGATAATGCGTGGGCAAAAGCAAATCCGGATGAAGTGCAGCAGAGTTATATCATGACTAATTTTTACACTGCAATCGGTACTGAACTCCAGATTCCCTTAATGAAAGGAATTTCGGATGAACTGATGCAGGTAAATACAAGAGATGACAGAAAACGCTGGTGGGAAGTCATCGACCGATCCACAGGGGAAGTGGTATCCACAGATAAATGGGAATACAATGAGGAAACCGGCTGTGTCTGCATCCACGATACAGAACCGTTCCATGAATATACAGTCAGCTTTTTAGCTTACATTATCTGGGATCCGGTCCATATGTACAATGCTGTGACAAATGGCTGGAAGGATTTTGAACATCAGATCACATTCGATGTCAGACAGCCGAAAACACATAAGTATTCCATGGAGCGTCTGCGCAAATACTGTGCAGAGCATCCGTATGTGAACGTGATCCGTTATACAACGTTCTTTCATCAGTTCACACTCGTATTTGATGAGCTTAAGAGAGAGAAGTTTGTTGACTGGTACGGTTATTCTTCCTCTGTAAGCCCATATATTTTAGAGCAGTTTGAGAGAGAGGTCGGTTATAAATTCCGTCCAGAATTTATCATCGATCAGGGTTACCATAATAACCAGTATCGTGTGCCAAGCAAAGAATACAAGGATTTCCAGGCATTCCAGCGCAGGGAAGTTGCAAAGCTTGCAAAAGA
>ULRU01040027.1_pt1 | contig 57900 bp, 34 predicted proteins | sample 1955831 | NCBI WGS metagenome assembly ULRU01 (sample SAMEA4835693, study PRJEB28245) | human gut metagenome | biome: gut microbiome; material: fecal sample | place: Denmark | collected 2008 | reverse complement strand
CCAATAAAAGACAGATACCCAAAGCAATAGTTATGTGTTTTATTTTCCCTTTCATAAATCAATAATTATATTCGACTATAGGATACTCCGGAGAGTCACTGTTTCCAATATTCACTATTAATTTCCCAACTTTCTGTAATTCTTCACTTTAAGCGTTCTCAGTACTTCCTTTGCAGTACTCCAGTACTTCCCTGAAAGTACTACAGTACTTCTTAGGCAGTACTCCGGTACTTTCGGGGAAGTACTGGAAGCAGGTGAAAGTATCTGGTTCATTCACTTAAACACCAGCTCTTCCGCGTCGCCAAAGTTATCATATCCTGTGGTAATCACCCAATCGCCGGGCTGCAAACCTTCGGTTATTTCGTATTGCAAGGGGTTCTGACGCCCGATTACCACCGGAACCCTTCTCGCCCGGGTCTTGTCAGCATTGAGTTTGTAAATCCATTGCCCGCCGGTCTGCGAATAGAAATTACCGCGCGGAATTACCAAGGCTTGTTCCGGTTGCCCTAACTCAATCTGTACCCGGAAGCTTTTTCCCAGACGGACGTTTTCGGGCATTTCTCCCGTAAAGACTAAGTCCACATCAAAGGTGCGGTCTTTCACCTCCGGTACCACCTTGCTGACTTTCAAGGCATAGCGTTTTCCCTGATAAGTTACGGATGCCGGCAGACCTACTGTCACCCGGTCTACGTAGTATTCGCTCAGGGAAGCATGCACCTTGAACTGCGACATCACTTTCACTTCCGCCAGATTCTCTCCGGCTGCCACCTGCTGGCCTAATGTGACCTTCACAAAACTGAGCTGCCCATCGGTCGGTGCACGTACCACCAGCTCTTCCATCCGCTGCAAAGAACGCTCCAGTTTCTTCTGTTCCCGTTCCCGGTCGTTACGCAACAGTTCTCTGCGAATGACCGTCATGGCCGAATCGCTCTGCAGACTCTGCATCTTCAGCTGGGTAGAAGCCGTTTTATAGCGGTACTCATCTTCCGACACTTCCAACTGCGCCTTGCTGCGGATGCCCATGCGGTATTCTTCCTGCTCCAGTGCAAAGCTTTTCCGTATCTTGTTCAACTCGTAAGCAGCCTCCAATGTCTGTTGTTTCAGAGTCAGACTTTTCTGTTCCATCTCAAGCGCCTTCTCCTGATAAGAGATGCGTTGCTTCTCCCATTCATCCCGCTGGTCGTCTATTTCGCGCAACAGATCCGGATTGGTCAGCAGCAAGATGGTATCTCCCTGCTGTAAAAGGCTTCCCTCCTCGGCTACGATGCGGGCTACATTACCCGACTCGCGGGCATTGACCATCAAAGTCAGAATGGGATGCACCACTCCTTCCACGTCCACGTATTCACGGAAAGGGGCCTGCTTCACCTCGGCCAGTTGCACAGAATCCGCATCAATGCGTAAACGCTGGGGGCCGGAAGCCAGTATAATCACATAAATCAGTCCGGCCAGCAAGAGTACGCCGCCCGCCAGATAAAGACGATAGCGAACGTACCAGGGTTTCTTTTTCAATTGTATATCCATAATCGGTTTGTGTTATAGTTCAGGTAAAGTTTCAGTCAGCGGACAGTTCCGGTAAAAATCATATTGCGTCAGGCTGCGGAGTCCGTAATACAGCATCCAGTAGGTTTTCAGGGCCTCAATATAATTGCGCCGGGAGGTATCTTTCTCGGTGGTGGCCGCATTCAAATCGAGCACCGACGATTTGCCCATCAGGTAAAGGCGGAGGGCCACTTCATACCGCCGGCGGGCTGTTTCGTCGGTACGGGAAGCGACTTCCACCTGCCGTGACTGAAGATTAAACTGCCGTACCATCTGCCGCACGTTCAGTTCAAAATCATTCATGCCCTGTTCCACCTGGGTATTGACCAACTCGATGTTCGACTTGGCCACACGCACTTTTCCTTTGCCTCTCCCCCAGTCCAGTATCGGAATCACTACGGACAGGCTCACGTATTGCTGGTCGAGCGGGTCACGATAGGAATCCCGAAGACGGGCAGCGGTCTGCGAAAGTCCGAACTGAAGGTACAAATCCGCCTTTAGTCCCCGACTGGCACGAGCGGAGGCCAACTGGCTACGACTCTCCAACTGCATCCGCCGGTAGGTCTCGATTTCCGGACTGTGAAAATGGGCCTGTTCCAGGGCCTTGTCCAAAGGCACTTCAAAATCCGGCACACTGTCATGCGGAACCACCTCTATCTCTTCTTCCTCCCGGATACCTAAGAAAGAACGGAAGGTAAGCATGGCATCTTCCACACTGATACGGGCTTTCATCAGGTTGGTTTCCTCGGTCAGCTTGTTCACTTCCAGCTGCAACATCTCGTTCTCCGTAATGCTGCCGATGCGATACCGTCCGCGGGCATAGCGATACAAGGTATCGGCGGAAGCATAGTTGGCTCGGGCAATCTCCAAATCGGACTGGGCAGATGCCAGTGCAAAAAACAACTCGCATGTTTTCGAAGCAATCAGCTCCAGCGTCTCACTATATGTTTTCTTAGCCTCCTGAAAACGGACGGGCTCAATGCGGCGGTTCCACTTCAAGGAGTTATAGCCAAAGAGCGACTGACGGTAACCTACCGTGAAAGGCTGGGTGTTATAAGCCGTGCTTTTCTCGCCCAGTTCATCCATACGCTGGGCAGCCGTCTGCATGAACAAGTTACCTCCCGTGAACCAGACGTTCTGGCTGACGGAAAGCGTCAGGTCGGTAGCCAGCTGGTTCTGTCGGAGAAACAGTTCCGTACCGTCGGGCTGGGTTACCTTATTAATCTGCCGGTTCAGATAAGGCGATGCAGACAAACTTACCTCAGGCAGGTAGTCTGCCCGAAACGAACGGTAACTCCAGTAAGCTGCCCGGTAGGTATGCCGGGCAGCTTCTGCCTCTGGAGAGCTGGCCTGCGCCAACTGAATAGCCTCTTGCAGTGTTAGCTTCTCTCCCCACACAACTTGCCCGCAGAAAAGCAGGCAACTCATAAGCCACAGTATCTTGTTTCCCATCTTCATACGCATAGTTATCTGCTTTTTTATATCCAAAAACTGTGCCATTCGGATAACGCACTGATTATGTAGAAGATAGAAAAATCGAGCAAATTCACTTCGTGTGCGCATCCGCACAAAAAGCGTGCGAAAATGCACATACAGCACATGCAAAAAAACATTATCTTTGCGAAAGACACCTTGATATTGTATGGAAGAAAAAGGAAAAATACTCATCATTGACGATAACGAAGACGTGCTCTTCGCCTTGAACCTGCTGTTAGAGCCTTATATGGAGCAGATTCGAGTGACCACACAGCCTACACGGATTGAACATTTCATGACTACCTTCCATCCCGACGTGATTCTGCTCGACATGAATTTCCAGCGGGATGCCATCAGTGGGCAGGAAGGATTTGACTACCTGAAACAGATTCTCCGTATCGACCCGCAAGCGGTAGTGGTGTTCATGACGGCCTACGCGGATACGGGGAAAGCGGTGCAGGCCATTAAAGCCGGGGCTACTGATTTTATTTCCAAACCATGGGAGAAGGAGAAACTGTTGGCTACATTGTCGGCTGCCGTCAAACTCAGCCGTTCACGCCAGGAAGTAGGACGGTTGCAGAACGAGGTACAAGCCCTGAAGGGAGACGACCGCATTCCGGAACTGATTGGCAACTCCCCCGCCATGCAGAAGGTAAAAGAAACCATCTACAAGCTTTCTGATACGGATGCCAACTTGCTCATATTGGGAGAAAACGGTACCGGAAAGGATCTGGCCGCACGCATGCTGCGTTTCTTCTCTCCCCGTCGGGAGCAGGTCTTTATTCCCATCGACTTGGGAAGTATTCCGGAGCAGTTGTTCGAGAGTGAGCTCTTCGGGTACGAAAAGGGGGCCTTTACGGATGCTCGAAAAGCCAAGCCGGGAAGAATGGAAACGGCTTCAGGGGGTACGCTGTTTCTGGATGAAATCGGTAACCTATCCCTGCCCATGCAGGCCAAGTTGCTGACGGCCATCGAAAAGCAGTGCATCACCCGACTGGGAGCAGTCAATCCGATACACATCGATGTCCGGCTGATTTGTGCCACCAATGCCAACCTGCATCAGTTGGTGGCAGAAGGAAAATTCCGTCAGGATTTGTTGTACCGCATCAATACCGTGGAACTTCACATCCCTCCTTTACGCGAACGTGGAGAAGATATTCTGCTGTTAGCCACGCACTTCCTGAATCAGTACAACCGGAAATACCGTAAAGAAATCAAGGGACTGACACGAGAAGCGAAAAACAAGCTGCTGAAATACGAATGGCCAGGTAATGTGCGTGAATTGCAGCACACCGTGGAACGTGCCGTCATCCTGAGCGAAAACGGACTCCTGAAACCGGATGATTTCTTGTTTCCACAAGGGAATGCCGCCGCTCACCAGCCTGCACTGACGGAGGAACTCAACTTAGAGAAACTGGAAAAGAATGCCATCGAACGGGCCTTGAAAGTGAGCGCAGGAAACATGAGCAAGGCTGCCGAACTATTAGGAATTACACGTTTTGCACTTTATCGGAAACTGGAAAAATGGGGCTTATGAAAACGTATGGATACTACCTGATGTTACACATCTTGGGACTGACAGGTCTGATTACCGCAGGTGTTTTAGCCATGCTGCATGGACTGTGGTTCTGTACCATCATCTGCGGACTGTTGCTCATTGGCATCTGTTACAGCCTGTACCGCATACAAATCCGGCAGACTGAAACCATGTACCGGCTCGTGGAATGCATGAAACAGAATGACCTGGGACAGCGGGTTTGCGCACCTTTTGCCAACCCGCAGATGCAGAAGTTAGCAGAGGACCTTTCACAGGCTCTGAAGAACCTGCGCACCCGTATAGTAGATGAGGAGGTAAAGCACCAATACTATGAAATGCTGCTGAACAAGGTAGATACGGCCGTCCTCGTCACCGACCGAAGCAACCGGATGGAATGGATGAACAAGGCAGCCCGCGAACTATTGGGACACTGCGCCCATCTGCCCGAAGCAATCAGCACGGCCATTCAGGAAAACCAGCAGGTGGCTCACCTGCAAAAGGGGAATGCTACTTTCGACCTCTCCCTGTCCGTCACGCACATCCAGCTGCAAGGACGAACCTGCCGCCTGATTAGCTTGAAAAACATCCACGGTGCATTGGAATACAAAGAAATGGAAGCCTGGCAAAAGCTGATACGGGTACTGACGCATGAAATCATGAATTCCATCACCCCGATTATCTCCCTGGCAGATACATTGAATGAACGAAGCCAGGAACACCCTGACGATGCACGCACGCATACCTACATACAGCAAGGGCTACAAGTCATCTACCGCCGGGGGAAAGGCTTGCTGGAGTTCGTAGAGAATTACCGGAAACTGACCCGTATCTCGGCCCCGATGAAGACGGAAATCCCACTGGAACAGTTTCTTTCCGACCTGCAACGGCTTTATCCGGAACTGGAAGTGCAGTATAAATGCCCGTCTTCCCAGCTCACCTGGTATGCCGACCGCACACAGATGGAGCAGGTATTTATCAACCTGCTGAAGAATGCCCGTGAAGCATGTGCCCATCGCTCTCATCCAGACATCCGCATCCAGGTAGAACCCCATGCCCAGGAACTCATTTTCGAAATCAGCGACAACGGAGAAGGTATGCTGCCGGAAGTGACAGAACGTATCTTCGTGCCTTTCTTCACCACTAAGAATAACGGTTCCGGTATCGGCCTTACCCTCTGTAAACAGATTATCAGCCTGCACGGGGGACAAATCAGCGTACAAAGCACAGCGGGGAAAGGAAGCTGTTTCCGCCTCTCTTTCCCCGCCGTATAAGTATATGGTTTAATTACTTATTTCATAACCCATTGCAGACAGACCGGTTTATCGGTATGGATAGTCTTGCCAGTATCCTGCAAAAGACCGGTTTCTGCATCACGCGCAAACACCTGAATCTCATTGGTATCCCGGCAAGCTACCAGCAGAAACTTGCCGTTCGGTGTAATCGTGAAATTACGCGGATGAATGCCCGTCAACTGATAACCTACCTTAGTCAGTGTACCATCGGAAGGAGAAACCTTGAAAATAGCTACGCCATCTGCTTGCAGACGGTTGGAAGCATACAGGAATTTTCCATCGGGCGACAGATGAATATCCGCACTACCTTTCGCACCCACCGTATCTGCCTTGATGACTTGCTGCTGTGTCAGGGTCTTTCCATCGTACGCCCACACCACTACTTCGCCAGACAGTTCCGTCAACAGATACGCATGTTTTCCCTGCTTGTCAAAACAAGTATGACGCGGACCTGAACCTGGAGCCAACTCAATATCAAAAGCAGCCGCTTCATCCAACAAATCCGTTCCTTTCGTTCCTGAAGTTTGTTTTACCGGGAAAGCATGAATACGGTCCAGGCCTAAATCGTTTGCCAAAAGCAACTTCCCATCGGGAGTGAAATACACGCAATGCAAGTGAGGCTGCTCCTGCCGTTCCTTATCGGCTCCTTTTCCCTGAAAGGAAATGACATGCCCCTCTCCTAACTTTCCATCCGCCAGACGAGGGAAAACCGTAATATTCGCTCCCATATAATTGGCTGTCAACACGAATTTTCCATCTGGGCTCACCGTAATATGACACGGTGCAGCTCCACCCGTAGACTGACTGTTCAGCAACGTCAGCCCCGCAGTCAACGTATCCAATGCCAACGCATTAGCCGTAAACCCTTTTTCCGTCTCTCCTACGGCATACACATGCGTACCGTCTTCCGTCGGCACTAAAAACGACGGATTCTCAATCCCAGACAACGTACTAGCCAGCACAGCCTCTCCCGTCTCCTGGTTGAAACGATACGTCTTTATCCCTTCCTGATCGGCACTTGCATAACTGCCCACCAACATCAATAAAGTATCCGGTTCTTGTGACACACTCATTTTCTGCTCACCTTTTCCAGCACAAGCCCCCAACAAAAGAGAGCCGGCACACAACGACATTAAAATGTGCTTCCTCATAGTTCTTATATTATCTAAGTAAACAACGTTCCAAAAGTAAACTCATAAAAAAACGAAGAACCTTGACTCGCTAAACCCAAGATTCTTCGCTTTTATAAAAAGGAGAAGCCGTACCCGAGGCGTGACGAAACTCCGAATGACAGGTTTTGAGTGCTCCCCTCCTTTGTAATCCACCGGCATAAATGCTACCCGAAGGCGTGGCCCGCCATTGGAAGTAGAAGCTTGTCTCGGTATTTCTTTAGATTTGATGAGTTTCCCGATTCTGCAAGTACGGCTTCAATTTTTCTATGACAAATATACGACAAATATTTGAATATACAAAAATAATGCACAAAAAAAGGATGCCATTTTAGGGCATCCTTTATACATTGTCTCCGTCTCCGGTGAGATTAAGCAGCTTTAGCTTTAGCAACCACAGCCTTGAATGCTTCAGGGTGATTCATAGCTAAGTCAGCCAACACCTTACGGTTGATTTCAATACCTGCTTTGTGCAATGCACCCATCAACTTAGAGTAAGACATACCTTCCAAGCGAGCAGCTGCGTTGATACGCTGGATCCACAATGCGCGGAAGTTACGTTTTTTGTTCTTACGGTCACGGTATGCATAAGTCAGACCTTTTTCCCAAGTATTCTTAGCAACGGTCCAAACGTTCTTTCTTGCACCAAAATAACCTCTGGTTAAACCTAAAATTTTCTTTCTTCTTGCTCTAGAAGCAACGTGATTTACTGATCTTGGCATAGTTTTAATTCTTTTTTGAATGATAGCGCCGATATATTCTCAATCGGACTTGAGGCTAATGCATTCGGTTAATAATTTAAAATGATACGTTTTTACGCTTTTGTTAAGATTACTTCATGCAAAGAAGTTCTTTTACCTGAGCTAAGTTAGCATTGTCAACTAAGCCCATGTGGCAAAGGTTTCTTTTCTGCTTTTTAGTCTTCTTAGTCAAAATGTGACTGTGAAAAGCGTGCTTTCTTTTGATTTTACCTGTTCCGGTAAGAGCGAATCTTTTTTTAGCACCGGAGTTAGTCTTGATCTTTGGCATCTTGTTAAAATTTTAATTATTATTATTCACATGGTAACGCACTATACCGGCGCGTTACGCACTTTCTTTTTTATTCTTTGGTTTCAACCACCTTCGCAGGTTCTGGTTTTGCAGCCTTTTTCGGAGCTCCCGGTTTTTTCGGAGACAATGATATGGTCATTCTCTTTCCTTCGAGCAACGGCATCTGCTCTACCTTTGCATAGTCTTCCAAATCGTTGGCAAAACGGAGCAAGAGCACTTCTCCCTGTTCCTTGAACAAAATGGAACGTCCTTTAAAGAACACGTATGCTTTTACCTTATCTCCATCCTGCAAAAAACCGATGGCATGTTTCAGTTTGAAGTTGTAATCGTGTTCGTCGGTCTGAGGTCCGAAACGGATTTCCTTCACGTTTACCTTCACCTGTTTAGCTTTCTGTTCCTTTGCGCGTTTTTTCAGCTGATAGAGGAATTTAGAATAATCTATAATTCGACAAACTGGAGGAACTGCGTTAGGTGAAATTTCGACCAAGTCGGCTTCATGTTCTTCCGCAAGTTTCAAAGCCTGCGCAATCGGATATACCGCCGATTCAATATCATCTCCCACAATACGTACTTCTTTGGCGCGAATCTGTTCGTTGATTCGGTGTTGCCCTTTTAACGTGTCATTTTTCATTAAAAATAGTGTCTTCCTGTTTGTTTTTTGAATTTATAAATTATTTATTTTAAAGTCCGTTTGCCGCAGAATTTTGATTCTGTCAGCAAACGGCTGCAAATTTACCATTTATTTATCATATTATGAACTTCTTCTGCAATATTTTTTGCAAATTCTTCGATTTTCATGGTTCCTTTGTCTCCTTCACCCTGCTTACGTACGGCAACTTCACCATTTTCGGCTTCTTTTTCGCCCACAATCAGCATGTAAGGGATGCGTTTCATTTCGTTGTCGCGAATCTTACGGCCAATCTTTTCGTTACGGTCATCTACCAATGCACGTACGTCATACTTTTTCAATTCCATGCGTACCTTATCGGCATAGTCATTGAATTTCTCAGAGATAGGCAGGATAGCCACCTGATCCGGAGTCAGCCACAACGGGAACTTACCAGCAGTGTGTTCAATCAGCACAGCCACGAAACGTTCCATTGAACCGAACGGAGCACGGTGAATCATTACCGGACGATGTTTCTGGTTATCTGAGCCCATGTATTCCAACTGGAAGCGTTCCGGCAAGTTGTAGTCCACCTGGATGGTACCCAGCTGCCAACGACGACCGATGGCATCCTTCACCATGAAGTCCAGTTTCGGACCGTAGAATGCAGCTTCACCGTATTCCACTTTCGCCTTCAAGCCCTTTTCTTCGCAAGCTTCCACGATAGCCCTTTCTGCTTTTTCCCAGTTTTCATCGCTACCGATGTATTTTTCGCGGTTTTCCTTGTCACGCAGAGAAATCTGAGCTTCAAAGTTTTCCAGGCCCATAGAAGTGAACACGATAGAGATAATGTCCATCACGCGGAGGAACTCATCTTTCACCTGGTCAGGACGGCAGAAGATATGCGCATCATCCTGTGTAAAGCTACGTACACGAGTCAATCCGTGCAACTCACCACTCTGTTCGTAACGGCATACCGTACCGAATTCAGCAATACGCAACGGCAGGTCACGATAAGAACGCGGAGAGTTCTTGTAAATCATACAGTGATGCGGACAGTTCATCGGTTTCAAGAAGTATTCTTCGCCTTCTTCCGGAGTATGGATAGGCTGGAATGCATCTTTACCATATTTTGCATAGTGACCTGAAGTCACATACAACAGTTTGTTACCGATAGGCGGACACATTACTTCCTGATAGTCATAACGTGCCTGGATACGACGGAGGAAGTCCTGCAGACGGATACGCAAGGCAGTACCTTTCGGCAACCACATCGGAAGTCCCTTACCGACTGTATCCGAGAACATGAACAAATCCATTTCCTTACCAATCTTACGGTGGTCACGTTTCTTGGCTTCTTCCAGCATTACCAGATATTCATCCAGCATCTTCTTTTTCGGGAAAGTGATACCATAGATACGTGTCATCTGCTTGCGGTCTTCCTGACCTCTCCAGTAAGCACCAGCTACTGACAGCAACTTGATAGCCTTAATAGGAGCAGTAGACAACAAGTGCGGACCACGGCAAAGATCGGTAAACGCACCCTGAGTATATGTACTGATGTGACCATCTTCCAATTCAGAAATCAGCTCACACTTGTAAGTCTCACCTCTGTCGCCGAACATTTTCAAGGCATCTTCCTTTGAAATGCTCTGGCGAACCAGTTCTTCCTTCTTGGCAGCCAGTTCAGCCATTTTCTTTTCAATGGCAGGCAGGTCACCTTCCTTGATCACAGCCTCACCCGGATCTACGTCATAATAGAATCCGTTTTCGATAGCCGGACCGATACCGAACTGAATACCCGGATACAATTCCTGCAATGCCTCAGCCAGCAAGTGTGCACTTGTATGCCAGAAGGCATGCTTTCCTTGTTCGTCTTCCCATTTATAAAGAACGAAGTTTGCATCTTCGTTGATAGGACGATTCAAATCCACAGTTTCACCGTTCACCCCACAAGCCAATACATCCTGTGCCAGACGGGAACTGATGCTTTCTGCAATCTGCAGACCAGTAACTCCTTCGTTATACTCGCGAACGGAGCCGTCAGGAAAAGTTATCTTAACCATAGTCTTTTTGTATTAATCTGTTATTGAGACGCAAAAATATAAACTTTTTAGTTAAAGAAAAATATTGCATCCAATTATTTCTCCTCTATTGTCGTAAATCGCTTGATAATATTGTAGGCCGAGAATATTCCCAGTTCACCCGCCTTACTCAAATCCTGAATACCCTGGCGGTTGTTACCCAAGAAGATATTCGTCAGTCCGCGATTATAATAGGCATCCGCAAAGCGGGAATCCAGTTCAATGGCCTTGTTGTAATCTACCAACGCAGCCCGATAGTCTTTCATCACTGCCAGAATATTACCCCGGTTATAATATGCATACACAAAATCGGGAGCCAGTTCAATTACACGGTCCAAATCTTCACGCACCTTATTATAATCATACGAACGCACCTGCAGGTTCTGTTCCTCTACCGTTTCCACTTCAAACTTCCGGTCGCGCTTACGGTATTCCAACTGCTTGTAATAAATCAGTGCACGACTGAAATAAGCCGGGAAGAACGTAGAATCACAACGGATAGCCTCATCCAAATCCTTCAATGCATTGTCAAAGTCCTGCACCAGATAGAAGTCGAGTGCCCGGGCATAATAATGCAACACATTTCCCGGCTCTTTCACAATGGCAGCTGTTTGCTCATCGATAGAAGCAAAATGCTGCTTCACCTGCTCTTCCGACAACGAAGCCTCGTTGTTCGTAATTAGCAAACGATGCGGAAGCACCCTGCGTGCATTCAAATCGTCGATACCTTTATAATAGTTGACCTGACGTTTTACCTCTTCCGGACGCTCATAGTAACTCAGGGCAAACATCGGCTGCGGCAAAATCGTCACATTCTTGTCCTGTACCCTTCCACGGTAATCCGTCTTGTAACGATCGTCTTCCGAATCATTATCGGCCACCACAATCTTACGGTAGTTTTCCACGTTCTTATCCGATTTCTTACGCGTCTTGTCATTCGAAGCCGTCTGCTTCTTCGTACCGTTCTGCGCTTCAATCTGCGCTTTCAGTACCTTAAACTCATCGGCATCCGCTCCTTTCAGGTCACCCACCTTTCTTCTGGCCTGCGCACGATACTGATATCCGGCCAAGAAGTTGGGATATTCTTCCAGCACCGCCGAATAGTCCTCGATAGCTCCGGGATAATCACCCGTGCGGTCGCGCAACAAGCCCCGGTTGAAACGGGCCATCAGGTTGTCCGGCTCCATCTTGAGCACAAAGTCAAAATCCTCAATCGCGCGGTTGTCATCCCCTACCTGCGCACGCAGCAAGCCACGGTTATAGTGTCCGATAAAATTGTTCCGGTCTACATCCAGTGCCAGGTCATAATCCGACATCGCCCCTCTCAGGTTATTCTGATGGTATCTTGCCAGTGCACGGTTGATATACACGCCCGCATTACGTACCGACAGACGGATTGCCTCCGTCAAGTCCGTTTCCGCGTCCTTATACTTTCCGCGTTGCAAGAACAGCATACCGCGCGACGACCATGTATCCGGATTATAGCGGTCCATCTCGATGGCCTTGTCCGCATCGTTCATAGCCTGCAGCGTATCCTTCTGCTTGAGCGACACCTCCGTACGCATCAGGTACGCATCCGTATAACGCGGAGAAATACGAATCAACGTATCCAAATCCGCACGTGCCTGCGCATATTCCTCCTCGTGCATCCGGCACAAAGCTAAGTTATGCCACAGACTGATATTCTCCGGATCCATCTTCAGGGCCTTGCGGTAATCCTGGATAGCCCCCTGATAATTCTGCTGACGGATACGGGAAATACCGCGAATCTGATACGCATTCACCACAAAAGGATTGCGTTCCAGCGCCTGCGAACAGTCGGCTTCCGCACCCTGATAATCATCCAGGTTCATTTTGGCCAGTCCACGATAAAAATACGGTTCAGCCAAATACGGCTTCGCCCCGATTACCTGATTGAAATACTGGATAGAGAGGACATAGTCCTCAAAGTAAAGTGCATTTTTCCCGATGGTCATAACCCTGTCCGTATTAATCTGCGACAGGGCAACCACCGGGAAAAACATACCTATATATAATATGTATAGGATTCTTTTGATCATTTCACCGTTTTCACTTTATAAGAGCAACGAGCTTTACCATTCACCATGCCGTTCAGCTTGCCACGAATCATCTGTTTGCGCAAAGCCGACAAATGATCGATAAACATGGTACCATCCAGGTGGTCGAATTCATGCTGCATCACACGGGCCAGATAGCCTTCCACCCACTCATCGTGCGGCTGCATGTTTTCATCCAGGTAAGTCACGTGAATCTTGTCCGGACGCTTCACACTTTCGTGGATACCCGGCAAGCTCAGACAGCCTTCTTCCATCGAAACCATCTCACCGCCTGTTTCCAGAATATGCGGATTGATATACGTACGCTTGAAGTCCTTGAACTCCGGCATGTCATCCGACAGTACATCCAGGTTCACCACTACCACACGGATAGGAAGCCCGATCTGAGGAGCAGCCAGCCCCACCCCGTCGGCACGGTCCATCGTTTCAAACATATTTGTAATCAGCTCTTTCAAGCCCGGATAATCTGGCGTAATATCTTGAGCCTCCTGACGCAATACAGGCTGCCCGTATACATAAATAGGTAAAATCATATTATTCAAAAATTTATTAAGTTACATTCTTCTCGATTCCAAATAAGATTGCAGAATAATCGTGGCACTGATTTCGTCCACCAACGCCTTATCCTGACGCGCCTTTTTCTTCAGTCCGCCGTCAAGCATCGCCTGATGTGCCAGCACAGAAGTAAACCGTTCGTCCACCAGTTCCACCGGCATGTCCGGCAACTTCTTTTTCAGCTGCGCCACAAACGGCTTGATATACTTCATATTTTCGGAGTCCTCATTGTTCATCTGCTTGGGATGCCCCACCACGATGCGTTCCACCTTTTCCTGCGCCACATACTTCAGTAAAAAATCCATCAGCTCATGTGTCGGCACGGTAGTCAGCCCGTTCGCTATAATCTGCATCGGATCGGTCACTGCAATTCCGGTGCGTTTTCTGCCATAATCTATTGCCAAAATTCTGCTCATACGGCGACAAAAGTACAAATTTATTCCTTACTTATTTACATATAAAACTTAAAAAAAGCATACCATAAGGCTTTCAAAGCTCCAAATGACAGGTTTCGGCCTCAAATAAAATCAAAGGCCACATCGGATTTAGGAAAAATATGCGTACCTTTGCACGCATAGATTACATTTTACATCACACACAATATGCAGGAAAAAATTATTATTCTTGACTTCGGTTCACAAACCACGCAGCTTATCGGCCGCCGTGTGCGCGAGCTGAACATGTATTGCGAAATTGTTCCTTACAACAAGTTTCCACACGATGACCCGTCGGTTATCGGCGTAATCTTGTCGGGAAGTCCTTTCTCAGTGTATGATGAGAAGGCTTTCAAAGTTGATTTAACCAACATCCGCGGAAAATATCCTATCCTGGGTATCTGCTATGGTGCACAGTTCATGTCGTACACCAACGGAGGAAAGGTAGAGCCGGCTAACACCCGCGAATACGGACGTGCACACCTGGCAACTTTCGACCATCAGAATCCGCTACTGAAAGGCATCCGCGAACACTCTCAGGTATGGATGAGCCACGGTGACACCATCACTGCCATCCCCGACAACTTTGAAATCATCGCTTCTACCGACAAAGTAGCCATCGCCGCTTACCAGGCAAAGAACGAAAAGCTCTGGGGCGTACAGTTCCATCCGGAAGTGTTCCACAGCGAAGACGGAACTTTGCTGCTGAAGAACTTCGTAGTAGACATCTGTGGCGGAAAGCAGGACTGGAGTGCCGCTTCTTTCATTGAAACCACAGTAGCCGAACTGAAGCAACAGCTTGGCGACGACAAGGTCGTGTTAGGACTGAGCGGTGGCGTTGACTCATCAGTAGCAGCCGTATTGCTGAACAAAGCCATCGGAAAGAACCTGACCTGTATCTTCGTAGACCACGGAATGCTTCGCAAGAACGAATTCAAGAACGTATTGCACGACTATGAATGCCTTGGTCTGAACGTAATCGGCGTAGACGCCAGCGAAAAGTTCTTCTCAGAACTGGCAGGTGTAACCGAACCCGAACGCAAACGTAAGATTATCGGTAAAGGCTTTATCGACGTATTCGATGAAGAAGCACATAAGATTCAGGATGTGAAATGGCTGGCACAGGGTACTATCTATCCTGACTGCATCGAGTCATTGTCTATCACCGGTACCGTTATCAAGAGTCACCACAACGTAGGTGGCCTGCCGGAAAAGATGAACCTGAAACTCTGCGAACCTTTGCGTCTGCTGTTCAAAGACGAAGTACGCCGCGTAGGTCGCGAACTGGGTATGCCTGAGCACCTGATTACCCGTCATCCGTTCCCGGGTCCGGGCTTGGCTGTACGTATCTTAGGCGACATCACTCGTGAAAAAGTACGTATCCTGCAGGATGCCGACGACATCTTTATCCAGGGCTTGCGCGACTGGAAGGTGAAAGATGAAAACGGTAACGAAACTTCCCTGTACCATCAGGTATGGCAGGCCGGCGTAATCCTGTTGCCGGTACAGAGCGTAGGAGTTATGGGCGACGAACGTACCTACGAACGTGCCGTAGCACTGCGTGCGGTAACAAGTACCGATGCCATGACAGCCGACTGGGCTCACCTGCCCTACGAATTCATGGCCAAGGTTTCGAACGACATTATCAACAAAGTAAAAGGCGTGAACCGCGTTTGCTATGATATCTCGTCAAAACCGCCAGCCACCATCGAGTGGGAATAAGAAACACACTCATCCTTTATATAGCAAATAGCCCCAGCGTAAACTGGGGCTATTTCTTTTTAGTTCAAAGCCAATCTCTTTTTCCGAATAAACAACCAGTAGGCCGTAAGCACCAGCAATCCGGTAACCATCCACGACACCGGATACACCATCATCAGCACATCGTATCCTCTCCACACCGGTGATACCCCATACACCCAGACAATACGCAACAGGCAGGTTCCAAATACCGTGAGCACGGCCGGAGTCAGCGATTTTCCCATGCCGCGCAACGATGAACCGGCAATCTCGTAACTGCTGGCAATAAACTGACAGGCCAGCACAATGTGCATGCGGATAGCCCCGAAATGATGCACCATCGGCACATCCGAAAAGAAGCCCAGGAAGAAATCATCCTGCCAGGCAAAAAGCCAGTTGAAAGCTGCACAGAAAGCCAGACTTGAGCCCATGCAAATCCAGAACACCCGATGCACCCGGTCCATTCTTCCGGCCCCATAGTTCTGGGCAATGAAGCTGATGGCAGCCCCGTTGAATCCCTGAATAATGAAATAGCAATAATACTCAAAGTTGAGCGCAGCCGACGAACCGGCAATCGCATCGGCTCCGTAGCTGTTGATAGACGACTGCACCACCACATTTGAAATGGAGAAAATCATGCCCTGCACTCCAGCCGGCACCCCGATGCGCAGCATACGGCTCAGCTCCACCCCATGAATCTTCATCTTGTCGAAATGCAACCGGAAAGGTTCTTTCTCCTTACGCAGCAAACGAATGATTAAAGTGGCACTGACCGCATTGGCTATGCCCGTAGCTACAGCCACTCCTGCCACTCCCATACCGAAGCCTATCACGAACAGCAGGTTCAGCAAAGTATTGACCACACCCGCCATGACCAGAATATACAACGGACGCCGTGTATCGCCCATACTTCGCAAAATGGCGGCACCGAAATTAAATGCCATGATAAAAGGCATTCCCAGGAAATAAATACGCAAGTAAGTCACCGCCTCATCCAGCACATCCGGCGGAGTACCCATCCATGTCAGAATCGGTCGGGCAGCCACCTGCCCCAACACCAGCAAAAAGAATCCGCTGAGAAGCGCTACCAACTGCACCGTACTGATGGCATTGCGTATGCTCCTGTCGTCCTGCTGCCCGATGTGGTTGGAGATAATGGCACAAGCTCCCATGGAAACACCCATAAAAAGGTTTATCAATAACCCGATGACGGGCGCATTACTTCCCACGGCTGCCAGCGCCCTGCTTCCTACGAAGTGGCCCACTACTGCCACATCCACCGAATTAAAAAGTTCCTGTAACAAACTGCTGGCTGCCAGCGGAAGAGCAAACAGCAAAATTTTCTTGAACAACGGCCCGTTCAGCATATCTATCTCATTGCTTTGGGCACGTTTTTTAGTCACACTGTTATCCATTTTTTACCTTCTTCAAAATGCGCGGCAAATTTACGGTAAAATTGGATATCCCTTACCTATTTTCATCAACTTTCCAATTACAAACAAAAAGGATTGCCAGTCAACATTTCTGCAACATGACAATCCTTAAGCTTATATGTTCTACAAATAAAAGTTTTCCTATCAATTTTCAGGAACTATTCTAGAACACAAATCCCTAAAATTCAGATTCCTTGAATATAAATACAAGTTCACCTTTCCGGTTGGTACATCCACAAATGCTCTTTCCCCCTTCCTGCCAAACAACACAATAAGTCAATCCATCTGAAAAATGACTTTGCAAACGTTCTGCTCCTAAAATCATATCTCCCATATCTGTTACAAAACAATTGCTTATCAGGATATCATCTCCAGAGTAAGAAACCGCATCTTCTAAAGGCAGACTATTCAAATTTGTATGGAACTCAGACACAACTTTAAAATTCTTATCAATCAATGCAAGACTATATCTGGCCGAATTATTCAAACGGACAAAAGCTTTTCCATTATGGAAATAGCTGGCATCTCTCAATCCGTCAAAGGCTATATTTCCCTGCTTATCAATATAACATTTACTCCCATCCCGCTTTTCTACCACGGCATAACCTTCGCTAAACGGCCCAGGTTCTGAAGAAAACTTTGCTTCAATCACCATCTTACCAGTCTTATCAATATAGCCCCATTTTCCGCTTGCCGTCTGTACAGCAGCCAATCCGTCATTGAAATTCTGTACTTTTGAATAACTTGGCGCAATCACCAGGTTACCATTTTCATCTCTAAATCCATACAGCTGCTTCGAATAGCTATAATGAGCAGCAAGCCCTTCACACAACGGACGAGGAGTTTCCAAATTTCCAAACTTCACTTCCTCAATCAGGTTATTATACACCGGTTCCCCCTTTGTATTAAAATAAACCACCTTCGTTACTTTACTGTATCCTTTTTGAACAGATATAAATCCTGCGGCAACTCCATCTACAAAATTTGTACAATCATACACAGGTAACTCCATCACAACCTTGCCGGTTTTATCTATCAATGACATATTCCGTGCCATGCCCTTCTTCGCTGGACAAACCCCTTGATAAAAACGTGGATATTCCCGCATAAAAGGCAGACCATAATTATAATCCAATACTTTATTTCCCAATGTATCTACAAAGAAACATTTCTTGTCCACCTTCACAAAAGCCACTCCATCAGAATAAGAAGCCATATTTACATAAATACTAGGACTTACATCTACTGAAATAACTTTTGTATTGCTTGTCACGACAGGGCATTTCATTGTTGTTTTCCCGTCGTACAGTGTAGCCTGATGTATGCCATTCACCGTAGTTCCTGTCTGAGGTGCTTCATTGGCTGTTTTCTCTGTATTAGTATTACTCTTGGAAGCATCTCCCCCTAATGCCTTATCCACTGTTTCGAGCATATTACTAATTTTCTTAAAGAACTGTGCTTCTGCCGGTTGAGGAATTGCACCTAACACGCACAAGCTAAAGCCTGATACTAATAGATTTCTTATTTTCATAGTCTTTTTAATTATTAAAGTGTCCTTTATTAACAGACAAATTTAAATCAAAAAAAGACCCCCATTTGTTCAATACAAGGTTTTAATGACATAACAAAAACCTTGGTTCTTAAGTAATAAGAAAATATATCTGAACTATTTAATAGCATACATCGGTTCTTACAGACTTTATACTTTCAGCTCCTCCCCTTTTTGTTTCAACTCATCTATAAACTCTTGATAAAGAGTTACGGGAGCATAGCGCCATAACTTGGTGGTTTCGTCGGATAACCTTTTTTGTGTTTTTGATTATCCTATTCTAAAATTTGCCAATAGCTATGCTTTCGACCTCCCACACGTTTCAATAATCCAAGCTCCTGAAGGCGTGAAAGATTATACTTTACACCATCCTCAGTGATGTTAAGAAGATTTTCACTGATCTCCTTTCGAATTGCCCCTGGATATTCTTTTAGGAAAGATAGTATGGCCCTCTGTTGTTCCGTCAAGTTTTGCCCAATCTTTTGGGTAGTCTTTGGGGTAGTCTTTTGGGTAATTGCTCTTTCCGGATACTCAAATTTGAATATCGTCCAAATGCCCGAAGCATCACAACGGAACTCAGGAGTAGAAAAACCATCATTTTTGCAAGCTGTTATGATACGCTCAATACCATTCCTTTAACTTCATTCACGTGAATCCAATATAAAAATAAATATATTCTTCTGAATCACAAAAAGTCCTTACTTCCTACCTATTTATCAGAATATTATATCTTTCTATATTTCATGGTATATTCTTGCGATTCAACATCTACATACATTTGATATTCTTTAATTCCCTTTTCTTTTGCAATTTTACTTAAGATATTCTTATTAATCGAGGATATATCATTGCCATAATAAATAGCAACAGGCTTTATTTGTATATCTAAACAGGATGCTTTTGTAGAACTATTATTATTTAAAAACAACCGCCATTCTTTTTCATATTTCCATTGAGGTGACTTATAAAGAGCAGTTTTTGTGAAATACATTTTATCATTCATCATTGGATGAAAACCTACAGATAACCCTAAATAATATTCTACAAAAGAAGTTGCATCATATCTTTTATTATCATATATAATGGGATAAAGATTGAAAATCAATTTATCATGGCAAAAATCTCTTTTAACACACGTATCACACTTATAATTCAAATCTCTAAAATCATATTCTAAAACAAATCCTTTATGAGAATTAGCATAATGAGACCACATCGTTATAGATTTTACTGTCTCACTAAAGCATGCGATAAATGTATTACGTCTAAGATAGTCTTCTGCTTGTTTCAAAATTATCTCTACATATTTGAAAAGTTCTTTTTTATTTAACCCAAAAGTAGACTTCTTTTTATTCAACTCCTCATCCGTAATATTACAAATGACATCCTTTAAAAGTTTTGTTAGTTCTTCGCCATATAAAGATGCTAAAAACTCAGGAAATGGTTCTCCTTTTCTCAACCTATCTCTCAACTGTTTAATTAACTCTTTTGATGCCCCTGCCTCTATAGTGCTATACAAATATTTTTTGTCGTACCTTATTAGACAATCATAAGGATCATTAAACATCTGTGCATTAACTGCATACACTTTATCATTATAAAAAGCATCAAACTGTCTTTCCGAACACTCTCTATATCTAAATAATCGTGACGGCATTATTTTATGCACGTAATCTATTATTGGCTTTAATAAAGCGTACTCTTCTTCTTCCGATATTCCTTCTGGAATTAAAACTTTTTCCAGCATTTCTTTGAATATACGTTTCTTGGTCTCCATGATAAAGAACTTTTTTGCACATTTACTTTACATAATCAAGATCACCCAACATACGATTAATCAGGTTACGTAAATTATATTTAAATTCTTCATTTTGCTGATATTCCTTATATAAAGACATATCTCCTTTTCGTTTTTGTCGGATAATACGGTCTATAATTGCTCCCATAGCTTCATCCACAGCCTGCTTATCCGGATTTCCAACGACAAGTGTCTGATAATCTTCATCTTCTGACACAGCCTTTGTAATGCTTATCAGTTTTGTTTTTTGATCATCAGGAGTAGCATCCCATCCCTTAAACCATCGTTCATTAAAATCCTTAAGAATCATATCTAATGGTTCTTTAGGTTCATCATCTTCTCCGGCACCCGCCATAACAGGCTTGTTTGGATCCACTATAGTTTCATTTGCATCAAGCTCAATTGCTTCATTCAGTGCTGTACGGCGCAATCCGTATGTATTTAAATCAACATAATCAAGCAAATCTTTAATATCCTTATCTCCATTAGGCTCAATATAAAGCTCAGGAATAAGAAAACGTAAGAACCAAAATAATTTCTCCCAATCCTTAACTTCATAGTTAATAATAGCTGCAACTTTTGAATAAACTTTCACAAACTGTTTACATTTCATTTTAAAGTCTGCCTTACCATTATCCGCCCATTCAATTTCCGAATTGAAACGCTCCGCTGCTATATCAATTATAGGTGCCCATTTGTCTGCATCTTCTCCATGAAGATATAAATCAATAAATTCATTAACTTCATCCATATCGAAAACCCCTAAACCAAGCAATGTTGTTTTAAGTTCATGGAGTATATTTACATCTGTTGCTTCCGACAAAGTTATACTAGTATAGAATGGAGAAAAAGCCTCTTTTATATCATCTTTTTTATTATAAAAGTCAAGGACAAATAGGTCTTCACTACGTTTACCAAGTTCCGGAGCTGCACGATTCAAACGTGATAATGTCTGTACGGCTAACACTCCATCCAGAGGTTTGTCAATATACATGGCACACAACTTAGGTTGATCAAAACCTGTCAAATATTTGTTAGCAACTACCAAAATACGATAATCGTCTGACTCAAAATATTCAGCGGTTTTTGTATCTGGAAATCCATTAATCCCAGTCTCGGTATAACGATGTGTATAAAAATAACTGTCATAAGAATTCGCAGCTTGTAGCATTTCATTCTCATGCACTGCTTCATTATTATCAACATATCTTTCCCGAATCTGTTTTTCTCCTGAAAAAGCAATCAATATCTTGTATGGCAGTTTCCGAACTTCTATCAATTTCTGAAGTGCTTTATAATAAAAGATAGCACACTCAATGTCCTTCGTCACAACCATCGCTTTAGCTTGTCCTTTTAGTTTGTGATTACGAAATATCTTGGCATCGAAGTGAGTCAACATAATATCAGCCTTTGCTTCTATTGTTCTTGGATCTCGTTCAACAGTCTTGCGAAGCAGTTTTTGAGCTTTTTCATTATTGAACATAGGGTTCTCTTCAATACTTTTAGTAAGCTCATAGTAACTTTTATACCTCGTATAGTTAGATAAAACATTAAGAATAAACCCTTCTTCAATAGCCTGCTTCATGCTGTAAAGATGAAAAGAATGGAATTTTCCATCTTCGCCCTTAGTCCCAAATCTTTCAAGTGTGTCTTTTTTCGGAGTCGCAGTAAAAGCAAAGTAAGAGCAATTGGTACTCATCTTGCGTTCTTTCATCAGTTTCTCCAATAACTCATCCGTACCGAGGCTTTCACAATCCATATCCTTTTGAGTCGTTTTATTCACGCTGTCAGCAGCAATACCGGATTGCGAGCTATGAGCCTCATCAATGACAATAGCAAAATTATGATTACTTACGTCAGATATTGAATTACATATATAAGGAAACTTTTGGATGGTTGTGATAATAATACGTTTGCCATCTTCAATAGCCTTTTTCAAATTACCAGACGTATCGGCATGTGCCATAATTCTGTCACTCTTACCAAATGCCCGGATATTATCTGTTATCTGTTTGTCCAGCAACCGACGGTCTGTTACAACAATCACAGAGTCGTATAATTTCGAATCCAATGCCTTGGCACGAACAGCCTTCATTGTCGCAGGACAGACATCAATCAGTTTATAGGCCAACCAAGTAATCGAATTAGATTTCCCAGAACCTGCCGAATGTTCAATCAAATAAGTCTTGCCTACACCAAACTCTTCCACATCTGCCACTAACTTACTAACAACATCAAGCTGATGAAAACGTGGAAAAATGAGTTTTTTAGCATTCGACATAATATGAGGAACTTTCTTCTTTTTCTTTGTATCTCCATAATCGAACAACACATAGTTCATGATAATATCTGCTACGGTATCTTTCTGCAACACCTTTTCCCACATATAAGCTGTCTTATATCCTCCGTTTGCATTAACGGGATTTCCTGCTCCCTGACCATCCGGAAGACCCTGATTAAAAGGCATGAAAAACGTTTTGCTTAAATTCAGTTTTGTGGTAAAATATACCTCATTTTTATCCATCGTGAAATGAGCAAGACATCGACCAAATTTCAACAGCGTTTCTTTCGGATTCCTCTCTTCCTTGTATTGTTTTTGTCCATCATATTTTGCGGTCTGGTGTGTCCAAGGATTCTTAAACTCAAAAGTAAACAACGGCAAACCGTTTACATACAACACCATATCTATTTCTAACCCCGGATTACCTACTGAAAAGGTCTGCTGACGGGTTATAGAAAATTGATTCTGATTATATTTTTCTTTAGATAACAGACTGTCAGCAGGCGACGGTTTGGGATAAAACATAGTTATGTGAATATTATCTATATCCAAACCATTTCTAAGTATATCAATAATTCCAAACGTATCAATCGCTTTTGAGAGTTGCTTAGGAAGTTCTGTCTCAATATTCTTACCTTTATATTCGTCAAGCACTTCCTGCTGCGTCGTTCTCAAGAACGACCAAAGACGACGCATATCAAAAGCATATTTCTTTTCAGACATATCCTTTGGTTGCCCCCAATAATATTTATCGACAGCCGGAGACTGTACATCCACATCTGTATCCCCAGACTGTTGACGCTCTTCCAATGTCGTACCAACAAGTGATTTCTCTATTAAAGCCTCAAAAGCCTGTTCGTTTGTATTTGAGTTATTCATGATACTTTTACTTTTCCGGTTACTACATCATTAATAATGATTTGTTTGCGCTCATTAAATAAGTCTATTAATGACTGATGAAACTTTATCATCTTTTCAAAATAAAGAACTTTTCTATCTAAAAAAGATACAATCTGATTTTGATCTTCAATTGGTGGTAATAAGCCATATATATTTTTAATTGTGCTTACAGCGAGACCTGGTTGAGCAGCTGTTTGTAGACCATATTGGTTCAAATTCATACATCCTACTAAGTAGTACAAAAACTTAATATTTATATTTCTATAATTATGGGTTACAATAGCATGATCTGTTGCCCATATTTTTTCATCAGTGTAATGAACATTACCGCATAAGGCACCTTGTCTACCAATTAGCAAAATAGGACCTTCACAATTATACTCATTAAAGAATCCCCTTACTCCATTTCCTCCAAAAACTTTATATTTTCCATACTCTTCTATTTGTTGAGAAATAAGATTTTCCCCAGATTTCATGGAACAAAGATATTTTAACTTCATTATTTGCCAATATGATGGTACTCTTCCAATCCAACCTATACCACTATTCTTCATTGGAACATCAGGATTAAGCCCTTTAGTTACAGCATTATTAATAATAATCTGTTTACGTTCATTTAATAGGTCTATCATCTTTTGCTGTTGAGCAATAGCTCTATCAATATTTAAAGTAACTTTATTTAAATATGTGACAATAGCTTTTTGCTCATTCAATGAAGGAACAGGTATTTTTATAGTCTTCATCTCATCATAACGTGTAGTCCAAAGATCTGCGACTATACCACGTCCATTTCTATAATATTCCTCAATAAATGAATAACATTTAAGCAGATAATTACAAAAATCAGGATAAATATTTTTTCGCGGCTTCAAGACAATATTAATGAGTGAAACAGACCCGTCTTGTTTAGCAATCCCACTTGATCCTTTTCTATCAGAACGACTATTTATAACAAAATCACCGGATAAGACTAGCTTACGATTATCACCATCATTAGTTTTTGCAACATTATCTAATTGCGAAAATACGCCATTTTTTGTTACAGAAAGCGGAGCATACTCTTTATCAGAAACTTTAATCTTTCGTTCTGTAAAGTAATTTGCCAAACGTTTAACCTCCCAATGGCTTGGAACCTCCCCAATCCATTGTACACAACTATCTTTATATTCACTATATCGTTCCATTTTTATATCAATTCAAAAAGTGATTTGATAAAGCCTTGGCTTTGTTCATCTAAAGCAAGAATATCCCGTTCATTCTCTTTTAGAGATCGCAATGGAGTTGGCTTATAAAAATATTTATTGAAAGAAATTTCACAGCCTATTTTCGTCTGTGGCAGATTCATCCAAGCATCTTCCACATATGGCCGAACTTCACGTTGGAAATAATCATATACATCCTCCTTCACCGATATTTTTTCATTATCACGAAGCTCACTATCGGATTCATACTCCACGTACACACCTTCCCGTACAGGTACATAACCATAATCTGTAAGCCTGTCATTTGAAATGCCATACACTTCCAAAAGAATTTCAATATCTTTACTATTTGCTTTATGTTCTTTCTTTATCACAGGTTGAGCCCCTGGGTCTGTTACAGACATCGCCCTAGATATAGTTTTCAATTCAGCAGTGCTTACATCCAATTTCAAATCCTTTGCAACAGCACTCACTTTTGCCAAAAATAAATTATAATCCATATACAAATCCGTACCAATCACCTTCATTAAGGCCTTGGCAGTATTCATTAATTTTTGACGGTCTTTCCATGCTTTGGCGGATATAAGTTTATTAAGTTTCTTATCTGTTATCTTTATTTCTTGGTCATTCAGATACTCTTTAATGGCTGAAACCTCTGCATCTAAACCTAAAAAGACTTTCTCCTTATAAGTCTGATGCAGCCATTTACTCAATTCAAAATCATTGCTATCATAGAGCATTTCGTCAATCTTCAACAGATTAAACTGACTGCGAAGACGCAATGGCCTTTCAATGGTCACATTATAATAGCGAAAATCATCACCGTCAAAAATCCTGGAACTCACTTTCAGTTCATCGCTTGCTTCCTGCTCTATAAAATCCATATAAACCTTCAAAATATCATTCCGAAAAGACTCTGAAATGGTGCAATTTCTTGAGCCCTGATTTTTTCTTAACTTTTCAAATGCCTGTGAAGCATCGATAAGCTGTACTTTACCTTTCCTCTTATCAAATTTCTTATTGGTCAGCATCCAAACATAAGTAGAAATACCAGTGTTATAGAAAATATTATTAGGTAACTGTATAATAGCATCCACCAAATCATTCTCTATAAGATAGCGTCGTATATTACTCTCTCCGCTACCAGCATCTCCAGTAAACAGAGAAGAACCATTATGAATAGATGCCACACGGCTACCTTGTGGCTGAAACTCAAGAGATTTCATTTTATCCACCTCTTCCAATAAAAAAAGCAACTGTCCATCCGAAGTACGAGGAGTAGAATCTACTACTTCCTCATCACCCACAAAGTTGGTCAAAGTCAACTCAAAACGATGGTCAAGAAGCGTCTTTTCATGATAAATTTTCTTTTTATCTTCTTTCCACGATTTACCATAAGGTGGATTAGTTATCATGTAACCAAATGATTTATCTCCAAAACTGTTATCAGTAATTGTATTGCCTAAATATATGCCACTCGGATCTACCCCTTTTATAATAAGGTCAGATTTACAAATAGCATAAGTTTCAGGGTTTATCTCTGTACCTGACAACTGAATAGCAGCACTTCGTACCCCTAAGTCAAGCAAATATTCACGGCTTTCGGTAAGCATACCTCCTGAACCACACGCTGGATCATAAAGTGTAATTATCTTAGGAAGATTTTCTTTTACAGGTTCAAATACCAAATGTGCCAAAAGAGCAATCGCGTCCCTCGGTGTAAAGTGTTCTCCCGCTTCCTCATTGTTTTCTTCATTGAATCTACGAAGCAGTTCTTCAAAAACAGTACCCATCCCCACATTGGTAAGAGCAGGTAATGGCAACCCATCAGGGTCGGTTGTATTTTTATCTGTCAAGTTAATAGTAGGATCAGTAATACGCTCAATAATAGCCAACAGTCTGTCATTGTCCGCTAATTTTCGTGCTTTAGTATAATATTCAAAATTACGAAGCACATCCTGCACATTCTCACTGTAACCATTCAAGTATTCCACAAAATTATCATACAGAATATCGTTATTGTCAGAAGCTTGGGATTTTAATCTATTAAGTGTCCATTTACTTGTATTGAAATAACTGAGTCCTGTAATGTCTTTAAGAACACCTTCATCGACATTATCAATCCCACTTTCCTTTATTTCTTCCTCCACTTCTTCCTTCGTCGGTTCCAACAGCGCATCAAGACGACGCAAAACAACCATAGGCAATATCACATCACGATACTGTCCTCTAAGAAAAACATCTCTCAATACATCATCTGCTATATTCCAAATTAATGCTACTATTTGACTATGCGAACTATCCATATTATTCTTTATCATTTAATAAAATCTGAGGATTAACTTTTAACAAATCTTCAATCCTGCATAAAATAAAGTTGAGTCATTCAAATTTCTACCTACCACATCTAATAGGCTTCATTTATTATGGTAAAGTTATTAGTTTTTTGCTGAGAAATAAAATCTATTTACAAAAATATAATTTAACAGTCTTTTTACGACATCTAAGCAATTCATATTTAGAATTTTACTTAAAACAAAAATACGCAACACACAAAATCACAAATTCCATTCCACACTTTCCCAACCCCTTAATTCCAAAACTATCAACGAACCTACAAAAATACCTCAACACGAACGAGTCAACCTCTCCGCACGTACGTGTCGAGACATCAGCACGAACGTGTCAAGACCTCGTCACGTACGTGTCGAGGTAAATTTAACTATATTTTTAAGAAATGGCCCAGGTTGATTCAAGTTTCTTCGAGCTTACTTTATCATCTTATCCATCGGCTTCTTGAAAAGTTTACGAGGCTTCCCAAACCTTCCTGATTAACTCTCCGCCTAAACACAAAAAAAGCCGAAAGTCTCCCGACTCCCGGCCTTTCCATTTGGATAATTAAAAACAAAACTATTTCTCGCTCATTTCAAAATGCCATTCTCCAGCAGACAGCATCAGCTGACGTTCGTTTTTCGGTTCGCCATTCACACTCCAGCGTTGGAATTCGGCAGGAAGCACTACCTGTGCAGAAGTTCCTTCCGGTACCCGCAGGTACATGGTTCCACTGTGAGCCGACTTGTCCATTTCAAATACGATGCGACGACCGCCCGACAACGGTACCTGAGTGCGGATGAAGCTCAAATGTGCCGGATGAGGTGCCACACGGAATGTACGGAAAGCCGGTTCCAGCGTTTCAATGCCGGCGATGTATTGTGAAAGGATGGTCAGCGGCCCACCGCTCCATGCGTGGTTGTAGGTACCGCCTCCGAAGCCTTCACTGCCGATGCCCCAGCCTTCCCACAGCGTGGTCAGCGGACTTTCTATCATGGCGCGATAACGCAGTTTCATGCGGTTCAGGGCGTCCTGATAATAGCCCATCGTGCAAAGAGCTTCGAGCACATATTTCTCCATGTACGGACTGGCGTGATACCAGGTGGAGAAGAAGGGACGAATCACCGGATACAGTTCTTTGGGCAAGACTCCGGATACGACGGCCAGTGCCTGCGCACGGTCATCGGGTTTGCCCTGATAGCCCGGAGAGATGTAGTATTTTCCGTTCCAGAACGTACGGTGGAACACTTTACGCAGCTTGTCGGCGGTGGTGCGTGCCCAAGCGGCTTCTTCTGCCTCGCCAGCCAATTGATTCATTTCTTCGTATCCCTTCAAGGCAATCACATACCAGAGGTTGAACAACAGGGTCATGTCCTTGTTTTCTCCCCAGTCGCCCCAGGTCCATCCGCCAGAACGAGGTATCACCAGCCCTTGAGCATCCGTTTTCCAAACGTGGATGTATTTCTTTACCCGTGGAAGCACGTCGGCAATGGTCTGACGGTCGCCCGTACCCATGTAGTAGGTCCAGAAACCATAATGGCTCACACTGGCCAGCATCTGCATGGGCAGTTCATCCTTATAGTTTCCGGCTGGAACAGGTGCAAAGATGGTGCTGTCGGCCCGCTGCCATCCCATCAGTTCATGAATACCCTTGCGGGTCAGCAGGTGAGCCTTTTCGTCGAGGGCATAGAAAGCTTCGCCCAACTCGTTCACCACGTCGCCCCACCACTGGGCACGCTCGCGGTCGGGACAGTCCATATAAGTGTCGCGCATGGTGATGTAGAGCGTACGCTGCGACTTGTCCCACAAGCGGGTGAGCATCGGGTCATCGCAGGAGAAGCTTCCGGCAAAGGAGGTGTCATAGCCCGTTTCACGGTATTTCACATCAAGCACTTCCACGCCTTCCGGAAGTTCATACTGCACATAATGGCCGTTCATCCAGCCCTTGCATTCGAATGTCTGTTCTCCTTCACACGTGCGATACTCGGCAAATACATTGGTGGCCGAACCTCCCCGGTAATTGTCCGTACGGATACGGATACACTTGCCTGCCGGTGCTTTCAGTCGGATGTAAGGAGTAATCTGTGCATTGTAAGGCAGGTAAGCCCGCAGCAGCGTATCACCCTGCATCTCTGTTTTTGCATAAGGCTTCAGCCCGTAGTCTTTCCAGAACGGAATGGGACGGTTTACCAGCTGATTCCATCCGGCTTTTTCCAGTGATATTTCCGTGGCTTTCTTCCATTTCTTGTCATTATACTCGGGCGACATAAAAGGTATGTCTTTCACTGCATCGAACCCGATGTTTGACTCTGCCAGACGATAGTTGGGCTGTTCGCCCTGCGGCACATAATAGGCCGGATGCTTTTTCACCCGCCATTTTGCATCGGGTTCCACTTCCTTGCCGTCGCAGAAAAGGGAGAAACTGATGCCTGCCGTAGGAGAATTGCGATGGCTGAAACCATCCTTGCCAAAGTACCACACCAGCAAAGCCACGGTATTCTCGCCCGCACGCAAGGCAGGAAGCGAAGTAATCACATCGCAATAGGTATCCGAAGGGTTCGGACCGCGTTTCAATCCTCCTTCCGACACCTGCAACTCGCCGTTCACCCAGAGCCAGTATTTCGTATCGGCAGCCAGACGCAGTTCCAGTGAGCGGGGTAATTCTTCCAGCGTGACCGTATTACGGAAACACCACCATGTGCCGGGGGCAGCCGGCTCTTTCTCTTTTAAAGTCCATACCTGTGCCTGCACATAAACAGACAGGCAGCAGACAAACATACATAACCACTTTTTCATTTCACTTCTATTTTTTCTGTACGGAATGGAAGCACCGGCATACCCGCATCTGTACGGAGACTGCCAATGGTAGCTTCATCAAAACAATAATATACCTGATAAGGTGCTTTCAATCCTCGCAGGGGAATCTGCAAGGTCCTGCCTTTCAAGCGGGCATTGACTGCAACCTGTTTCCCTGTACCGTCTACGACCGTCAGACCTGTCACCTCTTTGGTGGTGGAATGCAAGGTATTGAAATTACCCTCCAACGTGACTTCCAGGTTTCGCTTCACCACCCGGGCTTCATGCAAACGCGGACTCTCGTAAGCACCGGTAAACTGACCGTAGACTTTGTCCATAGCCAGACAGGCCAGACGTTCTCCGATGGCCCGCTTATTACGCGGATGAATGTCTTTTACATTCTCCACCAAATCAGAAATATTAATCATGGCGGTATTCTTTACCTGCCCCAGCATGAGTTCCTGCTGTTCACGCAATAAAGCCGGGGTGTTGTTCTTCGCTCCGTACGTATGAGGCGCAATCTGCACATAATAGAACGGAAAGTCCCATCCGAAATCTTTTCGCCAGGCCTCCACCATCTTGGATACCAGACGAGCATACGACGGTGCATTCTCATGGTTGCTTTCTCCCTGATACCAGATGCATCCAGCAATCTGATAAGGCACCAGCGGATGAATCATCTGATTGTACAATACTCCCGGCTTAATCGGCCACCAGGGATAGTCTTTTAATTTGTTCTTTGAAAGTATCTCGTCTTTTTCCACGATTTCGACCGGTGTCCACACTTCAGCCGGTGTACCTCCCCAAGCAGAGACTAAAATGCCTACAGGTACTTTCAGGTGTTCGGTCAAGTAGCGGGCAAAGAAGTAGGCAGTAGCACTGGTCTTGCGCATACTTTCGGGAGTAGCTACCTCCCACTTCGTACGGCAGTCGGTCTGAGGTGTATCGGCTCCTTGCTTGGGATTATGAAAGATACGCACAGATGGGCAAGCGGCCTGTTTCACCTCCTGCTCGCCGTTCATGATTCCCATATTGGCCGACCATTCCATGTTCGATTGTCCGCTGCACAGCCAGACTTCACCCAGCATCACATCCGACACTTTCCGGCTGTCGTTTCCACCTTTCACTTCAAGCGTATACGGCCCTCCGGCACGCCCGGTTGGCACCTCTGCTTTCCAGCGTCCCTGATTATCGACTACCGTACGCACGGTGTCTCCCGGATTCCATCCGGAAAGAATCATCAGGGTTTCAGACGGATTTCCCCATCCCCATACGGCTACCTTACTGTTTTGCTGTAATACCATTCCATCGGAGAAGACCGACGGAAGCTGAATCTGTGCCTTCGCCTCCATTCCGAAAGTCAAGGCCAGCATTCCTAAAATAAGATGCGTTGTGCTTTTCATTGTTTCTGTTCTTGTGAAAAAAACCTGCAAACAAAGGTAGAAGAACTATCCCAAGTTTGCAGGAAAAAATGATGTTTCTGTGGTTATTTTTGATTTTTGGCGGAAGACAAAATACTTAAATCTTTCGCATCGACTTCAGAAGAGGGATTGAAGCGGTCACTGCACATGTATTTCTTCAAGCTATAGAGCAACTGACGAGCTTCCGTACGTTTATCCATATCCTGCCAGAAATCGATTCCTGATACAAGCAACTTGCCCTTACCCACCTTCGCTTCGAACAGCAAAGCCAGCGGACGGTTCGTAAACCAGTCGTCGATAACCCGTACAATCGGCTGCAAGTTTTTATCAATCTTGGCCACTTCGATGGCACCGGAATGACTCATGGCATCCCACCACTGATAATCACTGTAATACTCTGTAGGGAACTCTGAAAGTGCCGGATGAGCGGGGTTACACAGGATACCCAATGTGTGCGGTGCTTGTCCCAGCGTCCAGGCCGTGTTCCAGAAGATGCTGGAGAACCCTATCTCTACTTCACCTCCCGCTTCGGCAGGCAAGGAGCCTTTCCGTAAAGAAAGCAGTACGTTGCCACCTTCCTGAAGACGTTGCAACGCTTTTGCATCCAGACGGTCGGTCATCAGCAATTGTGCTTCATCAGCTACTTTCTGTACCGCAGCAGGATATACCCAGATGTGCCAGCTGTTGGCGTAATCTCCCAATGTAGCTTCCAGTGTCAGGCATGAAGGGACGTCTACCTTATCCAATGGAATCTCCAGTTGTCCCAGCGGAATACAGTTGCCGATACCCACCGGCTGGTGTGCCAGCGTGCCCGAAGCAATTGTCTTTCCTTCTTTTGTTTTCAGGGTCCAGGCAGTAGAAGTCACCTCCAGCGGAGCAGCTCCGAAATGTGCCACTTCCAGACTTCCTTTCATCGTTTCCTGGTTGGTGTAAATCAGTTTCGGCAAACGCAGCAATGGTACCGTACTGTTACAGAAACGACGGTATTCTTCCGGACGGATGTAGCCTTTTTCTTCCCAGAACGCATCGAGCACTCCTACCAAAGCTGTACCCTGCCCCGGGAAATCAGACAAGCCCAGTAACTGGAATCCACCGAAGTCTTTTGTACGCAAAGCAGCTTCGATATCGGCCTTATAACACAACGCCTGCAATTTTCCGGAAGCCAGCAGGAAACTGTCAGCCAAATGCGCCATACCGTTTTCGGCCAGTGTTTCCTGGAATATCTCAAAGTTACGCGGGCGCATCACTCCATCGTATTTGGCCATTTCCTTGAAGTTGGGATATACACACCACTGCCCGATTTCGTGGCTCACCATTGGCTGCTGGAAACGTCCGATGTATTCTGACCAGTCATAGTCGGTACGCGGAGCCTGTGCGTTGATAATACTCTTCACACCTTGTCCCCATGCCTGAATACGAGGGTTGGAATCGCTCAAGAAGTCGTTAACCGGCAAATTGGGCCATCCGGCACCTGAACAATATAAACGGCGGGCATCGCGCTCTTTCCAGGTAGTAACGAAATTAGTCAGATAGGCATTACTTCCCTCACCAGCCGGTTCGTTACCGTACATCATCATGCAGAAAGAAGGATGATTACCAAACTCACGGACAATGCGTTCACTTTCTTCCCAGATAAAGCGGTCCAGATCGCCTCCGTCGCCAATGGTAGTCGACTGGTTAGCCCAGGAAGAACATTCTATCTCCAGGTACATACCCATCTCATCGGCAGCCGCAAAAGCAGCTTCGGGCGGACACCAGGAATGGAAACGCACGTGGTTCAGTCCGTGCTGCTGACAGGTAGTGTAAATATTTTTCCAGGATTCTACATCCGTGGGCGGGAAGCCGGTTTTCGGGAATACAGCACAATCCAACGTACCACGCAAGAACAAACGGCGGTCGTTGATGGTGAGCTTGCCGTCTTTCACCTTCACATCACGGAAACCAAAACGTTCCGCATAGACATCCGTTTCACCGCTCTCCGCATCCTTCACACTCAGCTTCAAATCATATAAGGATGGAGAAAACTCATCCCAGCACTTAATGTCTCCCTTCATGGCCAGCGACATCACCACTTGATTTTCGCCCGGCTTCAACGTACATTGTTGCTGTACTTTTTCATTGCCTACGGTCATTTCCAGTACCACATTGGCATCTTTTTCATAACGGTTCATCAAGGAAGCCGACACACTGACTTTCTTAGCCAGACGCTCCGGCATAATCTTGACGGAAGACACATTCACTTCCGGCTTTACTTCCAGGAACATATCGCCTACCACCCCGTTCCAGTTTCCTTGTGTATGGTCGGAAATACTATGTGAGTTCTCCCCCGGATCAATGTTTTTCACCCGATTGTCTACACACAGCATCAACACATGTTTTCCTGCAGAAAGCTTGCCTGTCAGGTCATAACGGTGGGGCGCACCCAAAGCATTTTGCATGCCGATTTCCTTTCCGTCTATATACAAACGGCTCTCCCAATGGCATCGTTCCAGGAAGAGAGAAATGTCCTTTCCTTCCCAACTGTCCGGAATCACCACCTCTTTCTGATACCACGCCTTACCCTTGTAATATTTTACCGGCTGAAGCCAGAAAGGTACCTTGATATTTCCTGCCTCACGGTATTTGGCATACGAAGGTTTAAAAAAATAGGAGGAATCTACAATACCACCCGTCCAATCAGTACCCACGGCAATGTCTTCCCCCAAACCATTGGAAGCCATTGAGCCCGGCAGTTCAATCACCCGGCTCCAGTCCATACTGTCCGTAGAAAATGTCCATGAACCGGCCAGGTCAATCTTATCAGTCTGCTGACTGCAAGAGAAACAAAGCAAAGAAAATGAGAGTAATGCTGCTGCTTTCATATTATCAAATTTTGAGTTGACAAACTATTTTACAGATGACAAAATTACACATAAACTACCATCTCCGAATGTGCTATTTTCGCAAAAGGATGTAATATTTTTCGATTTCAGGTATTATCTTACTATAAGATAAAATCTCTTCAGGAAGTCTCTCTGAAAATCCAAATAAATGCCTACATTTGTCCCACAAATAAATATGCTATGGAAAAGAAAAAAGACGGATTTCCTAATGAGAAGGCCATTGTCATTCCTCAAGAGAATCTATTAAGAATCAAAGAAAATCCCATGACGCGCTTGCTGCACCCCACAGACGTGGGCTATTATCCCTGTGCTGAAGGTCACTACCGGGAACGTACAGAAGGTAGCCCGCAACATATCCTGATTTACTGCCACGAAGGAGAAGGATGGTACAACATAGGGAAAGGGAAATGTACGGTAAAAAAGAACGATTTTTTTATCATCGAAGCCGGTACACCGCACGTATATGCTGCCTCTACCAGCCATCCGTGGAGCATTTACTGGATTCATTTCACGGGTGAGCAGAGCCACTTGTTTTCTGAACTGTTCAACCGGACCATCTACATTGATGATTCGCCTACCGCCCGTTTCAATGACCGCATCCAGTTGTTCAACGAGATTCTGGTGAACCTTGAAATGGGATACAGTATCGAAAACCTAGAATACATCACACTCTGCCTGTGGTACTTGCTCGGCTCTTTCCGATACATTCCTCAGTTCCGCGAAATTAATAAGCCCAAAACACAAGATACCATCCAGAAAGTCATCAACTACATGAAGGCCAATCTGGACAAACAACTGACATTGGAGGATATGGCCGAAAACGTGAACTACTCGCCGACTTATCTGAGTACACTCTTTACACAAAAATCGGGTATGTCTCCCATCAACTATTTCAATCAGTTGAAAATTCAGAAGGCATGCCAGCTCTTGGACTTTACCGACAAGAAAGCAAAAGAAATAGCTTTTGAACTGGCCTTCAGTGATCCGTATTATTTTTCAAAAGTATTCACCAAATACATGCACATGTCGCCTAAAGAATATCGTATGAAGAAAAAGGGATGAGTTTTCTCATCCCTTTTTTCTTAAGAATTCCACTTCCAGGTCTTTCCTTTTTCCAGGTTACCGGTCTCGATATACTGGCCTTGATACCAAACCCGGAAAGGATTACCTAACAGAGATTTGATTTCCGCGTGTACCATTACACCGTCTTTCCACTCTACGGATACCTCAAATCCGCCACGTGCTTTCAATCCCGAGAATTTACCGTTCTTCCATCCTGCCGGAAGTGAAGGAAGCAACTGAATGGTATAAGCATCCTGCTCGTATACATGACTTTGCAGCAGCATTTCTGCAATGCCGGCTGTGGTACCAAAATTCGCATCAATCTGGAACGGAGGACATTGGGTAAACAGGTTCGGATTCAAACTTTTTTCCAATACCTTATCCAAACTCTCCTTGGCTTTTTCTGCCCGATGCAGACGAGCATACTGACTAATCAGCCAGGCTGAACTCCAGCCGGTATGTCCCCCACCGTGTGAGATACGATAATCCATCGACTTGCTGGCTGCCTCTGCCAGTTCGGGTGTTTGCAACAAGTTGATTTGCGAACCGGGATGCACTGCAAACAAATGAGAGATATGACGATGCCCTGGTTCTGCTTCCGGAAATTCTTGTGCCCATTCCATAATACGGCCATCGGAACCGATACGTGTTTCCAGCAATTTTCCTTTTGCATCGGCCACTGCCTGCGTAAATGCATCTTCTATCTGAAGTGTTTCAGACACCATCTCAAAATCATCAAACAACTGCCAGATGGTCTGTTGGTCATGCGTCGGCCCCATACTGATCTGACACTGACTTCCATCAGGAGCTACAAACGTATTCTCTGGAGAAACTGCCGGACCAGATACCAGCTTACCCGTCTTCGGATCTGTCACCAGCCAGTCCATATAAAACTCTACCGCCCCCTTCAGTACCGGATACATTTTTCTCAGGAAATCCTTGTCACCCGTGAAGCGATAGTGTTCTCCAATGTGCTGGCAAATCCATGCGGGTGCCCCTGTATGCATTCCCCACGAAGCAGACTCTCCGGGCGAAGTATACCCCCACACATTCGTGATAGGATGAACCACCCAACCTTTTTTCTGATATTGAGTCTGTGCTGTTTTCGTGCCTGGTGCTACCAGTGAAGCTATCAAATCGAACATGGGCAAGTGCATCTCTGAAAGATTGGCTACCTCGGCAGGCCAATAATTCATTTCAATGTTGACATCCGTATGATAATCACCGTTCCATGGAGTCTGCAATTTATTGGCCCAAATGCCCTGCAGGTTAGCAGGCATCGTGCCCGGACGAGAAGAAGAAATCAGTAAGTAACGGCCATACTGAAACATCAGCTCATACAGGTGCGGATTGATTTTACCTGCCTTAGCCTCAGCCACCAGCACATCAGTTGCCAACGTATCCGGCGATTCTGTCAGTTGGAAAGAAGCCCTGTCAAAATAAGCCGCATACTCTTTCTGATGAGCCTGATACAAAGACTCAAATGTTTTCTTCTCTGCTTTGGCAATAGACTCGCGAGTCAATGAGAGGTAATCCCGTCCTTTATAATGCGGATAAGTCAGCTGATAATCGGTAGAAGCCGCCAAAAGCAACATGGCCTCGTCAGCTCCGCTCACAGTCAGAGTGGAGTCTGTACAAATCACCTCTCCTCCCTTGGTCACCGCTTTCAGACGAGCCATATACTGCAATCCATCTCCTCCTTTTCCGTCGGACAAGGCACCGCTCATAATCAATTGTCCGTCTTCGGTATGTGTAGAGAAGTATTCCGGACGCGTCATACGGCAAGTGAAGGACATTTGCTGCTGTTTGTCTGCCGACAGGCGAATCACCATCACCTGGTCGGGATGACTGATAAATATTTCTCGCTTGAAGTGCACATCTCCCTGTGTGTAAGTCACCGTAGCCGTTGCATCCTCTAAATTCAATTCCCGGCGATAGTCTGAATAAGCCTCTTTATTGGCAAAATCAATCCAAAGGTCGCCCATGGTCTGGAAACAACCGAAAGGAACCGTAGAACCGTTTCCCCCTCCAGAGCCTTTTCCTGTACAAACCTGCGTACGGTTGGTCAGTTCTGTGGCTTCCTTGTATTTACCTTCAAAAAGCAGCTGTCTGATTTTATCCAGATACTGTGGCGCATCCGGGTTATCACATTCCTGCGGACTTCCTGACCACATGGTTTCTTCGTTCAACTGGATTCGCTCCATTTTCACATCGCCAAACACTACGGCTCCCAATGAACCATTCCCTAAAGGCAAACCTTTCAGCCATTCGGCATCATCCTGCCAGCCGTTCGGGCTGTCAGCCACCGTCGCATCAGCGGGAGATTCATACCAGAGTTTAAGATAGGAAGGTTGTTCTTGTGAAGCACAAGAAAATAAAAGAAAAAATAACAAAAAAAACTGTATATTCTTCATATTAGTCATAAATAACTATTCAAAATTAATTATACATATGAGCAATTCACAAATAAGTTGTTACCAACAGATGCCTAGTGCCCTATTTGTACAATAGAAAAGAAAGTCTTTAGTATTGTATCTTATCCATTGCCCTTCAATTTGCGCCACAGAGTTCCGGCTGAATCAAGTTCCGGAGAGTAGGTGAAAGATAGAAAAGGAATAAAACTCTATTCTCTCAAGTGTATTAATGCATCGCGTTCACAAATTAATTTACCATCCACTATTTTCAACTCCGCTATTTGCAAGAAACAAAGTTGTTCTACAATTGACAACCGTGTATCATCATATTCTACATAGTTTCTTAAAGGCTCCACATGATAGACTATAAATGCACGATCATCAGATGTCACAATCATGCTTGCATGACGTCCATATGTTCCATCATATAACCGATTCCCAGGTTTATCTAAAATTAAACCCTGGTAATTCCAATCTATACCATCTTTAGAACGATATACAGGCAATCCACAATGAGGATCTGTAATCAACCAATAATAACCTTTCCAAAAAATCACATTAGGCCCCTCCTGATAATGAAAGCCATGCTTATCAACATTTTCCACATCTCCATGAACTAACCCATGCTTTTCCCAGTTTTTTAAATCTGTCGAAGTTGCCCAAAACGTACCACAACGTGGTTCTCCTGTTAAACAGTTCCGATAAATCATTGTGATTGAGCCCTTTGAATTCTTAAACAGACAAGCATCTATCGCATTAGGTTCATTAATTGCAACATCCACAAATCTCCAACCATTTATCATATCAGTCAAAGGAGCTACATAATGCACAACCTTGCTAGGGCCTCCCCAAGGAGGAGTAGAATCTTCCTTACGTGTCACATACATATGACACGAATCACCAACAACAATCATACCAGGTGCCCAAAAAGTCATAGGAGAATCCTTGTCCCCACCATTTCCATCGAAAGAACAATATCCCTTAAATGTCCAATCCAATAAATTTTTTGACGAAATAACACCAATCGGAGTTGAAACAAACGAGTTACCAGACAATGGCCGACGACTAGTGTAATATACTAGAAATTCTTTAGTTACAGGATTATAAATTATCTCCGGATCAGTTGAGCCATTATAATTTGGATCTGCAAAAAACGGAGCATTGGGCACTCGTAAATATACTGACGTACAACTTATACACAAGCAACTAATTAACCCTAAAAATAATATTTTAATTTTACTTTTCATCATATAACATAATCATTAGTGTCCAATAAAAATGGACGAGTTAAAAATTAATCAAATATTGCTCGATCAAGCATCTTTTTTATAAAGATTGGTAATGTCCAATGCAGAAACATGTGTTGCATTCGTCAGGAGAATGAATCGAAATAACTCGGGATATTTCTTCTCTGAAAGATACGTTCCAAACAGTTACCAGTACGTTAGTCCTCGCAAAGGAACAGATCACCCAACTGCTCGAACGAGGCAGAAGCGACAGGACGGAATACACTGCTGTTCATATAATCCAGCAGACTGTTCATCAGCTGAACGGCTGCAGGACGTTTCTGCACATCAGTCAGCAAATCGGCTCCACACAGCAGCAGCGAGCCTTTGCCCACTTTCAGTTCTACTATCATCCCTAACGAACGAGCCGTAAACCAGTCATCGATGATACGTACCACCGGCGTTACATTGCCCAACTTGTACAAAGGAATAGCACAGCAGTGCGACATGGCGTCCTGCCACTGATAATCGCTATGGTACGACGTAGGGAACTGGCGTAAAGCCGGATGATGAGGATCGCACAAAATGCCCAATGTATGGGGAGCCTGTACGTTAGTCCAAAGCGTATTCCAAAATATGGAGGAAAAACCTACCACTACCGAATCGCGCCCTGCGTTTTTCAGCGTACCTTCACGGGCAGTCAGCAATACCTTGCCTCCTTCAGCCAACTGGGAACGAACAGCATCGTTCCACTCGGAAGCTACCAGCACATCGCCTGTATCTACCTTCCGCACAGGATACAACCAAATGTTCCAATGATTGCGATAACCACCTACCTCCACCTCCAGTTGGCACTGTTGCGGAACGTAGGTAGACAGCGGCAGCACAATCTCTCCTACCTGCGACAGAGTACCCGTAGGTAACAGACTGGGCGCAAATCGTCCCGATTCCATCAGACGACCATCTTTTGCAACCAGTCGCCAGCTGACAGGCAACATCAAATCGGAAGCCGCATACTGGGCTACCTCTACCGCCGCCCTCAACGTATCGCCCGAATTATAAATCATGCGGGGCATACGCACCAAGGGAACGACTTCATTACAGAACTCGCTGTACTCCTGCGGAGTAACATATCCTTTCGATTCCCAGAACGGATTCAGCACACCTACCAAGGCACTTCCCTGACCGGGAAAATCATGCAAATCCAACAACTGAAATCCGCCAAACCCCTTTGTGCGGAGGGCGGCCTCAATATCGGCCTTGTAGCACAAAGTCTGCAATTTGCCCGAAGCCAGCAGGAAGCTGTCGGCCAGATGCAAAAGTCCGTTGTCGCGCAGACGGTCCTCGAAGATATCGAAATTCTTAGCTTTCAGCACACCCGTATATTTCTCCCGCTCTTTCAGATCGGGATAGACACACCACTGCCCTATCTCGTGGCTGATGGTGGGCTGTGTTTTCGATATCCGTGCGCTCCAGTCGAACACGGTGTTCGGTTCCTGTGCGTTGATGATGCTCTTTACACCCTGCCCCCAAGCCTGAATACGAGGAGCGGGTAGACAAAGCCAATCGCTCTCGTCCAACGCAGGCCAGCCGGCTGCCGTGGTATAAAGGAAGCGGTTGTCACGCTCTTTCCAGTAGTTCACAAACTGACGCAGGTATTCTTTGTGCTTTTCCCCATACGGCTCATTGCCGTAAGACATCAGGCAAAAAGACGGATGGTTTCCATACTGACGGACAATACGGCGGCTTTCTTCATAGATAAAGTCGTCAATGGGCTTACCGCTCCCCAAGTCAGACGCCCACGCCCCGCACTCCACGTACAGATACATGCCCAACCTGTCAGCCACACTGAAAGCCGCTTCCGGCGGACACCACGAATGAAATCGGATATGGTTCAGGCCATGTGCCTGACAAATCTCCATGATGCGCTTCCACTCACCCTCATCGGTAGGCGGAAAACCAGTCTTCGGGAAGATACAGCACTCCAGCGTACCTCTGAAGAACACCGGACGCCCGTTTATGGTAATCTGCGTTCCCTTTGTCCCCAACTGTCTAAGACCGAAGTTTTCTTCACAGACATCACTGCCTGCCTTCGTATCCAAAGCTATCTGCAAGGTATATACATTGGGCTGGAATTCGTCCCACACACGGAAATCAGCCGACATATCATACAAGGCTTCCACTTCGTTTGATCCTGCACGAAGTTGTACGGGCAAGGTCATTTCGGGCAACGTACGACCATCGCCAGCATGCTTTACCCGCAACGTCAGCTGGCCGGAATAACGCTTACCGGCGGCATTCAAACGTATGGTAGCACGAATCTTCTTTTCATCCATCAAGGGTTCAATACGAACTCCGTCGATATAAGCCTTGGAACGGGCTGTCAGCGCCATCTTGCCTACCACACCATTCCAGTTGGACTGCGTATTGTCTGAAACGCTATGGGCATCTACTCCAGGCTGTATGTCCTTAATGCGATTATCCACACACAAGGTCAGCAGATGTTCGCCCGGATTGAGTCCAGCCAATTCGTAGCGGTGCGGAACAGCCAAGGAGTTCTGCGTCCCGATTTTCTTTCCGTCCACCCAAAGAGTTGTCTCCCAATGGCAACGTTCCAGATGAAGAGTAACCTGCTTGTCTTTCCAGTCTTCAGGCACCGTCACCTTCTTCTGATACCAGGCCTTCCCTACATAATATTTATCGGGAGTAAGCCAGAATACCACTTTTGTATTCTCCGGCGAACGATATTTTTCATAAAAGTCACTTTTGTACCAAGCGTCGTTCCACATCGACCCCGTCCAAGGAGTGTTCACACTGACAGGGTCGCCTATCCCGTTCGTATTCAGCGACCCGGGCAACAACAGAGTTTCCGAAAACTCGGTTTTATACCATTTCTCTTCCAGTCCGACATCATTAGCATCCAGCCGGTAATTCCATTGCCCTTCCAACGATTGTACCGAAGTCTGAGCCAACAAATGGGTACTCACAAAGGCTGCAAGCAGCCATGCGTTTTTCGATAGTTTCACCTCTACAATTATTTTAATGATAGATGTCTCAGAGTCAGAAGACTCCCTAAATTCAAATTATTTACTTCATACTGGTACGTAATGAGGATTACGAGTCGGCATCTTAGCATTACAATCCGTCCTCCACCGATGCAACATCTTCTGCATCTCCGCCGCCTTATCCTTTTCCGTCTTACTCAGGTCACGGGTTTCGGAAATATCGTTCTTCAGATTGTAAAGTTCGACATGACCATCTTCATAAAACTCGATTAGCTTATAATCGCCCATCCGGACAGCACCGGCCGGTGTATCGCCCTTGCCACCATAATGGGGATAATGAAAGAAGATGGGACCACGGTCGTACGCCTGGTCTCCCTTCAACAGGGGCAACAGACTTTTGCCGTCAACGTGCTGATGGGGCTTCAAAGGAAGTCCAGCCATATCAAGTAAGGTAGGATAGAAATCGACTGCCACCACAGGAGTGTGACACACGCTTCCAGCCTCTACCATCTGCGGATATTTGATGATGAACGGTTCACGAATACCGCCTTCGTACAACCATCCTTTTCCTGCGCGTAACGGAGCGTTGCAGGTGGGCGAACCCTCGGCTGTTGACAAACCGCCATTATCAGACAGCAGACAGACGATGGTATTCTTGTCCAGTCCGTTGTCTTTCAGCGCCTGCATCACACGTCCTACATTCTCGTCCATTGAATAGATCAAGGCCGCATACTCGGCATCGCTCTGAACAGTGCGCTCTTTCCAATGACCAGCTTTGTATTCGGCATTTTTATACCACTCCAGATTACGGGTAAAGGGAACTATCGTATCAAGCCCCATTCTTTGTGCTTTCCATTTAAAGTATTTCACATACTCAGGTTTGGCCTCAATCGGTGTATGTACGGCATAAAAGGCCAGATACAGGAAGAAAGGCTTGTCGGCACTACTATTTTTTATCAGTTTGATGCTTTCATCACCCAATCGGTCAGTCAGGAATTCTCCTTCAGGACCGTCCGGCAGATAAGGGTTGCGATAAGGCGAACAGTATGCCCCCTTGCCGCCTTGTGAACGACGGATACCATTGGGCGATCCCTTCAGCCAACCGCCAATGTTCACATCGAATCCCTGATATTGCGGATAGTACAGCGAATCTTCCGCACAATGCCACTTGCCTACATGATAAGTGGCATAGCCATGCTCCTTGAAAGCCTCGGCCATCGTCACTTCTTCCAACGGCATATTCAGAGGCATCTCGGGGGCAAGCATCTTATATTGTTTCAGCTGTTCCGGCTTCAGGCCATACTGATAGCCGGGAATCCAATCCGTAATACCAGTACGTGCCGGATACTTACCCGTCATCAAGCTGACGCGCGAGGGAGAACTGATGGACGCAGCTGCATATCCGTCGGTGAATATCATTCCTTCCGACGCCAGCCTATCGATGTTGGGAGTCTCGTAGAAACGACTCCCGTTATAACCTACATCAGCCCAACCATAATCGTCGACCATGATGAAAACCACATTCGGCTGACGGTTGTCGCTGGCAGCGTGGAGCATGTTTGCCGCCAAAGTAAGGCCACCGGCAAGGGTCAAAAGATGTTTATTCAAGATATTCATATTCAAAGCATTAATAGTTAAATAACATTCATGTAATTGTGATTATTTAGGCTACCAAACAACTATTTTTACCAATAAGTATCAAATTGGAAGTCTTTACCCTCTAAGCGTAAACGTGCAATCCGCATCATGTCTTCAACACCAGGCCTTTTCTGATTATTGCCATACTTCTTTTCAATTTCCCGTAACTGAGGAACAAAAGTGTTAGCCATATCCATATTCATCTCCAACAAAACATTCAATGCATAAATAGTCAAGAATCTGTTTTCCCCGACAAGATATTCATCAAACAATTTGCGCGCCACCCTACTATCTTCATTCTCAAGTATCGAACCTGCTAACCAGATTTGTGCGGGCGGATAAGCTACCGTTGGCAATATTTTTTCCAATTGCGAGATATAAGGCCGCAAATGTTGTCTTTGAGTAAACAGTCCCACAGAAGCCCAATAAGAGACAAATTTATTGTCAGCTTGCAGAGCAGCAATCTGTTGAGGAATCACTTCCTCACCCATTCCACTCAACATCGCTACGTTCACAATTTCTTCAATAGGATATTTTTTATCACTCAGTCGATAATAATAAGGCAATTCTTTTACACATTCACTGGCTAATGTATACTCTGGTATAAAATTAGCGTCGCGTGTCTGTATCAGGTGTTCCTTCAGTGCGGAACGCATTTCCTCTACAATGCTTTTGTATGCCGGATCAAAAGCCAGATTGGTTGTCTCCCACTTATCTTTCTTCAAGTCATACAGATACTCTACAGCACGTGGCTCCATAATCTCCTTCTGACAGGCATTCATCTTACCGGTACGATAATCCAACCGCATCTGATGCTGAATATCCGACACATCGTAATAAGGTATCCAACGCACAAAAGGCTGGTAAGCAGTAAAGACTCGCGTATACATGTAACGTCCATCCATAACCGAACGGGATAACTCGGCATTGTTATCTACCGCATCACATGCTCCAAATACATACTTCTTACTTTTTTCCTGAATGGCAGGTAAAAACGGTACCCCTTCCATATAGGAAGGAAGTTCGACACCTGCCAAAGACAATACTGTAGCCGCAAAATCTTCAAAACTTACAAGTTCATCTGTCACCACTCCACTGCCCCACGGCGTCAGGTGTTTATACATTTCAGGAATCCATAAAATGAACGGAACCTGATATCCCATACCCGACGCACTTCCTTTTCCGCGAGGTATACCTTCACCGTGATCAGAGAAACAGAAAATAATCGTGCTGTCCCTTAGTCCATCCTTTTCCAAATCAGCCAGAATCTCTCCAAAAGCCTGATCAGTCAACGAGATTGCGTTATATACTCGCGAAACGTGTTTACGCATTTCCGGACTGTCTCTATAAAATGCCGGCATTTCGAAAGGCGCAGTTTCTGCAATCTGTTTTCCGACGTCAAGATGAGCCAGAATCTGGCGTTCATAATAATCCCAAGGATTGGTCATTGTACGCGATTGATGGGAGTGAAAAACATTGAAGACCGAGAAAAAAGGTTGTCCAGGCTTACGTCCACGCCATGAAGCTTTATTACTGCTTTCATTCCAAGAACGACTCGTCATTTCCTTATGATTTTTATGATTATAATCAGTCTTGGAATTATTGGATGTATAGTAGCCAGCTTCCCTCAAGTATTCCGGGAAGCCATGAACAAATTCCGGGATTTCATAATCACTCCGATGATTTCCCGTACCATACCGTCCAGGACGACAGCCCGTAATAAGACAAAAACGGCTGGGCGAGGACACTGTCCCCGTTGAATAAGAATTTGTAAAACGTACGCCCTCGGCTGCCAATCCGTCCATTACCGGCGTTTTCGCCTCTTTGTTTCCATAACAGCCAATGAATTGGGGAGAAGTGTCTTCATATGTCAGCCATAAAATGTTGGGCCGCTGTTGAGCAAAAGCATTAGATGTCAACCCAAAACTTCCTACCAATAAGCCCAGCTTCCAACCTTTCATTATAGATTCCATAAACATATTATCTGCTCATGCCCGATATTATTATCTTTCTATTCCTAAGTATACTACCAGCCTATTACTCTATCTCGCCAACAAAAGTCACAACCGAACGGGCCGGTATCGACAACTCGTTAACAGGCATTTCGGTGCCTTTCGCCAGATTGGAGTTCTCAGAGGTAACGTAAGGTACCAATGTCTGGTTCTTCAACTTACAGTCTGTGTTCAGGTGGTACTCGCGGTTCACCTTGCCGATATTGACAGCTACAATCACAAGCTTACCGGCAGCCTCATCTTTGTAGGCGCTGATCATGACGTCCTTCGCCTCATTGAGAGGGTCGGAACTGTCGGTCGTTACGGCTACGCGCTTCATGCCTGGACGTACAAAGAAGGAGTAATTTCCGAACGCCCACATCAGTTTCGAGTCGCGGGCATATCCGTCTTCCTTGCAATATCCGGCACTCTGTCCGCCTTCGCTGTTTCCATCATCCAGGTAGATCAGACCGTCTTTATAGTTGGCACGGGTCAAAGCCGTCCACCACTGCCAAGAAGAGGCATTGGCATAAGTAAGGTCGTGATGTATGATGCGGGCTACATAAAGAGCCGTCTGCATACCCAGATCGCGCACATTGCCATCACCATTGGGCACTTCTGACGTGCCGGGGCTTTCCATCGGACAGTATTCCGTCTGCCAGTACTTCAGGCCCGAATACGTTCCTATCTTGGTACTCAGGTTGCGACGGTGGGAAATCATGTCTTCCAAAGGCCATACCGACCAGTAGCTGTGGCCTGTCATCACTTTTTCGACATTAGGCAAGGAAGCGATGCTTAAGGAAGAAGACGGATTCCAAAAGGCTTCTATCTGATTGTCGCGGTTCTCGGCATTCACGTCCTGATACAGGTAGTTGATGCTGCCAGCTTCGCCCAAAGCAATGGTAGTGGAGAGTCCGCGCTGACTGAGGCGTTCGGAGAGCAGCGTGACAAACTGGTGCATTTCTTCGTTTGTCACCGGTGTACCTTCCTGCGAACCCGAACTCCAGTCCCATTGCGGTTCGTTTACCGGACTCAGATAATTAAAGGTAACGCCTTCTTTCTTTTGCAGGTTTTCAATGCAATCTACCAGGAAGTCGGCATAAGCGGGCATCTTGCCTTCCTGAATGTTCATGCGTTGTTCCGGAGTAGAAAATCCTTTGCCATTCAACGACATGTGGACAGGGGCACTCAGGCTGAAAGCTAGAAAACGTCCAACCCCTCTGTCACGCGCAGCCCGCAGAAACCAGCGTTGTCCGGCCTGTTTCTCCCAGTCATACGTTCCGTCGGCCGACTGGAAACATTCCGCACGCCGCCACTCGTCAGCAATACCACTTTCGGCACCCTGCTCCATACTACCGGAGCCAATATAAAATCTCCACATCGAGAGCCCGATGCCTTTAGGATTGCCGTTCTCGTCAAATTCGTGGCTGAACAACCAGTCGGCAATGGCATTCTTCTTCTCCTCCGGCCAATAGCGACCTACCATCTGGCAGCGCCATGCATCAGAAGCACCAAAACCATCGATGGTCTGAAACTCCTGATTTAGAGTGACCGTCAACGAACGTTCCCGGTTATAGACCGGAGCTTCCGGAATATCCAATTCGGAACTACAGGAAGACAAAGCGAACAGAGCGCCCAGTCCCCATACATACATATAATTCTTGTGATTCATTGTTTCTACGTTAAATAGTTCAATTTTTTCAATTAGCCTACAACCAGCAGGAAGCCCCTTTCCTGCACACAAGTATCGAACAACTGTAACACAAATGTGGCTCCCGAGCCGTACTTGCATTGCTCGCGAGCCGCACAAGTCACATTTTCCGTTATTGCTAGACTATTAATAATTAGGATTTTGCGTGATCTGTCCAAAACTTCGGTCAATTTCCGACTGCGGAATAGGCCAAAGCAGATGTTTGTTGATGTCAAAATTGATCCCCTTATCCTGTAATTCTTTCAGGTTGCTAGTCTCGTATTCGTCGGTCGACTCAACCGTATTATAATGTACGAAGCTTCCATTCGGACCGAAAAGGCCAGCGATGACAGGCTGATTAGTGGCAGGATCTATCTGACGACGGATGTCGTACAAACGGAGTCCCTCGAAAGCCAGTTCCATACGGCGTTCTTTCCAGATGGCATACAGAATATCGGTTCCGGAAACCGTACCCTTCTTACCCGGCAGGTCTACACGACTCCGCACGATGTCAACATCATCCATCGCACTATCATACTTACCCAAGTAATAAGCGGCCTCGGCACGGGTCAGATACATTTCGGCCAAACGGATAATAGGCGTGTTGAGCGGCGCATTGTAGCGTTTGTCAAACAGCGTCCGACGGGTTGCAATGGGCACGTAGTATTTGCGGATCACACGTCCCGACTTGTTCTGCTCCAGATCAAACATATAAGAAGGATTCAGTTCTTCATCTCCATAAGCGGGTTCGCCATAAACCGTAATCGTACTGCGACGGCGTATCTCGTCGTTCTCAGACAGGTAGCAGTTCTCCAGGTCGCTGGTCGGTGTTCCCCATCCCCATCCGTCCATCACGTCCGCAGCATCTTTGCTGGGGAAGTTTTCGGCTTTCTCGCCACGGGCACCACACAAGGTACACAACTGGTTGCCCAGAGCCTTGTCCGACTCAGTATTGGTCTGCACCTCGATGATGGATTCCACACCGTTAGGATTATTCACGTCCCAAATGTTCACGAAGTTAGGTTCCAGCTTGAATCCGCCGTTTACAATCGTCGTGTCGGCATAATGATAAGCCTCTTCCCACTTGCTCTGATACAGGTAAGCCCTTGCCAGCAAAGCAGTGCATGCCCATACTGAAGCGCGGCCTTTATTGCCATCCTCGTAGGAACTGCTCACCTTGTGAATGGCTGTTTTCAAGTCCGCCTCGATTTGCTGGTACACTTCTTCCTTGCTTGCACGCACCTTGTCCATTTCGCTAGACGACAGCATTTCCAATACTAAAGGTACACCTCCGAAGTTGGCCACCAGTTCCAAGTAATTGTAAGCACGGCAAAAGAGCGCTTCGCCCACATACTGATTCTTTTTCTCGTCCATAATCGGTGCGCCCGGAATAGACTCGATGGCGATATTGCATGCCATAATGTTCTGATAACGGATTTTGTACAGATTGAGCAGCTCACCCATTCTATTAGGCGTAATCAAATACTGCGCTGCCGGAATAAAAATCTCCGCACTCTGTCCGGTATTTCCCATCCATGCATCATCGGTTGCTGTCTCGTTGGCAATACGTGAAGAGCACAAGGGCGACCAGTCGTAATGCAAAAAGGCACGTTTATACAAATCGTTCACAAACTCCTGACATTCGGTGTCGGTTTGGAAATAGTTGTCCAAATTCTGAACACCTCTCTGCTCGTGCTCGATAAAGTCCTCGCAAGAAGAAAACAATCCGCACGAAGCTATTATAATGGCTAAAAAACACTTCTTCATACTTGTACTAATTTAAAACGTTACATTAACTCCTACTGAATAAACTCGTTGTACCGGATAGTTCCATCCACCGAAACCAAAGCCCAATACACTTCCAGAAACTTCAGGCTCGATGCCGTCGTATCCCGTAATGGTAAACAGGTTCTGGGCTGCCAAATAAACACGTAACTTACTCAAATAAGGAATCTTATTGAAGGTATATCCCAACTGCAGATTCTTCAGACGCAAGAACGAGCCGTCTTCGATGTAAAGCGAAGAGAATTTCGTGAAATTCTCATTGTTATCTACCGACGACAGACGGGGTATGCTATTGGAAGTTCCCTCGCCGTGCCAAGCCATATCCATCAGACCACTGACTTTATTCACTTTATTACCACCGCCGGCGTTATACAGCTCGCTGATATTCTGGTTAACCAGGTCATTGCCCACGCTGGCATAGAAGTTTGCAACCAAGTCAAAGTTCTTGTAACCGAGGTTCAAGTTCAATCCCATCGTAACGTCAGCCCAAGGAGAACCGATCTTTGTGCGGTCATCAGCATTCAGCACACCGTCACCGTTGATGTCCTTGAAACGTATGTCGCCTTCCTTAGCATAAGGCTGCAGGAACTGCCCTTCGTTATTAGTGTGGCTGTTCAGCTCCGTCTTGTTTTGGAAGAGACCGTCGGCCACGTAGCCATAGAAGTAGCCAGGTTCGTCACCTTCCACTGTTTTCGTCTTCTCACCATTGCCGTACAGCGGATCTTTATCACCAGTCAACTCGGTCATCTTAACATCGAACGTAGTCAAGTTGAAAGTAGCACCCAAAGTAAAATCACCAAACTGGTCATTGTAAGCAACGCTCATTTCAAATCCTTTTGTACGCATAGAACCCACGTTAGTCCATATTTTAGCATCGCCAGGGAAGCCCGAATAACTGGGATAAGCCTTCTGGAAAAGCATGTCGCGTGTATTCTTCACATAGTATTCCAATGAACCAGTCAGCTTGTTGTTGAAGAATCCATAATCAATACCAAAGTTGTAATCTTCCACTGTTTCCCACTTCACATCTTCATTCTTTACCAGGCTCGGATAAGTGGTATTCACCACATTGTCGCCAAAAGCATAGTAGCTCTGTCCCAACTGCGACATATACACACCCGAAGGTAAGTTCTGATTACCCACGCGTCCCCATCCGGCACGTAATTTCAAATCGTTGAGCACGGTTGAAATACTTTCCATAAACGGTTCGCCCGAAACACGCCATGCCAACGAAGCTGAGGGGAACGAAGCCCACTTGTTCTTTGACATAAACTTGGAAGAACCATCCAGACGATACGTAGCCGTCAGATAATACTTATTAGCATAATTATAGTTTACTCTTCCGAAGTAAGACAGAATCGAAGTAGTAGATGAATTACCACCCGTCTGAGGATTCAAGGTACCAGCATCCAGTTCCTGTAGGTTATCCGAATTGTTCGGTAGTTTTTCATAACTTCCCCACAGTGTAGTCGTATTCCACTCTTCAAGTGTATTACCCACCATGAAAGACATGTTATGCTTATCGGCCACAGTCTTCAGATAAGTCAATGTATTCTGCAAACTCCAGTTACGATAAAGCGACGTGCTTCGCGAAATCTTATTGTTCGTTTGGAATTCGTGAGCTGGGTCAATTACAAAGTCTGGAGAGAATGAATTGGAAATACGGCTATCCAACTCCAGCGAGAACTGCGAACGGAAAATCAGGTCCTTCAACGGTTTTATCTCCAAATAAGCCGAAGACGACAATGCATACGAGTAATTACTCTGTTTCCAGCGCGCTACCGTAGCAACCGGATTCCAGACATAAGACGGTGAACGGGCATAGATACTGTACTCGTTCTCCTCACCCGTAAGTTCCTCTTCAGGCTTAAATATAGGAGTGATAGGATCAATACGGTCGAAATCAGCCCAGTTCGAAGGGTTACCCCATGACTCATAACGAGGATTCAACGCAAATCCGGCCGAGACGAAACGATTGAACTTGTAATCATTGGTCAGACGAGCTGTAAAGCGTTTATATCCACCCTTTTCATAGAAAGAATCCTGCTGATAATAGTTCAGGCTGACAGCATACTTGTTCTTATCAGTACCACCCTGCACACCTATGCTGGCATTCATCTGGGGAGTATACTCTCTAATACCGGCGCCCCACCAGTTCGTAGTCTTTCCAGCATATACCGAAGGGTCATCAAATTCCTTAGGATAACCAGCATTAAGAGCAGCCGTATTCAGGATTTCTGCATATTCCACTGCATCGGCCATGTCATAAGGATTCTTCATTTCCTGCACACCATAATGCATATCTATATAGAACGTCGGCTTGCCTTCTTTACCCTTACGTGTGGTCACCATTATGACACCATTCGAAGCACGGCTACCGTAAATAGCACTTGCCGAAGCATCCTTCAACACTTCAATGCTTTCAATTTCATTCGGGTTCAAGAAGTTGATACCACCTCCCATCGGGACACCATCAACTACATACAAGGGATCTGTCGTCAGGTTAATGGTAGAGAATCCACGGATCAGTACCTTCGGTTGTGCACCGGGACCTCCTGCTCCTACCACCGTAATACCGGCCACTTTTCCCTGCAAGCTTTCGGTTGCATTACTTACATTCATCGACCTGACGTCCTTGCCCTTCACTGAAGAAATCGAACTTGTCAAATCGCTTTTCTTCTGCACACCATATCCCACTACTACAACTTCATCCAAAGTCTCGGTGTCTTCTTGCAACGTTACGTTAATCTCTTTGCGAGCCCCTACTTTTTCAGTTCTCGTCTTATATGATATGTAAGTGAAGACCAGCTGGGCATCGGCATTCTTGACCGTAATGACATAATGTCCGTCCATATCAGAAATGACACCATTCGTCGTCCCCTTCTCCATAATATTTACGCCAATCAACGGCCCGTTATTCGCATCAATCACAGTTCCTTTTACTACGATCTGTGCATTCACAGCCAAACATGACATGCAGGCTATTACTATAAAAAGTAAAATGTTCTTTTTCATGGTTCCTATTTTTTACTATTCCTTTATCAAGACTGCACGTCCTATTTCAGTATCCATCTTATATTTATATGTACCGGTCTTTGTATTGGGATAAGTAAAATTACCTCCACCCATATAAACGATAGTAGCATTTGCATCCAAGCGCCAGAATGGATTTCCCCAGTTAGGCGAAGTAATGGTCATGGCAATATCCGTACCTGTCAGATTCAAATCTCTTTCAAGGATATATGGATTATCTGGATTGGCAGCCAATAACAGATCTGTATTATTAGGATTCCATCCGCCCAGTTCCATACCATTACCACAAATGGTAATATTTGTCGGATTCCAAACTGAAGACGTCGGTGTATAAGCAGTCACTTCGTAAGTCATATTCTTCGTATCTGCTGCCAGTTCATAATACCCCTTAGTCGGCAAAATGATAGGCTCAGCTGTGATACTGTTCATAAGTTTTCCGTCCTCGGAAGCTTTACCAAAGCAATGTGGTTCGAAAGCAGTCTCTTGTCCCAAGAAATAGATTTCCTTGTTGTCGGTATCGGCATAATATCTGAACTTGAATACACCATCTTTCTTTTCATGATAGTACATGGGCACTCCGAATATATCTTCCTGCAGATCGGCGTCTTTAGGTACATCGGCCAAGAATAATGTTACCATCTCGCTGGAAACGCTAAAGCCTAGTTTCTGTACCGCTTTATTCGGCTCAATGAAGTTATCAATAGCAGCAATGCTCAGTTCGTATTTGGCTGGCTCGGAAGGTAAGGAATAGGTCTTACTGAAGATGTATTCTTTCTCACCATTCAGCTTAATCCGTTCTTTGATGCCCAATTTCTTTTCTTCTACTATTACAGAGTCCAGTCCAGTATCATCGGCAACAGTAAACGAAACTTCCAGACTCATATCCTCCCCTAAAATCTTGACCATTCCATCTACTGGTTTGACATCGGAGAAAACAGGTACATTGAAGTCGCCGTCCAGATGCAAGGTCAGTTCTTTCGCTACACTATTGCCTGAAACATCTGTCAAAACAAGGTTTACTTTGTAAGTTTCAATTTCCTTCGTATCGGCCGGAGCCAGGAACTCATAAGCCAACTTATACTCAGTCAGCAAATCATCCGTAGGAAAAGTAATTTCCTTATCCAAATAGAACTCAGGAATGCTGATTTTCAAGGACTTCAAGCCTAAATCGTCTTTCAAATCGGCTTTAATGATAAACTTCCTGTTAGGATTTGAATACAAATCGTTTCGCTCTACTACAATCTCCGGCGAGGAAGAGGCTGGGAAAGACATTTCGCTGTCATCCTTACACCCTTCTAAGGAGAAAAGAGCAAATAACATTAATAATAAATACAATTGCTTCATAATTAATAGATTATGTTAACTTAGTGAATAAATACATTTTATTGAGAGCAAGGGAACTGCCTGATACAGGCAGTCTCCTTACTTAACCAGCTAGTCACACATTTCCAAAAGCTGCTTTCCGGCCTGATGGTTAATGTCCAGACGAGCTACTTCAGACAGGAACTTGCGAGCCTGTTCCTTGTCGCCCAATCCGAGATACCCCATACCCATCACCAGGTTGCAGTGAATCTGGTTGCGTACGTTCAGGTCGTCATCCCAAATCAGCAGGTCGGGGAGCGATACAGCAAAGTAGTCAATCTTCACCTTGTCAAACAAATGCTTTTCACCGTGTTTGATCAGGCGGTTAAAGCGACTGCGTGCCTTGTCTTCTTCACCCAGCTTACGCCATGCCAGTCCCTGATAGAATATCTTGTCGGGTTGCTGATCGTTATAGAAGAAGGCGATAGCAGGTTCAGCAGAGCCCTTGGTAGCTTTTGTAAAGTATTCTTTAGCCAACGCTTCTTCGCCAAGACCCTCGTAAGCACATCCCATCCAATAGTGAATGTCGTTTTCTTCGGCCATAGAAAGCTTACCTTCACCCAAGTTGTCTGGATATTTTTCAGTTTCCTTCAACAAGCGGACTGCATCGGCAAAACGACCTTCACGGATAGCAATCTTAGCCAGTTCCACACGACAGAGCAAATACTGACTGGTGACTTTTCCTTCACCGCCTTCCCACGGATGGAACTTACGAGAGTTAATCAAATCGTATGCTTTCTGATATTCGCCCAACTGATTGTAGAGTGTAATACGTTCAATACACAAGTCATCACGCTGTTCTACCACATCGGCATGTGCTTCCAGAAAGTCCAGACGCTGGCGGTGCGGATAACGCAGTTTCTTGTAAAGCTGATCGAGCTCCATCAGAATACGCGCGTCGGTAGTATCCAGGTTGTAAGCTTTTTCCAGTGTAGCCAATGCTTTCTGCGGATTATGTTGTTTGTTATAATAAGCCAGTGACAGGTTACGCAATACTGTAGGATAAGTATCATCGATAGATGCTGATTTTTCCCAGCAAGCAATAGCTTCATCGTAAATACGAGCTGCATAGTGGAAGTTACCCAAGTAATAAGGTGCCTTGGCTCCTTCCGGATTCAGTAGCATCGCATCATTCAGCATCAACACTTCTTCCAGTTTGTTCGGGAAGCAGTAGTTCGGACACATGGTTTCTGCTTTCTTGTAAAGAACCACAGCCTCGTCTTTCTTGCCCATCTTGGAAGCAAAATAGCCCAATGCATAATATACCATCGGATAAGTAGCTTCGTTTTCTTCCGTTACAAAAGACAACAGCTGAGTAGCTTCTTCATACATACCAGCCGATGCATAGTCGATGGCATATTCCAGATAGCTGTGTACGGCACCACGCATCAAAGATTTCATTTCAGCCTTTGCGGCAGCGGCAGCTTCGGTATTTCCCTGCAATGTATGAATCAGATAAGATTCGAAGCGGCATCCCATATTGAACTTATCCATCGCCAAAGAGTCATTGATAAGCGCCTCAGCCTTCGCAAAATCACCTGTCTTACGCAAGAAAGAAACCTTCAACTGACGTCCTTTGTGATTCAGCCAGTTGCGATACAACGAACGGTCGATATGGTCAAGTCCGTTTGCATAGTCTTCACGGATCATGTCTATCTGTGCCAGGCCCATGTAGCCAGAATCTTGCCATGCGGCATTCCAGGTAGCCTTGAAGAAAGCATCGTATGCACCGTCTATGTCACCTTGCATTTTCTTGCTCCAGCCTAAATTATAGTAAGGTTCTCCTTCGTATGGGTTCGGATTACGTTCTGTCTGTGTCTTGATGGCACGGTCAAAATATTTCTGTGCTTCAGCAAAGCGTCCGCGGCGCATAAGAAGCAATCCTACGGCATTGTTACAACGAATATCGCTTTCATCACGACTCAGAGCCTCCATATAATAATCCATCGGCAAATAAGTAGCATGACGATACTGTTCTAAGTGATGACCTGTCAGGAAAAGCTGCTCCATGCTGGCAATCTTCTTCGGGTCGAGTGCTGCCTTAGCCGGTTCCGGAATCGGTCTGATTTCGGGTTTAGCAGCCTGGTAACTTACCAGCACCTTACCTTTTTCATCAAGCACGGTCAGTTTTAAATCCTCCATCTTCTGTGTATCGCATGCCACAATTTCTGTATAAGAATTTTCTGGAGAAACAGCCGTCAACGCATCCAGATAAATCTTTCCATTTACCGTATTGGTCAGCATAACACGTACTTCACGATGAGCCGCAGTAGTATAAAGAATTACCTTCATACGTCCCTCTTCCACCGGTTGCAAGTTAATCAGTGCATCACGAGTAGCGTTCTTCACCATGCCTACTTTCTGATAAGGCATAAAGTACTGCACCCATGATTTTTCTTCATAAGGTTGCAACCAAGTAAAGTCAGGCTGGTTATCGCAGTACATACCGGTCATCAGTTCAATGTATGGTCCGTCTTCATCCGTCAGGTTGCGGTCCCAAGCCTGTCCGAAATCACCGTTACCCCAAGTCCATTGTTTCTTACCGGCATTTACATGATGGTCGGCCACATGCAACAATCCTGCTTCAATATGTTCTTCGTACCCTCCCACAAAATCAAATTTCGAATTTATGGCCATGTAAGAAGTCGGTACCGGAATGTTTTTGTAGCGTGAAATATCTACTCCGGCAGAATAATCCACTTTATAATATTCACCTGTGGCTATAGGGAAGCTGGATACCGCACGTTTTCCATGGTCGAACACCGCATTAACATCAGGCGGGAACACTGAATAATAGTCTTTGTTCACTACTACTGCCGGATTAGCCCACCACAAGAAAGTCTGCGGGAACGGAGTACGGTTGTACACCTTTGCCTTGATTTCAATATAAGCCTTTCCCGGATAGAGGGTAAAGCCTGCCATACCTTTGGTACGGAACATACGTTCTACCTCACTACACCAGATGGTCTTGCTTCCATCAGGGAATTCTTCAATCATGCAGTCAGTAGGAAGATATGTACTGGGACGATGGTGCTGCGGCCAGTTAAACTCAATACCACCAGAGATCCACGGTCCGGTCAGTCCCACTAATGCCGGTTTGATTACCTGATTATAATATACGAAATGACGCTTCTTCACTTTATCGTATGCCATTTGAATACGTCCGCCCAGTTCCGGAAGAATCATCAGCTTGATGTATTCGTTTTCAATAAAGAAAGCTCTCCAGGGACGGTCATGCTTTTCATCTTCAATCTTTTCAACTACCGGATAAGGATATACCGAACCGGAGCTTCCCTGATACACGCGTTTCTCAAGAAATATAGGATTTTTTTCTTCTTTACCAATGCCATATGTAGGCAACATCACAATCTCTTCCCAAGCTCTTACTTCAGAAGTATTTACTGTGCTTTGAATCAAATATTCTGTTATTTTTTCCATATAAAACTATTATTTTAATTAGCTGTACTACATCATTTTACTGTTACAAAGTTCAGAAGAATACGCCAACAAAAAAATGTAGAATATTCCTAAAATGATGTACAAAAACACTATATACTGATTATCAGAAAAACCAAGTTAAAATCTCAGCCGCCACGCAATTATGGCCAGCAGAGTTTGGGTGATTACTCTGACTCATATACTTCTGCAAATCCTCACCGTTCTCGGCTTTTTCTTTAAACAACCGGTATGAGTCAACAAGTCCAACATGATACTCTGTTGCCAACCGACGTATCATCTCTGCATGCCCAGCCAAAGGAGCATTTTCATCCATGATATTTTCCGTTAGATCAGGCGTCGGAGTAAACAATATCACTTTGAGATTTTTTGCTAAAGCAGATTCTATCATCTTACGCCAGGCTTTTTCACTACGTTCCAAGCCAATAGCTCTGTCATTCAAGGCATAATCGATAAACAGCACATCAGGCCGATGCGTAAGTACCTCATTCCTAAAGCGTTTTTCACCTTGTTCTGCCTGTTCTCCACCTATAGATGTAGTTATCACATTCAGCACAGCATACGGATATTGAGTTTTCAAGGCATGAAAGACTAAATGAGGATACGCCTGTAATGTATTTACCATAGGAGTACAGGCATATCCTGTAGGTACACTATGTCCGTGGAAAACGATATTTAACGTACGATTATCAGGCCACTCCAAAGTCATTTCCTTCTTGAAATCATTCAAATAGGTTTGCTTATCTGCCAACTGAGCTTGAAGTGTTCCAGCTATCCACAAATAACCGGCCAAAAGAAACAATCGATTTAAAGTCATAACTATTGAATTTATAATTCCTTTCAATATTATTCTACTCCAACTAAAGTCAGAATGGAACGGGCTGGAACTTCAAACTTATTTCCGACAATCCCTTTATATTGCAAATCACTACGGTTAGAAGTCTCAAATAGTTTATACTTCTGAGCATGATATTCATTGGGAAGTGACTGGAAAGACAAATCTACCTTTTGATTCTCCTCTGAGTAATTAATTAAAACTACCACAACCTGCTTTGATGACTTGTCTATATACGCTGAAGCC
>ULRU01009604.1_pt1 | contig 78920 bp, 58 predicted proteins | sample 1955831 | NCBI WGS metagenome assembly ULRU01 (sample SAMEA4835693, study PRJEB28245) | human gut metagenome | biome: gut microbiome; material: fecal sample | place: Denmark | collected 2008 | reverse complement strand
GCCGAAAGCTCAATGACGATGACATGATGCAGATGCAGACCTTGGCATCTGACATCCTGCTGATGGAGCGTGGGCAGTCAAAGGCTGTTACAGGCAAGGAACATCTGGAACGTAACGACTTTATCATCGAGAAACAGAAAGCCGAACTGCAACGCATGGATGCTGCCAAACGGCACAAAGAAGAACAGATAAATCTTGCCGAGCAGGAACTTAAACAGGTAAAATCAGAAATTCGCACTGACAAGCTAAAGAAGACAGCCACCACGGCAGCGACAGCCATAACAAGCGGAGTTGCTTCTCTTTTCGGAAGCGGAAAACTGAAAGAGCTGGAACATGCCAACGAAAAACTGCAAGACGAGGTTTCAAAACGGAACACCAATATTGAAAAATTGCAGAGACAAATACAGCAGATGCAGAAACAGCATGATACGCAAATCCACAATCTCAGAGAAATGCACAGGCAGGAACTTGACATGAAAGAAAAAGAACTATCACAGCTCGCCAGAATCATAGACAAGGCTTTCAGATGGTTTCCGATGTTCAGGGAAATGCTGCGCATGGAAAAGTTCTGTGCCATGCTGGGATTCTCTAAAGAAATGACAGAAAGTCTTTTGGTCAAGAAAGAAGCCTTGAAATGCAGCGGTAAAATCTATTCAGAACAGCACAGACGGAACTTTGATATAAAGGATGATATTTTAAGGGTGGAAAATGACCCTGACGATGAAAGCAGGCTGAACCTGACTATAAACAGGAAGCCGATTACCGAATGGTTCAGGGAACAATGGCACAGGCTTAGATACGGAACAATACTGCCGCAACAGGAAGAGAAAAAAAGCAAAGGGCTCAAGCTGTAATAGTAAAATAAAAACACTCTGGTAAGTAGGTTACTGGAGTGTTTCTATAATATCATGATTTATTTGATATACATGGTCAATAAAAATATAGTTGTAGTTTCTCAATTTATATTGTTCCAGATTATATCCATTGGACTTAATCATATCATCAGCAGTAATATCCGTAGATAGTCTTGTCTCTATTACGCTTTCATTTTTTACAATGTCTGCAAAATGCTGCCTTATATATTCTTCACTGAATATCAAACAAATGTATTTTATATCACACTGATAATCATCCGCAAAATCCTTTTCTCTGCCGAACGGTATATAGCAGCTTTCCATAATAAGGCTCTGTCCGTTTTCAACGTATGTCTTTATGATTTCCTTTACAACGGGGGCAAAGAGATAGAACTTACTTACCATATTTTCTCTCAAATAAATCCTTATTCTTTTTTCCCCATTCGAGCATAGCATCAATAATTGGGATAAGAGTAAGTCCAAGAGACGTTATTGAATATTCCGAGCGAGGTGGAAGCTCGGGGAATATGGTTTTCTTTACCAGACCATCTTCTACCAATTCTTTCAATTGTATGTCTAACACTCTTGGAGTAGCTTCTGGTAATGCCTTATGAAGCTCACTGGGCCGCATCGAGCGATAACGCAACTCATCCAATATACACGATTTCCATTTAGAGTCTATAAGACTCATGGTCAATCGTAACGGGCAATCCAAGTCTATAGGTATTTTTCGTTCGTACATATTATTCTGTTTTTGTGGTAAAATTACTAATAATATACAGAAGAATAAGTATACCGAATAAATTTTCGGTATATGAATAATTTTACGGTACTTGTATAAACAGAGGCTACCGCCTAACTTTGCAATAGAATTAATAACACATAAAATATAAAATTATGAGAGCTAATATTGAAGAATACAAAGCAGTGGAAAACGCTGCCATGAAATTTGTTAAAAGTGTAGCAGAAGGAAACAGTAGTTATGCAAAAGATCTATTTGTCGATGAAGCAGTCTTATTCGGCTATTTGGATGGCAAATTAGAACACGGTTCCATCGAGCAATTCTACCATAATGTTGATACGGTAAGTGCTGGTAATAACTTTAAGGCACGTATAGACATCGTTTCTGTGGAAGAAACTGTAGCAGTTGTGCGTGTATTAGAAGAAAAATGGGGCGACAGAATTGATTTTACAGATTATTTGCTCCTGTTAAAGATAAACAACGAATGGAAATGCGTAGCAAAAGCATATAATCAGAACTCAGATACTATTCAAAAATAAAAGGTGGAAATATCATGAGAATAACAGTTATCACAGGTAGTCCACGCAAACATGGCAACAGTTTCGCCATGACAGAAACTTTTATAAAGGAAGCAGAACATTGTGGGCATGAAATAAAACGTTTTGATGCAGCATTTATGAAGATTGGAGGCTGCCATGCCTGTATGACATGTTACAAGACTGGGAAAGCCTGTTCTTTCAATGAAGAATTTGACATTATCGCATCTTCAATAGTTGACTCCGATGCCATTGTATTTACCATGCCCGTTTATTGGTATTCAATACCGGCACAGATAAAGGGAGTTATTGATTGTATGTTTTCACTTGTGGTAGGCGGAAAGGAAGTTGCCGGAAAGAAATGGGGACTGATAACATGCTGTGAAGAAGACGATCCGACCGTCATGGATGGTGTTCGTATTTCTATGGAAAGAACTGCAGCTTTGCTGAAATGGGAACTGGCAGGAGAAGTGCTCATACCAGGTGTACTGAATGAGGGAGAGATAAAGAATACTGATGGCTGTAAACAGGCGGCAGAACTGGCTTATAAATTTTGACAACAAATGAAAGTATTACTTATAAATGGCAGCCCTCATAAAAAGGGCTGCACTTATACGGCATTACACGAAGTGGAAACAACATTACAACAAAATGGAATAGAGACTGAAATGCTTCATTTGGGTAAAGCGCCTGTTTCTGGTTGTATTGCTTGTATGAATTGCATGACGACAGGTTTTTGTTTCCAAAAAGATATCGTACGAGATATCCAGATGAGGTTGGATGAATTTAACGGAATCGTCATAGGTTCCCCCGTCTATTATAGCGCACCGACAGGTCAACTGATTTCGTTTTTGAACAGATTATTTTTTGCCACAGAAAAACGTATGGCTGGCAAACTGGGAGCATCTGTAATTTCTTGCCGACGGGGAGGAGCCTCTGCAACCTTTGAGCAACTCAATCAATATTTCACGATTTGCAACATGCCTATTGTATCATCTCAATATTGGAATTCTGTACATGGCTTCACACCTGATGATGTTAACCAAGACAAAGAAGGGCTACAAACCATGAGAGTCTTGGGGCAAAACATGGCATGGCTACTGAAATGCATTGAAAGCGGCAAGAAAGCAGGAATAGAAAAGCCAACATACGAACCAAGGCTAAGAACCAATTTCATTTAATAAAAGATGAAAGTTCATAATCAGGTCATGCTCGTTCCTGACTTTCATCGGTATTTATGCCATAATATCCGCGTCTTTCAGCACGGTTTCTTGCGGATTAGGGAATAATGATATTGTTCTAACCTTTAGCGAATGCCAAATTATTCATAACTTTGGATTATGACAAAAGACAATTTAATCAATCATATTTTTAATCATAATACAGCAGAAACCTTGCCCATTCCACCTAAGACCATATTGCTGGAGGAAGGTAAGATTGCGGATAGGATATACCTTATCCGTAAAGGTTGTCTGAGATTGTTTTTCTACAATGAGGGAAAGGATATAACCTTCCAGTTTTTCTTCGAGGGAGATTTCGTGGCTTCATTTGACAGTCTGTACAAAGGTACACCGAGCCTGTTCTCACTGGAAAGTATCGAGCCGTCAGAAGTCCTGTTTATAAAGAAAGAAGACTTCTACAATAAGATAGAAGGCAATTCTTCATTAAGAAAGCTATATGAAGAGAAAATTATAGAGAGGTTCAGCTTCTACCAGCACCTGTTCCTGTCCCGTATCAAGAATACACCACAGCAAAGGTACGAAGAACTGTTGAAGGAATATCCAAATATCATCCAACGAGTGCCGCAACATTACATAGCTTCCTATCTTGGCATTACTCCTGTTTCGCTCTCCCGCATCAGAAACCGTCGCTAAGCTCCATTTCTTTACAATTGTTATCGTCCGTTTCCGATAAAGTAGTGACCTTTGCACCATTAAATTTGGAAATGTATGAAAAAAGTTTTTGTAATCGACTGGATTTTAATCGTTGTATTCATCGTGTCTGCCATTTCAGGAATTGGTCTGCACATAGCCGGACATGGGAACAGCCACGAAGTATGGCATAACTGGGCAGTGGTTCATGTCGTGAGCAGTGTATTGTTCCTTGTTGCCATCATATTCCATGTGACAACACACTGGGGGTGGTATAAGGGAATCATAAAAAACGGAATAGGCAGGAAAAGCAAGGTTACAGCAGTTCTGTCTATCATATTTTTATTGCTGTCCGTTACAGGTATCGTATTACTTGGAGTAAGCGGAGCAAACTCTCCACTTGGACTGTGGCATTATAAAATAGGTATCATAATGATAATCATAGCTATCTGGCACATTATAAAGCGATTGTCTGCTCTTCGCAAGTCCTTAAATACAAAAAACAGTAAGTTCCCGATATTTATAGCTTAGAACTTTCTTTAGTAACTTGTAAGAGGATATTCGGGAACAATTTGGGAACATTAATATAAAAAGGAAAGAGCTAAATATTTAATTTGCAAATACTTAGCTCTTTTTCTTGTACCCAGACCCGAGATACAAGGAAGCCACACGCAGACGGATCGGAGACGATAAAATCTCCGATTTCGAGGAACTGGAGAATGTGCTTCTGGATTCTGACCTTGCTCAAAAGATTGTAAACGAGTTCCATCATTCAAAAAGGCGGAGCATCATACCTGCCATGCTCGCATGGTTGTACTACGGACGGAGCTATGAGTGCATGGTGGAACAGGGAGAGGAACTGACCAAAAGAAAAGGTATTACCAGACTATACAAATGGCTTGTTTCCTACATGGTCAGGTTCATCATCAAGAAGTGTAATAGAAACGATATAAAACACTCCTGTAAAAATGGTTACTGGAGTGTTTATTTTATATCTGTAGTTATTTGATATACGTCGTCAATAAGGATATAGTCGTAGCCTCTCAATTTGCATTGTTCCAGATTATATCTGTTGGATTTAATCATCTCATCGGCAACAATATCTGTAGACAGCCTTTTCTCTATTACGCTTTCGTTTTTTACAATGTCCGCAAAGTGCTGTTTTATATATTCTTTACTGAATATCAAACACATGTATTTTATATCACACAGATAATCATCCGCAAAGTCTTTTTCCCAGCCGAACGGTATATAACATCCCTCTACAATCAGGTTCTGTCCGTTTTCAACGCAGGTCTTTACGATTTCCCGTACAACAGGCCACAAAAAATCTGTCAGAGCCGAATCTGGGCTTTCTGGCGACAGGCTTGTCTGCCCGCTCCTGATAAGTCCCATTTTCAGATGGTCTATTGACAGATAGGGATATTTATATTTCTCCAGCAGTCTTTGTGCAAACAAGGTTTTTCCCGTATGGGTACAACCAGTGACTAATATGACCATAGCATCTTGATATAATTACATACAATACAGTTCACATGGCTTACCCGTTGAAGGATGACTGACATTGATTGATATTTTTATCTGAATAGATTTTTTGTCCTTAACGGAAGTCAGATCCACATTCTCTATGACATGACAGCCATTAGCTTCGCATTTCTTGTCATAAGAAATATGTTTTGCTCCTTTTTCAGCTATGCCATGGGAATCCACGATAATGAAAAGAGGCTTCTTGCTTAAAATAAGATTTAGCACCTCTTCCGACAGAAAAGTAGCTTCATTGAAATAATCTTCCGTTCCGTATTGATGTTTTTCTGAATTTCCCGTATGCAGTACCAATGCCATATTTTCCAACGAGTCTATATGTAAAATATCCTCTAGCTTAGGCATACTGGTCCTACAGTCAAGAATCAGTCCCTTTACCTCATATTCATTCTTTTCCGGAGCTATCGTATAACAGTCCAGATGGGTTCCTATATGCCCTCTGGCACCCAATTTGTCAGTCTGGCTGTTTGCCCATTGCATGGCTGACGAATTCTCATCCAATTTTATGTGTAATTGATTCATTGTTTCTCTTGTGTAATAAAATGTCATAAATTGCATTCAAACAAAAACATATCGCAACAGTCATCTATGGCTATTTCCTTTTCAAAGGAGGAATAGGTCTTGATTTCTGTAAATCCTGCTTCTCTCAAATAATTTTCCATTTCGCCAAACTTATACAGATGGGTCTGAAAGTCCATATGTTCACTTTTCAGCAGTTTGTCCCTATCATAAAGTTCATATATTCCCGGTGAAAACTGTATCTGTTGTTGTACATCAAAATAGTTTTTAGTCTTTAAGACCAAATCGAAACCATTTTTCATTTTTACAGATACGGACATTTCATAATCATCATTGTCCAAACATTTAGCGGCAATAGTATCTACCGCAAAGACAAACTTTCCTGCAGGGGCTAACAAGCCTTTTATTTTCTTCAGAATCTTTTGGCAAAGGTTCATGTCTGTAAATAATGACACAGACCCAGAAGAAATAAATATATAGTCAAATTGTTCATTGGTCGTATATTCTGCTATATCAGCATATTCCACATCAGCTTCAGGAGCTTTTAGTTTCAGTTTTTCAAGCATCTCAACCGAGAAATCAACCCCACAAATGTTATATCCATATTCCAAAAATGGAACAAGGAAGCGACCACTTCCACACATTATTTCTAAGATTTTTTTATTTTTTTCTGCATATGAAAGATAAAAATCCAATTCATCTTGCGGTGCTTTATCATGTAAGATTTCATACATTTCTGTGCACAAGTTGCCATAGTAATTTTTTATATTCATTGTATTTCCTATTTTACATAAACGGCTCAATTTGCAATTTCTTTATTGGGCTATAAAATTAAACAATTGGAATACGTTCAACAACAAATGAAATGAATTTGATGATTCACTCTATATTAATAAAGAATATTTGTTAGAATTATTTCGTACTTGCGGAGCGCATAGCACTTCGATTTTCAAACTGAGCCTAAATTATTACCAAAATAGATACACCGATTTCCGGGTGTAAAAAAGGGTGTAAATCTCGCAAATGCTTGATTTACACCCTTTATTGCGGAGAGACAGGGATTCGAACCCCGGGTACCTCGCAGTACAACGGTTTTCAAGACCGCCGCAATCGACCACTCTGCCACCTCTCCAAAACTCTTCTTGAGAGTTGCCTTGTTTCTCAAAGGCGGTGCAAAGGTACGCAAAGATTTTTGTTTTCCAAATTTTTGGAAGAAAAAATCTATCCGTATCCTTTATTTTTTCTTTTCCGGACCTCTCTGACCGTGTTTGAAACCTTTTAGTAGTTCTCTGTGGAAGCGCATTTCCGCTTTTTGCAACAGGTAGATTTTCTTGGCCGGAAGGAATTGTTTGTATTTCCGCACATATTCCAGTTCCAGTTCGTCGGCTGCAATACGTGCCTGAATCACATCTTCCACAATTTTCCCATATTCCGTTTCCGTGGTGTTGGGATTCTTGCCTTGACGCAGTTTTTGCCACGCCTCTTTGTTGTACGCCTGCTTCTTGTCTTGCAGTTCAAAATAGAGAGGGAAGAATTTTTGTGCTTCGTCGTTGCTCAGTCCCGCCTGCTGAATGAAAAATTCTTTCTGGCGGTTGCGGAATTCTTCTTTGCTGAATTTGGTATTCTGTGCCTGAATGCTGCTCACACACAAGATGAGCAGGAGAGTCAGGGCATAAAAAGTTCTTTTTATCATGGTTGGTTTATTTATAAATTTCCGTATCTGCATCAGTGAGATACTCGTATAGAGTATAGTCGTCCATCATGGTCTGGTCGACAATGGGGTCGATGTATTCATCGGGTACTTCTGAAAATTCCATGTCACCCATAGTGCCGGCGGCAGGCGATTGTGCTTCTTTTTCACCCACGAACATCCGTACGCTGAGCATCAGGCCGCAGAACATGGCAGCCATGTACACCCAAGGTTTGACGCGTGCCCACAGCGTGAGTTGAGGTGCAGGCTGTACTTCTCGTTCCGGAAGCTTGTCCATCAGCTGTTCCGTGAAGTTAGCAAAGTAACCTTCAGGTACTGTGAACGGGTTCTCGGTTCCACATCTCTTTAATAAGTCAGTTTCTTCCTTTTTCATATTGTTGCCTCCTTTGGAAGTTAGATTCGAATTTGTAAAAAAGGTTTAATCATGCTGGTGAAAAAAATCTTCTATTTTTTTGACGGCATGATGGTAGGATGCCTTCAGTGCGCCTACGCTGGTGCCTAAGATTTCCGACATGTCCTCGTATTTCATTTCTTGGAAATATTTCAGGTTGAAAATGATGCGCTGTTTCTCGGGCAGTTGCAGGATGGCCTTCTGAAAAAGTCGTTGCGTTTCGTCACCGTTAAAGTAAGGGTCGCTTTCCAGCTTGTTTACCAGGGCCGCATCGGCATCGTCGATGGACAGCTGGTTTTCGGCGCGCTGCTTGTTCAGGAAGTTCAGGCATTCGTTGAAGGCGATGCGGTAGAGCCACGTGGAAAGCTTGGCATCTCCCCGGAAATAGTCCAGGTTGGTCCAGGCCTTGATGAACGTGTTCTGCAACAAGTCGTTGGCATCGTCGTGCGAAACCACCATGCGTCGTATCTGCCAGTACAGCTGTTCGCTGTAGGCCTTCACAATCCGTTCGAACGCTTTCCGCTGGGTCGACGGGTCCTGAAGCATCAGTATGGTTTCTTTTTCGTTATAATTGTTCATGGCGTGTGCGGGTTCGTCATTGTTGGGTAAGACGACAATCCGTTGGTTCGGTTTAATAGGGTTAGTTTTCTTTAACTTCTCAGAGTGAGATTTTCAGTCCCTCGTCGGCGGCCAGTGTGTCGGGGAAGATGGCTTGGGCTTCTTCGAGCAGGGCCTTCTCGTCTTCGTAGCGGGCAGAGAAGTGACCGATGAGCAGACGCTTCACCTGTGCGTCCTTGGCAATCCGGGCAGCCTGTGCGGCGGTGGAGTGCAGGGTCTGTTTGGCGCGGACGGCTTCACTTTCAGTAAAGGTAGCTTCATGGAACAGCAAATCCACTCCAGCCACTTGTGCTGCAATGCGGGGCAGGTAGACCGTATCCGAGCAATAGGCATACGCGCGGGGAGGGTCGGAGGGGGTAGTCAGTTCTGAGTTGGGAACCACCCTGCCGTCTTCCAGTGTGTAATCCTCGCCGTTCTTGATACGGTTCATCATGCAGATGGGAATGCCGTAGAAGTCAATCATGTCGCGCCGGATGTGGTTGGGTGTCGGCTTCTCGCGGAAGAGAAAACCGCAGGTGGGCAGACGATGGCGCAAGGGAATGGTTTCCACGCTGACGGAACGGTCGTCGTAAATGACCGTACGTTCGCCGGGGTTGAAGGGGTGGAACACCACCTGATAGGGCATTCCCTTGCAGAAGAATTCCAGTTGAGGCTCCAGTAAGCGTTGCAGGTCGGCATGGGCATGAATGTGGAGGTCGGCGGTACGTTCCAGCATGCCGAAGGTAGAAATCAGTCCCATCAGGCCGAAACAGTGGTCGCCGTGGAGGTGAGAAATGAAGATGTGGTTCAGCCGGCTGAACTTCAGTTTGGCGCGGCGGAGCTGCACCTGTGCCCCTTCGCCGCAGTCAATCATGAATAGTTTCTCGCGGATGTTGAGCACCTGCGAGGTCGCCTGATGGCGGGTAGTGGGCAAGGCTGAACCGCATCCCAGGATGTGTATGTCGAATTTTTCCATTCTTATGATTCAAATTGGGTGTTTCGCATGTCACCCGTCTCGGCGTACGCTATATGCATCTTGAAGGCGTTGCGCAGCGACATCGGCGTGTGGCAGGACTTTCCTTCCGAAAGTTTCAGGTAGTCCCACAGCAGTTGCTTGTAGTCCGGATGCGCACAGTTTTCAATGATGCAGCGGGCACGTTGCGAAGGCGATTTGCCACGCAAGTCGGCCACGCCTTGTTCCGTCACGAGGATACGTACGTCGTGTTCCGTACTGTCCACGTGGGATACTTGGGGCACGATGGACGAAATCAGTCCGTCCTTGGCCACCGACGGGGTGGTAAAGATAGACAAATATGCGTTTCTGGCAAAATCTCCTGAGCCTCCAATTCCATTCATTATCTTGCTGCCCGATACATGCGTGCTGTTCACGTTGCCGAAAATGTCTGCTTCAAGGGCCGTGTTTACCGCAATGATACCCAGGCGGCGAATCATTTCCGGGTGGTTGGTGATTTCCTGCGGGCGCAGCAGGATGCGTTCGCGGAAGGTGTCGATATGCTCGTACATCGTGTCCAGACGGTCTTCCGACAAGGTGAGCGAACTGCCGGCAGCAAAGCGGATACGGTCTTTCATCATCAGGTCGATGACGGAGTTCTGTATCACCTCCGTAAACATGGAGAAAGCCGGAAGGTTCGGGTCGTCACCCAGTGCACCCAGTACCGCATTGGCAATGTTGCCCACACCCGACTGCAGGGGAAGGAACTCCTTGGGGATGGCCCCGTTCTTCCATTCGCGCAGCAGGAAGGCAGCCACGTTATGTCCGATTTGCAGGGTTGTCTCATTTTGCGGTGTAAAGGCCGCGATGTGGTCGCGGGCATTCGTGCGTACCACTCCCGTAATCTTTTTCGGGTCGATTTTCACGCTGATGTGTCCGGCGCGGTCGTTCACGTGATACACCGGAATTTCTGTCCGGTAAGGCGGGTTGGCCGGAATATAGATGTCGTGCATGCCGGTAAGTTTTCCCGTATGCGCTTCATTCAGCTCGATGATAACCCGTTCGGCCATCTGGAGCAGGGTAGGTGAGATACCTACGGAAGTGCTCAGGATGATTTCTCCGTCGTCCGTCAGGTCGGAAGCTTCTACGATGGCTACGTGGATTTTCCCCAGAAAACCGTAACGCACGTCCTGTCCGATTTGCGACAGATGGAGGTCAAAGTACTGCACCTCGTGCTGGTTGATGGATTCGCGCATGTCCTTGTTCGACTGGAAAGGCGTACGGAACGATACGGCGTGTGCCTTGACCAGCGCGCTGTCTACCTGACAGCCCGTGGCACCGCCCGTGATAAGGCCTACCTTGAATTCTTTCCCCTGTGCATGCTGTGCTTCTGCGTAGGCAGCCAGTGCTTCCGGCACGGCTTTCGGTGTACCTACCGATGAAAAACCGCCGATGCCGACGGTATCCCCATGATGAATGGTGGCAGCGGCTTCGGCTGCCGTAATAAATGCGTATGTCATTGTTGTAACTGCTGTTCTTTTGTTAGGTAATAGTGGAGCAAAATTAGAATTTGTAATTCAGATAATCAATATTTATGACATTTTTTCTGCATAAATGCTGCAAAAAGGCCCTTTATGCGTAAGTTAATCGAATATTTATACCGTTTGGGATAAAAAACTGCGCAAAAAGACTCTTCGAAACACAATTCCTTTTATTTTTGTGAGGATTTACCACGAAAACGTGATAGAAAGAATATAATAACTAACTAAAATTGCTTTTACTGTGAATATGTTGAGAAAACTCAGGCTCACGCTGGGGATGCTGTGCCTGGTATTCGTGACACTGTTGTTCGTCGATTTCACGGGCGTGCTTCATGCATGGCTCGGCTGGATGGCGAAGATTCAGTTCCTTCCGGCTCTGTTGGCACTGAACGCCGGAGTAATCGTGTGTTTGATATTGCTCACGCTCATAGCGGGCAGGGTGTACTGTTCGGTCATTTGTCCGCTGGGCGTGTTTCAGGACGTGGTGGCTCGTCTGGGCCGGGGACGCAAGAAGATGCCCTACACGTATTCCAAGCCGAAAAGCTGGCTGCGCTACGGTGTGCTGGCAGTGTTTGTGCTGGCGATGCTGTTGGGTGTGCATGCCCTGGTAGCCTTGCTCGACCCGTATGCCGTGTACGGCCGTGCGGCACACAGTTTCCTGCAACCTTTGTGGATGTGGGGAAACAACCTGCTGGCTTCTATGGCCGAACGCATGGACAGCTATGCTTTCTATTCGGTGGATGTCTGGTTCAAGAGTCTGCCGGTGCTGATAGTGGCAGCGGTCATGCTGGTACTGGTAGTGGTACTGGCGGCACGCAACGGACGTACCTATTGTAATACCATCTGTCCGGTGGGCACCGTGCTGGGATTCTTCTCCCGCTTTGCCTTGTTCCGCATCACGATTGACAAGGAGAAATGCAACGGCTGTACGCTTTGCGCCCGCAATTGCAAGGCCGCCTGCATCGATGTGAAGAACCATGCGATAGACGGCAGCCGCTGTGTGGCTTGCATGGACTGTCTGGACAAATGCCATAAGGGAGCCATCGGCTATCGGTTTGCCTACGGAAAGAAAGCGGAAAAGGCAGAAGCTTCGGCACCGGAAACAGCCGACCGTACCGCCGGACGACGCGAGTTCCTGGCCGGTTCCTTGCTGCTGGCCGGTTCGGTGCTGAAAGCACAGGTAGCCAAGAAGGCCGAGGCCATCAAGATGGATGGCGGACTGGCCGACATCGTGGACAAGAAAGAGCCGGTACGCCAAACTCCGATTGTGCCTCCGGGCGCACGCGGACTTCGCCATCTGCAGTCACATTGCACGGCCTGCCAGCTTTGCGTGTCGGCCTGTCCGAACGAAGTGCTCCGTCCTTCTCATTCGCTGGATACTTTCATGCAGCCTTACATGTCGTACGAACGCGGCTACTGCCGTCCGGAGTGTACGCGCTGTTCCGAGGTATGTCCCGCCGGAGCCATCCTGAAAATTGACAAGGCAGAGAAGTCTTCTATCCAGATAGGCCATGCCGTGTGGGTGAAAGATTTGTGTATTCCGCTTACCGACAAGCAGGAGTGCGGCAACTGTGCCCGCCATTGTCCGGTGAACGCCATCACCATGGTTCCGTCCGACCCGTCGAGCCCCGATTCACTGAAGATTCCGGCAGTGAACGAAGCACGCTGCATCGGTTGCGGAGCCTGCGAGAACCTGTGTCCGGCCCGTCCGCTGAGTGCCATTTACGTGGAAGGCCATGAACGCCATCGTGTACTTTAATCGGATTGTCTTACCTTTATATATAGAAAGAGAATGGACGAGAAAAAACAGATGAATCGAAGAGATTTCCTTAAAATAGTCGGCATCAGTACGGTGGGAGCCACAGCGGCTTTCTACGGTTGTACGCCCGACAAGAAAAAATCCGGCGAAAGCACTAAGGAAGTGCCCGTCGGCAAGATGACTTACCGCCAGTTCCCTCCCAACGAGGATAAGGTGTCGCTGCTGGGCTATGGCTGCATGCGCTGGCCTACACTTCCGGCACCGGGTGGCGACGGTAACGTCATCGATCAGGAAGAAGTGAACCGGCTGGTGGATTATGCCATCGAACATGGCGTGAACTATTTCGACACGGCCCCGGTTTATGTGCAGGGTTGGTCGGAAAAGTCGACGGGTATCGCCTTGAAGCGTCATCCGCGTGATAAGTTCTTCATCGCCACTAAAATGTCGAACTTCTCCAATTCCGACTATGATTTCGGAGTAAAGATGTACCACAACTCGCTGAAGAACCTGCAGGTGGACTACATCGACTATTACCTGCTGCACATGCTGGGTGCTCCCGGAAAAAGCGGCTTGCAGGGCCGTTTCCTTGACAACGGTCTGCTCGACTTCCTGCTCAAGGAGCGCGAAGCCGGACGTATCCGCCGCCTGGGCTGGTCGTTCCACGGCACAAAAGAGGAATTCGACCGGGCACTGGCCATGCACGACCAGGTGCACTGGGACTTCGTGCAGATTCAGTTGAACTATTCCGACTGGCAGCACGCATCGGGACGTAACGTGAATGCCGACTACCTGTACGAGCAGGTGAGCAGCAAGAACATTCCGGTAGTGGTGATGGAGCCGCTGTTGGGCGGACGCCTGTCGAACATCCCCGACCACATCTTCAGCCGCCTGAAAGAACGTAATCCCGAAGGCAGTGTGGCATCGTGGGCCTTCCACTTTGCCGGTACACCGGAAAAGGTGCTCACCGTACTCAGTGGCATGACCTACATGGAGCATCTGCAAGACAACCTCCGCACGTATTCTCCGCTGGTGCCGCTTACCGACGAGGAAAACCAGTTCCTGCTCGATACGGCCGACCTGATGCAGAAATATCCCACCGTGCCCTGCAACGACTGTAAATACTGCATGCCCTGCCCGTATGGCATCGACATCCCCGGCGTGCTGGTACATTACAACAAGTGCGTGAACGAGGGCAACATGCCGAAAGACCGCATGGACGAGAATTACGTGAAGGCCCGCCGTGCCTTCCTGGTGGGTTACGACCGCAGCGTGCCGAAACTCCGTCAGGCCAGTCACTGTATCGGTTGCGGACAATGTAATCCGCACTGCCCGCAGTCCATCGACATTCCGAAAGAGCTTCACCGCATTGATGCCTACGTGGAACAACTGAAACAGGAAACACTGTGATGGACGAACTGATACGCTTGCTGAACGAAGGAAACTATTCCTGCGTGGTGCGTCAGGGCGAAGAAACCCGCACGTTCTCCCGTCGGGGCGTGGCCGACCTGTACGACTTGTACGCCACAGACCGCGCCTTCCTGAAAGGAGCCTGGCTGGCCGATAAGGTCATCGGAAAGGGAGCGGCAGCCCTGATGGTATTGGGCGGCGTGTCCCGCGTATGGACCCGGGTAGTCAGCACCCCTGCACTCGCCTTGCTCCGTAAGGGAGGGGTAGAGGTGGCGTATGCCGAAGAAGTGCCCTGCATCATCAACCGCACCCGTACAGGACGGTGTCCGCTGGAAACCCTTTGCGACGTGTCGGACAATCCCGTGGAACTCTATCCCGTGATTGAAGACTTTGTACGCCGCATGAGGGAAGCCGGAGAAAAAGAAAAAACAATCTCAGAAAAATAACGAATACACATGGAAACAACCGTAAAACTTTACACATTGGGATACAGTCGCGTGAAGACCTACGTCACTGCTCTGCTGTTTGTGGCCGGAAACATTATCCTGCCCCAGCTTTTCCACCTGGTGCCGCAGGGAGGAGTCACCTGGCTGCCCATTTATTTTTTCACACTGGTAGGAGCCTATAAATACGGCTGGAAGGCCGGACTGCTGACGGCCGTACTCTCGCCGTTGCTCAACTCATGGTGGTTCGGCATGCCTGCACCTGCCGTGTTGCCTGCCATCCTGCTGAAATCCGTGCTGTTGGCTGTAGGTGCCGGTCTGGTGGCAGCCCGCTTTCAGAAAGTCACCTTGCCGTTGCTGCTGGCCGTGGTGCTGTTCTATCAGCTGGCTGGTACGCTGGGTGAGTGGGCACTTTCCGGCAGCTTGTTCACCGCCTTGCAGGATTTCCGCATCGGTATTCCCGGAATGCTCTTGCAGGTAGTGGGAGGATACTGGGTTATCCGTAAAATTTAAGAAAATGTAATTAGCTGATTTTCAGAGGTGTAAAAATCCTCTGGAAAACGCCTTTGTGTTTGGACTAAAACGCCCTTACGTTTAAGATGAAACGCCCTTGCGTTTTACTTAAAACGTACTTGCGTTTGGTTTGAAACGCAAAGGCGTTTTGTTTTGGATGTACTTGGGCTTTTTTAAAGTGTACTTTAGGCTTTGAAAAGGTAATAAAAATAAGTGAGGGTGTGCATAAATTATACTAATTTGAACTTCTCAAAAGATTTGATATTTCTGTTATCTTTGTGGCATAATAGTTTCGAATGAAAATCTTAAAACAGAAATGTAGCTATATATAAAGGACTTTCATTCTTTTGGCGATTGAAAATAAAATAATAATATGCTAACACCGCAACAACAGAAATATATTGCTTGGGATTTGACAAGGAAACGAAATTCTTCTGATGATGATAAATTTACAAGTGTTTTGGCAGAAGCACAGGTAGATTTGAATCCTCACCAGATAGATGCAGCTTTGTTTGCTTTTCGCTCGCCTTTAAGTATGGGAGCTATACTCGCAGATGAAGTAGGATTGGGTAAGACTATAGAAGCGGCTCTTGTTATTTCTCAACAGTGGGCACAACGTAACAGAAGAATTCTTATTATAGCTCCGGCCACATTAAGGAAGCAATGGAGTATGGAGTTGGCGGAAAAATTCTTTTTGCCTTCTGTTATACTTGAAAATAAGAATTTCAACAAAATAATAACTTCTGAATATCGTAATCCATTTGATACAATTGATGCTATTGTCATCTGTTCATATCAGTTTGCCAAGAAACAGATTCGTCATATTGAGAATATTGATTGGGACTTGGTTGTAATAGATGAGGCTCATAAACTTCGTAATGTATATAAAACGGGCAATAAAACCGCATCTGTACTGAAAGAAGGACTCAAAAATTTTAAGAAGCTTCTTCTCACTGCTACACCTTTACAGAATAATGTGAAAGAACTTTTTGGTCTGATATCTATTATTGATGACAACTATTTTGGCAGTCTAAAGAGTTTTAATGACAGGTATAGTAAAGCCGGTCTTCGACAGGATAAAATGTATCATGAGCTTAGAGACAGAATTAGTCCTATTATACACCGTACATTGAGAAGTGACGTTCAGGAGTATGTGAAATACACGGAACGTCATCCTATGGTGCAAGAATATTATCCGAGTGATGATGAACTAGCTCTGTCAGAATTGGTTAATGAGTACCTTCAGAAAGAAGCTTGTTATGGTATGCCCCCCGGTCAAAGAACACTTATTTCATTAGTGCTTCATAAACTTCTTTCTTCATCCACTTTTGCTATTGCAGGAACACTTAAAACTATCATTGACAGGCTGAATGATATTTTAGAGAATGAAATATCAGAGCAAACCGACGATGATTCTATAATGTCTGATATTAAGAATGACATTGATGAATTTGAAGATTATGATGAAGAATGGGCTGATGAAGAAGATGAAGAGTCTGATGTTAAAAATAAGCCGGATACTAAATATTCAAGAGAGGATGCAGAAGGAATTAAAGCAGAAATAGCGGAACTTACTGCTATTTATGAACTGGCATTAGGTATAGCTCATAATACGAAGGGTGAATGTCTTTTAAAGGCTTTGGAAGTAGCTTTTGAGGATAAACGTAAAAACGGACAGCCGGAGAAAGCATTGATTTTTACGGAGAGTAACAGAACACAATTATATCTGAAACAATTATTGGAGGGGGCAGGATATAAAGGTAAAATTGTTCTTTTCAATGGCTCAAATACCGATGCTGAGTCAAAAGAAATCTATAATAACTGGTTGGAAAGGAATAAGGGAACATCACGCATAACCGGATCAGTATCGGCGGACAAGCGTCAGGCTATTGTGGATTATTTTAGGAATACAGCCGAGATAATGATAGCTACTGAGGCTGCATCAGAAGGCATAAATCTTCAGTTTTGTTCATTGTTGGTCAATTATGATTTGCCTTGGAATCCTCAAAGAGTTGAACAGCGTATAGGTCGTTGTCATCGTTATGGTCAGAAGAATGACGTAGTTGTTGTAAACTTTATAAATAAGGCAAATCGTGCCGATCAGAGAGTTTACGAACTGTTGTCGCAGAAATTTAATCTTTTCTGTGGCGTATTCGGTTCAAGTGATGAAGTATTGGGAAGTACGATGGATGGAATTGATTTTGAACGTCGTGTGTTGGATATCTACCAGTCATGTCGTTCTGTAGAAGAAATTGATGCGGCATTCGACCGTCTTCAGGAAGAAATGAAGGAGGAAATCGATCAGACCATTGTAGATTCACAGGCAAAACTGATTGAGAACTTTGACAAGGATGTGGTTAATAAGTTAAAGCTTAGAAAAAGTACTGACGAATACCGTCTGTCTGAGTTTTACCGTCTTCTTTGGCTTTTGACTACTTCAGTGCTTGAAGATAAAATTGATATAGTTGATAATAAGAACTATCGGTTTAGACTTTATGGCCCTGTTGCTTTTGAAGGAAAAGAAGTAGAGACAGGATTTTATCAGATGGGTAAAGATGTGAATGATGCCTATACTTATCGTATCGGTCATCCGCTTGCCCAGTGGATGCTGGAAAAGGCAAAGGCTGTAGATACAAATATAAATGCTACATTAACATTTGATTACTCAGCACAGGGAGAAAAAATATCAATTATAGAGAGTCAGAAAGGAAAATCCGGTGTATTGAAAGTAAGTCTGGTGCATTACGTTTCTCCAAAAGATTCGGAGGAACATCTTTTGGCAACAGCTTTCGATGCTGAAGGAAATCTTATGGATGATGACTTTGTTTCAAAACTGATGGCTATTCCGGCAATATCAAGTCACGTGTCGGATATTGATTTGCAATCCGTTGCACAATGTGAGAAGGAAAAGTTGGAGGTTCTTTCAGGGCAGATAAAGCAAAGAAACAAACGGTTTATTAATGATGAGAGTATAAAGATAGAACGCTGGGCTGAAGACCAGACTTCTTTCGTAGAACAGGAATTGAAGGACCTAAAAAAGCAGATTAAAGAAAAAGAAAGGACTTTCAGGCTTGAAACCGATGATGTAAAAAGACTATCTTTGCAAAAGGAAATACAATCCTTGCAAAAGCTACAGCGGCAGAAACGTCAGGAGCTTTTCGTTGTTGAAGATGAAATTATCGAGCAAAGAGATAAACTTATAGAACAATTGAACGACGCGCTTGCTGCAACAATAACCCAAGAGCCACTGTTTACTATTAATTGGAAAATAAAATAACACAATATATGGCAATATCACAATTTGATTCATTTATAAAGACACTCAAGAAAGTCTTTATGCTTGACCAGGCCGAACTTGATTTCGGTATATATCGCATAATGAACCAAAAGAGGAAGGATATAGAGAAGTACTTGAATGAGAACCTGAAAACTCAGGTTACGGAAGTACTCAGTAACAATAAGTCATCGCAAGTGGCAGAATTTGAAAATGAGCTTAAAGAAGCGCGTAAAGCTGCCGAAATGCTTGGTATCTCCCCTGATGATATGCCTAAGGTGAAAGATTTGAAAGCCAAAATTGCGTCTTTGGGGAATACTGAAGATTTGGAGAATGAAGTATATTCTCATCTTTCTACATTCTTTAGCCGCTATTATGATAAGGGCGATTTTGTTTCTCAACGTCGATATAAGAAGAATGTATATGCCATTCCGTATGAAGGAGAAGACGTGAAACTTTATTGGGCTAATTCAGACCAGTATTATATAAAAACCAGTGAGTATTTCCGTAATTATCGTTTTAAACTTGATAGTGGTAAGTATGTTGAGTTTACATTGAAAGAAGCTTCGACCGAGCAAAACAACAATAAGGCACAAAATAATGTGGAACGTCGTTTTGCATTGTATGAAGCATGTCCGGTTGAAGTTATAAATGATGAATTGCATATAAATTTTACATACGAACCCTACCCTAAAGTAACCAAGCAGAAAACTTTGATAGAATCTGCGTTTAATGCTGTGAAGGATTTGCTTCCATCTGAATTTAAAATGGATGTACTTGCTTTACGTCCTACGGATTCTGACAGGAGCAGGACATTGCTTCAAAAGCATTTAGCTGATTATGTAGCAAGAAATACATTCGATTATTTTATTCATAAAGACTTAAAAGGCTTTCTATCGAGGGAACTTGATTTCTATATCAAGAATGAGATACTTGAAATTGATGATATAGATGCGCGCACTACAGAGTCATTCCTTGCACATCTTACAGTGATTAAGGCGATAAAGAATGTGGGTAGCAAGATAATAGAATTCCTTGCATCATTGGAGAACTTTCAGAAACGATTGTGGCTTAAAAAGAAAATGGTTGTTTCTGCGGATTATTGTATTACTTTGGATCGTGTACCGGAGAAGTTCTATGCAGAAATTTGTGCTAATGATGCTCAAAGAGAGGAATGGGTAAAACTTTTTGCGATTGATGAAATTAAATCATCTCAGCCTGACGGCTTTTTTAAAGAAGGAGTAGTAACTGGGTATTCTATTCCGCTTACAGAACAATTCTTGATGGAGAACCCTTTTTTAGTTTTAGATACAGCATTTTTTACAGATGATTTTAAACGTAAGCTTATTTCTGTAATTGATGATATAGATGAAAAGTGTGATGGACTGTTGATTAATTCGGAAAATTTTCAGGCCCTAAATTTATTACAATGTAAATATGAGTCTAATGTAAAATGTGTTTATCTTGACCCTCCATACAATACCGGTAGTGATAATTTGTTTGCTTATAAGGATAATTTCTTGCATTCATCTTGGGCGTCAATGATGAAAGACAGAACAGAATTGGCTAAAAACTTAATGAATAGGTATTCTACTATTTGGGTTAGTACAGATGATGGAGAATATGCAAATTTAAAGTTAAATTTAGATACAATATTTGGTGAGGATAATTTTTTGTGTGATATTATATGGAATAGTAGAAAATCTGTATCAAATGATGCTATTGTTTCTGGAGCGACTAACCATACAACATTGTTTGCAAAATGCAAAAATATTATAAAAGAGAATAAGGCTGATTTCAAGGTTGATGCCAATGAGGAAGGATTTATAAATCCCGATAATGATCCTAATGGACCATGGAAATTAGACCCGATGGATGCACCTGGTATTAGAACTAATCTTTCTTATGGAATTACCAATCCTTTATCTGGACAGATTTATTATCCTGCCAGTGGTAGACATTGGCGTTTTGAAGAAAAAGACGTAATTCGTTTAATGAGAGAGGGGCGTATATTGTTTGGAAAAACAGGGAATGCAAAACCTGCATATAAAAGATATAAATATGAGGCTATGGATAAAGGGGATGCTATTACGTCTTTATGGGATGATGTTAAAACCACTGCAGATGGAACTAAATTATTATTAAATATTTTTGGAGAATCTCTGCCAAAGGAATTTATAGATCAAATAAAACCTAAACCCGTAGAATTTATAGATCGAATTATTAATGTATCTACAAAGGAAAATGATATAATAATGGATTACTTTTGTGGTTCTGCAACAACAGCTCATGCTGCAATAAATCGTTGTAGAACAGGACATAAGAGTAGGTATATTTTATGTGACATGAATAACAATTTCAATATACTTACTAAACCTCGTATTCAAAAAGTAATATATTCAGAAGACTGGAACAATGGCAAACCTGTTAGTCGTAAAGGTAGCAGTCATTGTTTTAAATATATGCGTCTTGAGCAGTATGAAGATACGCTAAATAATCTTGTAGTAAAAAAGAATACATTAATGGATCAGGGAGGAGAGTTCTTTGATGGCTATATGCTTGGTTACCTATTGGATACAGAAACCAAAGACTCGCTTTTCTCATTAGACTGGTTTGTGAATCCGTGGAATACCAAATTAAAAATTACACGAAACAATGAGACTAAAGAAGAGAAAATAGACCTTGTGGAAACATTTAATTATCTGATAGGACTTAAAGTTCAAAGAATTTCGTATCCTAAATCGGATATTTGTGTGGTAGAAGGATATAACCGTAAGGAAGAACATATACTTATAATATGGAGAGATTGTACCAAAGTCTCAAATGAAGACCTCAATGAATTCTTTAGAAGAATGGCATATTCTACTCGCGATAAGGAATTTGATAAGATATATGTAAACGGTGACAACAATCTCGAAAACCTCAAGACTGATGGAGATGCATGGAAAGTAACCTTGATAGAACAGGAATTCAGTAAAAGAATGTTTGAGGCAGAATAACTATGGCGAAACAAAGAAGAACGACAAATACAGTTCCTCAAACTTTGAGTAACTCTCTTGTACTGAACAGATTTATATTGAATCTGTTCGGTACAAAGTCATTGAGGGAATTAAGCGAAAATCTTAAAGACCCTGCATACGAAGGATATACGGAAGATGGTGTTTCCATTTTTGCAGAGCAATTGAAAGCCAGGCTTTATGTAGGACATGAGATTACGGAAGATATGTTGCTTGAATATGACCATAATATATTCAAGCATACTCAGGAAATCAGTAAAAACAGGGATAAGGAAATAAAGTGGAAATATTTCCAGTATCTTTCTCTTCTTTTTACCGAAATCTATCTGGATAAATATTTTACAAATAAGGAAAAGCTTCTTGAAGATATCCGTAATTATCATACATTTGTATTCAATAATGAAAAAGATACAAATCATGAAATAGCGGAATTTACAGAGAATGACCTGAATAAGTTGGCATTCTGGAGTGCTACAGGCTCCGGAAAGACGCTGCTTATGCACGTTAATATCTTACAGTTTCAACATTATCTGTTGCGTGCCGGTAAAAAGGTGAACAAGACAATACTTATCACACCTAATGAAGGGCTTACCAATCAGCATATCGGTGAATTTGGACAGAGTTCTATTGAGGCACAACAATTCAGTAAGTATGCCGCTTCAGGCTTTTTTCATGATCAGAATATTGATATTATAGAGATAACCAAATTAGCAGAAACAGATGGCGACAAGACTGTTGCTGTTGATTCTTTTGAAGGGAATAATCTTGTTTTGGTGGATGAAGGTCATCGTGGTTCTTCTGGTGATAAATGGAAGAACTATAGAGATAAACTCAGTAAAGACGGATTTGCTTTTGAATATTCTGCAACATTTGGTCAGGCTATTAATTCTGTAAGTTCACCGGCCAAAAGAAAAGATATGCTTGCAGAGTATGCTAAAGCTACTCTTTTTGATTATTCTTATAAATATTTCTATAATGACGGGTATGGAAAAGATTATCAGATTCTCAATATGGTTGATACATGGGATACTAATAATCTGCAGACCTACCTTACGGCATGTTTACTAAATTTCTACGAACAGTTACGCTTATATATTGACAAGGGGATAGAGTTGCGTCCATTCCTAATAGAACGTCCGCTTGCGATCTTTGTGGGGAGTTCTGTTACGGCAGACAGTGGTGCGGCGGCCGAACGTGAAAGTAGTGACGTGGTAATTATATTACGCTTTTTCCAGAGGTTTGTGAAAGAGACTTTGGAGTCTGTACGAAACATAAGAAATCTTCTGGAAGGGACTGATGGGCTGGTAAATAAGAATAATCATTCTATTTTTACACGTTCATTTAAATATCTGCGCAGTTTTAAAGATAAGACTCCGGAACAGATTTATGAGGATATCTTGAAAACTGTTTTCCATTGTACTGTTGCCGGTGCTGTTCTTCATCTTGACAACCTTCGTGGTCTTGATGGTGAAATAGGAATGCGTATAGGTAATGGTGACTATTTTGGGGTTATCAATGTAGGTGATGCTTCGAAACTTGTAGGAAAGTGTGTAGATGCAGGAATCAATGCAATGGCTAAATTATACCGAAAATCCTTGTTTGAATCAATCAACAAGCCTGAGAGTAAGATAAATATTCTGATTGGTTCTAAAAAGTTTACCGAGGGATGGTCGTCATGGAGAGTGTCAACAATGGGATTGATGAACGTAGGTCGTTCTGAAGGTAGCCAGATTATTCAGCTTTTCGGACGAGGAGTCCGTTTAAAAGGATATAAGATGTCGCTCAAAAGATCTTCGGCCTTAGATTCTTCTTTGCAGCCCGATTCAAAGCCTAAAAATATTCAGACCTTGGAAACACTGAATATATTTGGTGTAAAGGCTGATTATATGGAACAATTCAAGAGTATTCTTGAAGAAATGGGACTTCCTGCAAACGACAGTGATTTTGATGAAGTAATCCTTCCTGTGCTGCCTGTGGTGGATTTAGGTAGGAAGAAACTGAAATATTTAAAAGTCAAGGATGGAGTTGATTTTAAGAAAACGGTTACTGTAACCATTGAACCGGGAATGCTTGATAAAGTTTCTTCTCCGGTCTCTCTTGATATGTATGCCAAAATTCAGGCTATGGGCTCAATAAAAGGACTGAATGATTCGGGGGCAAATGTGAATATAGCTACATTCTCTCAGAAACATCTTTCTGTGATTGACTGGAACAAGGTTTATTTCGATCTTATTGATTTCAAGAATGATAAGGCTTGGTATAATATGAATCTTTCTTTAGATAAACTGAAGGAAATAATGACCTTGTCATCGCATTGGTATGAACTGTCTATTCCTGCTCCTGCTATGGAATTTGGAAATTACAAGAATTGCGTTAATTTATGGCAAGGTATTGTAACTGCGCTTTTGAAAGGATATGTAGAGAAAGCATACAACAATATTAAAAGTAAATGGATGAGTGAGCATGTTGAGGTAGCTTATCTTGACTCGTCACATCCTAATTTTGAAAAGGAATACCAGCTTCTTGTACATAAAGACTTATCTGACTTCTATGAAAAGATACTTCTGATTAAAGATGAGCTTGTGAATAACAAGTTCATGAAAACTGTACAGATAGGTTCCGGTCATAATTTTGACGTACTTCATATATCAGGACATTTGTATCAACCATTGTTGTATATAAATGATAATGATACTACATTCATTGGGGATAATGGAACAAGTCTTATTGAGATTCGTCCGGTACCGTTGAATCTTGGAGAAAAGGATTTCCTGATGGATATTCAACATTTTGCTGATTCGGATAAGGGCAAGGATTTTATGAAAGATAAGGAGCTATATTTGCTTAGAAACAAGAGTAAAAAAGGTATTGGCTTCTTTGACGCTTCGGGCTTTTATCCCGACTTTATTGTATGGCTTATTGCGGGTAGCCATCAGTATATTTCTTTTGTAGATCCAAAAGGTATTACAAGATTAAAACATTTTTCTGACAGTAAGATTGAGCTACATAAGGAGATAAAAGTAATAGAAAAATCACTTAATGATGATGATATTACTCTTAACAGTTATATCATTTCTAATACTCCGCTTAAAGATGTCTTGTATTGGTCGGAATTCAATGATAAAAGTGAAGGTCCTGATGCAAATAAAGTAAAACAGAAATTCAATGACCATCATGTCTATTTCCAAAAAGAACAGAAGGAAGTATATATTGAGATGATGCTTCTTTCGATGATGGAGGAGTAAAATAATTAAATTAAATCTCCAGCTCTTCTTTTGAGCTGGAGTGACAAATAGATAATTATAACAGATTAAAGCTAATATAGATATGGAAGACAATAAAATTATTCTTGACTTTAGGGAAACTGATTATTCTGATGCTGCAGTACGCAAGGATAGTGAACTTGTAAATAAAGTTCAAATGGAAAAAATGATGGAACTTATTGAAGAACAGGTTCAAAAGTCTAAAGATTTTAAATTGCCTGACTATGATAAGGATGAAAAGCAGCAACATGTTCACAATACAATATCAATATTTGGGAATAGAGGAGCTGGTAAGACAACTTTTCTACAAACAATATTAGATAGAATAGCTCGTAAATATGGGAAAGAAGTGGTTTTATTGAATGTATTAGACCCTTCTTTATTGAATTGTAAACAACATCCTTTTATAAGTATAATTGCATCTATTCACGAAATTGTAGAGAAATGTATTAATAAAGATTATCTAAATAGAGGAGATATATCTAAAGCGGATAGAGATAAATATAGTTCTTCATATAAGAGTCTTTTGAAAGGTTTGCCATTTATTGATGGTGTGGGTAGTGCAAACAGTTACCATGATTGGGATGACGACCTATATGTTTCTATGCAAGGTATGGAGAAAGCTGAGGCTTCAAATAATTTGATTGATAACTTCATAGAGTATGTATATAACGCTTTGAAAGTTTTGAATAAGAAATGTTTTATAATACCTTTTGATGATATAGATACCAATATAAATAAAGGATTTGAAATTTTAGAAGTGATAAGAAAATATCTTATTACTGAGCAGATTATAACCATCTTAACAGGGGATTTAGATTTATATAGTAAACTTGTAAGAAAAGCTTCATGGGATAGTTTTAATAAAAACTTTCTTGAGAAAGAGTGTGATTACTCGAAAAGAAATCCAGATGAGTTCTCACATATGATTAATCATTTGGAGAATCAGTATCTATTAAAGGTTTTGAAGCCGGAGTATAGAATTCATCTTAAGACTATTAGAGAAGTTATAGAAAGTAGTGAGTATATTATTGGGGTTTATATAAATGATTTATCATTTGCTGATATATCATTTTGCTATCAATATATTCTTGATAAGATAGGTTTTAAGACAGAAAATATTCGAGTAACTAATCAAATAATATATTTTTTGGAAGGATTGTCTATAAGGACACAAATGCGACTGCTTAAATTATTGTCAAATTATCAGGATGAACGAAATAATGATAAAAATATTTTTATAAATGAATTCATTAATATATTTTGGAATGATATAAAGCAGAAGTCATTAAATGCTAAAAGTTTGGTAAATGACGATAAGTTCTATCCGGTAGAAATGATGAAGTTCTTGATTGATACTAAATCTTTAAGTGATTGTAGCGATTTTATGCCACATACAAATGATGACATTTTGAATAAGGCCCTCTTGGCTATTAGTGCACAGTTTACGAAACAAGTGAACAAATCTGCTTTTATGATATTTGATTATTGGGTAAGAGTATGTTATTTGAAGTATGTTGTGGAGAGTTTTAAAGCTGACGATACTACAAATATACTTAATGAAATTGTTAAGTTTAGTTCAGTTCTAGAGCATGATGACATTACGAAATGTATAGGATTAGTTGAGGCTTATAGTAGAAGTAAATATAAATCTCAGTCGCTTCCATATAAAACAATTCCTGGTACAATGATTATAGAAGAAAGAACTGTAAACAATGATAATAGGATATATGAAAAGATTTTAGATATAATATCTCATGGAACAATAGGTAAATCTAACCATATTATTAAGTATATTTCAATTTATAAGCTTTTTGCTGTTATAAGGGATTGTTTATTTTATAATTTAGGAAAGACAAAAACATCTTATAAGAATAATTATTCGATAATAAAAAAAATATCTCAGTTTAGAGGATATCTTGAGCCTAGAACGTTTGAGGAAAAATATGATTCTAGTTATGAAAAAGTAAAAAATAATTCTATATATGATAATTTATCTGAATTAGATAATATCTGGGAACATATAACTAACGATTTAGTTGAATGGAATAGGTATTCATCAAAAAGGTTTAAGACTCTTGGTAATATCTCACCACAATTATTAAATAGGATTTTTACAAGGACATATTTCACTATGATAAATGTAGATAAAGATTCCTCGTATGTAAATATAGGGCAGAAGTTTAATGCGTATATTGTTGCATTTCTTAATTCTGTTCTTGTTGAATGTTCTTTTGAAAATTCTAAGGATAAAGGTATTATTATTGATAATGAAGGTAGAATAGAGTATATATTTAGGCATAATATATCATCAATAAATATTGATAATTATATATTGTTAGAATGGTTAATATCATGTCCATTAATTAAATTATTCATAGATCCTATTTACTATCTTATAATCACAAAATATAATAACTCGGAAGAATTAAATGAAATAGAGAAAGCTTATTGGAATATTGAATCACACAATAGAATTCAGTCCCTTTATGAAAAGTTGGATAAATATGTGAATTTATTTAATAATCTAATTGATATTTTAAAATGGGCAGAAGAATATCAATATAAAACAACTGTAGATCGTAAAAAGATTAGGCAACAAGTGATGTGCTCTTTGGAACCTATTGAGGATAATGTTATTTATTTGGATATAAATATGTCTAATACCTTAATTTTCCAAAAGATAGATAAAGTATCTGATATGCTTGAGAATGTGGGATTATCTATATATAAAATAAGGGAAGAAATAAAAAGAGAAAAATCATATATTTCAGAAGGGGTAGATGATATGAAAGAGACTTTTGCCGATTTAGAAAAAAAATATGGTGATGATTTTAGTTATGACTTTTATGGATATTTATGTAATATAATAATTAAATAACGAAAATATGCATCCTATTGCAATAAAACTTTTATCCGACAATGAGAGCCTTTTGGAATATGAACAATATGTTAATACAAAAGATTATATAATTTCGTTTGAGCATGTAAAAAGACGACTTGTCTCTATAGAAAGAATGTCGGATACAAGGAAAAATGATAATTTTTATGAGGATATGGGACAGATTCAAATGGATAAATATAAAAGTCTTGCCCATTTCCTGCATAAAATGCCACAAGATATATCCAATGATTTATTATGTAATATTGGAAATTGTATATACATAAAAAAGGAAGGATTTAATGTTTGGATGGATATACTTACTTATATCCCTCCAACTATCCTTATTGCTGGATATATTTATGGCAATATGGAGTATTCTTTATCCATCATGTCTTTGAAAGAACTAAAATGCTTGATACAGAAAAGACTTAGTCAGTTTAAATATACATCTCATCCTGTGGTATATCTGCCGGAATTGAATTTCTTAACGAAAGAAGTTGGTTTACATGACTTGCATATACATTTGAATGGTTCTACGGAGTCGGATATAGTGTGGAATTATATGCTTAAGCACCCATATAGAACTATAAGAAATTATGCTGATGAATTCAATAATAAACAGTCTGTCAGAAAATTGGCAGAACAGACAACTTTAAATTTTACACCGGAAAGGTTTGGTGAAAGATTGTTTGAAGCTAAAAAGATACGTTCGTATATATGTAAAGTTATTTCCAATAAAATAAACGGTGTAGATGGTGTTGATAAAACTGATGATTATTCAGTTAGTAATATTTGGGGTATAGATAAAGTTAAATCTTTTTCCCCGATAATTGATGAAATATTGTTCTATTTATATGTTTTTGATTATTTGTCACGATATGAGAATGATTTTATTGCATGTAAATTTCATCATTATCTTTTAATTAAGGGAATTATACATAGATTATCTGTAATGCAATGCTCGCAATATGGTTTTACTCAGTTCCAATATATAACTGAAACTCCTTCGAGATATGGCGTAGAGACAAGTTACAAAAATCGCTTTTTACAACTTTCAGGTGCAGGTGCAAATAAGTATCTGTCTTTTATTGAGGGGAGATTTTCTCCTGGAAAGAATAAATTTGAGATAAATAATCTTGTGCGAAGAATATATAAAGGGTTTAATGAGGCTAAAGCAGAGTCTGATTCTCGTTTGTTGGATGATGTAGAATTGTACTTAGTTGCGCATTTTATAAAGAAGAAAGAGAAGAATGTAAAGAACCTTCCAATAAGACACAGAGATTTAAGAGCTGATTTACGAAAGAGGGCATTGGCTTTAGCACAGTATATCAAGACTAATAATGAATATGGAAGTAAAATAAAAGGGGTAGATGCTGCCGCAAGTGAATTTGATGCAGGTCCGGAAGTCTTTGCGCCTATATTCAGGTTTTTGAGAAAAAACGGAATAGCCAATTGTACTTTTCATGCTGGTGAGGATTTCAAACATATAGTATCTGGTATTAGAAGTATTTATGAAGCCGTTCTTTTTCTTGATTTAAGGCATGGTGACAGATTAGGACACTGTACAGCTATAGGTATTGAACCACAATTATGGATGGATAAGACCGGATGTAAATGTATAATTTCGCAAGGAGAGTGGCTTGATGATATGGTATTCTTATGGTTTTTAATAAAAGAAACAAAAGAATCTCGTTTGCAGCAATGTATCCCTTTATTGGAAAGTCAGATTTCTGAATTTTCTCATAAAGTATATGGAAAAATATTTCCTCCATATATTTTATCTGAAGCATGGAAATTAAGAAAATTCGATCCATTGCTTTATATGGAAGAAAAGAATTTCTCAGATTTTAATCCTTTTATAATTGAATCTTATGAAAAAGATAAAGAGATAAGGCAGATGTTTGAGAATGAAGATATGAATGAAATAATGAAGATTTACCATAGAATCTCTTTCGGTACTAATTATGAATATGATAGGCTAATTGAAATAGAAAGTGGGAGAATTCTTAATCCAAATGAAATGTGCATCGTTCAAGGGATTGTTCTGGATTTTCTTAATAAAAAAGGTATTGCAATAGAAACTTTACCTACAAGTAACCTAAGAATAAGTTATTATGACGAAATAAGGGAATATCATTTGAAGAATTGGTTGAATAACACTTTGTCACATTGTACTCCTCCTGTGGTTTTAGGTACAGATGATCCTGGTATCTTTTCTACTAATATTTTCAATGAATATGCCCGTGCTTATTTGCATCTTGAAGAAAACAAATTATCTTCACATGAAATTTATAATATGATGTCTTTTATACATCGTAATAGTATAATATATAAGTTTAGTGGAAATGACTGATGAGAAAAGAGCCGCTGTAGCATTTATCTGCGGTAATAAATATAGAAGAATAGTTGCAACCAGGTTGTTTGACTATAATCGCAACAAATATATTCCATATAATATTCAGAAAAATATGTATGGTTTTAATATGTTTGATTATGATAGAGGGTCTTATCTCAATGGTAATGATGGTCAGATTTTTGATTTTGCAACTAACTCATATATACAGATAGTATATAATAATTTCTCCTTTTCCGGATTCGATTATCAGTCTGGAACATCATTTAATGGTATCATTAATAATGATAGTGTATCAATATATGACTATCAGAGTATGAGGTATTATAATTATCATATTCAGTAGGTTAGGATGAATAGCTGTATTGAACGATATAATTTAATTTAAACCTTTATGATTATGGACACAGCTCTTTCTAAAATCATTGACCGAATATCTGAGACGCTAAATTTTTTTGACTTTTCATTTATTGTTTCGGGTTTGGTAACCTTTGGGATTATTTATTGTAGTATAAATAATATTTATACTTTTGATATAAGTGGATATAGTAAAACTGCAATTATTATTGCAATTATTGTATTGGTATATGTAAGTGGACTTGTTTCCTTTTCAATAGGTAAATGGTTAAGGTTGAAAATGTTATGTATTTGGAATAAAGAATACTTTAATGATGTATTCAATAAAGCTCTTTCTTTTGTAAATTCAGATCCCTATTCTGTAAATGAGGAAATATCGAAATATTTAGATGCTGATTTTAGCAAAGATAAATACAAGGGTGTTTATTCTAAAATGTGGCTGGATTTAAGACATTGTGAAGAGGCTAAAGATACAATAAGGCATCTAAACCGCTTTTGGATGATGCAGGCTGTATATGAGGGATTGTTTACATCTTCAATTATCGGTTTACTCTCAAGTTTGTATTTTTGGCACGACAAAGATTCTGGTTATTTTATGATTACCTTTATTATTTCTAGTATAAGTTCGATTTTTTGCTCTTTAGAAGCAAAACGTTATGCTGAAACTCAAATTTGGGAAGTAGTAATAGCTTATAAAAAATTTATAGTTTGCAATAATAATCAATGAAAACTTTAACAAATGATTTAAAGGAGTATTTTATGATGATATAAAAAAGACGTTGATTTCAACGTCTCCAATGTGGTCGTATAATAGCGACGAAAAGAAGATTCAATGTCTCAATGGCATTATAAAATATTTTGTGTAAGTGGAAAATATGGTAAGTATCCGACAAAGTACACATTATGAATTCATAAAACAACAAACTCTTCTTATCAACGAATATAAAGTTGATAGGAAGAGTTTGCTATTTTATTGTATCTCTATTAGACTTCAATTGGATTTTCGTTGGACTTCTTCAACTTCCAGACATCCGGAAGCAGTTCTCGGATATCTTTACCGGAGTCTTTTTCCTGATAATATGGAAGCCTGGCAATGACATCCTTTTGGATTGACTTCCTGTGCCTTGCAGGTGGCAGAACTACGTCAAAAGCAGATGTCTGTTTAGGGCTGATAGCTCAGTATGAAAGTATTTCGGCGGCAGATTTGATTAAATTGCTGAATCTGAAAAATCGGAATGAGCTTTCTCCGTGGTTTGATAAGTTGGTTGATGACGGTATCGTAGAAACTCAGGTAGAAAGAAGGGAAAGGAATATCGGGTTTGTTCTCATATACTTAAAGAAAGTGGTTATAAAGGACAGACATTCTTGAAAAGAATAGAACCTTATAGAATACGTGAATTAATCATCGAAGACTTGAAAATATATGAAAGTGCTTCTTTAAGGGATATTCAGCAGAGAATAGGAGATGAGATTAGTTATCAGAAATTGTGGAAACAATTGGATAATATGATAAAAGAAGGTATTTTGGAATCTACAGGTAAAAGTAGATGGACAAAATATAGGCTTAAGAAATAATATTCTCTCTTTTGAAATTGAGGATAAAGAAAGAGATAAAATCGATTTTGAAAGAGAGAAATAAAAGAAATGAATTGTAATATGTTGATTATTAGTTGTGTTTTCTCTTTTGAAATTAAGAATAAAGAAAGAGATAAAATCGATTTTAAAAGAGAGAAGTGAAAGAGATAAAGCTTTAAACATAGAAAATCATGATTGATAGACAAGCCAATAAAATTCTTATGATATTTTAAGCCGATTACTACATTGTAGGTTCTCTTTTTGTCAATACGAATAATGGATATATAAACGACTATCTTTGCAATACGCAGTATTTTCGTTGGAGGTACAGGTATAACCAGATAAGAGGCAGCAACTTTACTCCTAGGGACGAATAATAAAACGTTGTTTTGGAAGTACTGAATTGGGTTGTACGTTTTCAATAAAAAGGGTGATTGTTGTAAGGCTTTTGAGAAAGTTTTCTAATTTTGCATATTACGTAACTATCTGAATCAGGATGAAGGATAGAAGCGTATGCGCAGGTACAGCCTTAACTGGAAATATACAGAAGAACGGTAGAGAAAGTGCTTGTTAATGGTAAAGCGGAATTTAAGATAGAATATGATAGAGCAGGTTTTGATTGAGAATTACAAGTCCATTAAAGACTTGTCGCTGCCTTTGAATCGACTGAATGTGTTAATCGGTTCAAACGGAGCTGGAAAAAGTAATTTCATTTCATTCTTTGAATTGACCAAGGCAATATATGAGCAACGCTTTGGCAGTTATACCTTGTCTAAAGGGGGAATTGATAACTTGCTGCGTCAGGGAAGAAAAGTATCGCCGTCTATCCAGGGATTGATTGATTTTGACAATACGAATGCTTTTTTCTTTGAGATTAAACCATCGCAATCGAACAAAGGCTATATTGAAAAAACGGGAGATTTTTTTAATAACTGTCATAAGCCGGGAAAGGATTACTCACAGTGGAACAGAACGATTTGGGATTCTGCCGTAGAAGAATCCTCTTTGAAGGATAATAAAAGATGGAGGGCTGCTTACTTGAGAAAATATTTAGGTAGCTTTACAGTCTATCATTTTCACGATACCAGTGCCACTTCTCCCATGCGTGGAGATTGCCCGATTAACGACAACGAATATTTGCGTTATAACGGCTCCAACCTTGCCGCTTACCTGTATTCATTGATGCTGAACGATGAAAAGACATTCCGCTTGATAGAGGGTGTGATACGTTCCATTGCTCCTTATTTCAAAGGCTTCAAGCTCCGTCCGGATGCCAACAACAAGGAAAGAATTCGTCTGGAATGGGAAGAGAGGGATACAGATATGTACCTCGATGGTTATAGTTTTTCGGACGGTACTTTACGTTTCATAGCCCTTACAACCTTACTGTTGCAGTCCAAGATGCCGGAAGTGATAATTATTGATGAACCTGAATTGGGTTTGCATCCGGCCGCTATCAATAAACTGGCCCAACTTGTCAAGCAGGCTTCACTCAAAAGCCAGATTATTTTGTCTACTCAGTCCACCAATCTGGTCAATTGCTTTGAGGTGGAAGATATCATTGTAGTGGACAGGGCAGACAACCAATCGGTTTTTCGTCATCTGGAACGGGAAGAACTGGAAAAATGGATGGACGATTACGAATTGTCTCTCAGTGATTTGTGGGAGAAAAACATGATAGGAGGGCAGTTATGAAACGTGTGTATATTGTCGTCGAAGGGCAGACGGAGCAAGAGTTTGTCAACTCTGTCATTTCTCCCTATTTGCAAGAATTTGGTATATTGAGCGTTACGCCTGTCTTGGTTCGGACAAGCAGGACAGGACGGGGAGGAATGGTGAGCTATTCACATCTGGCGAACACGATCAGGCCTCTTCTGATGTCCGAAAAAAGCGATTATATCATAACTACCTTTATTGATTTTTTCAGACTTCCCCACGACATGCCCCATTATGAGGACAGCATGAAGAAGGCGGACAAAATAGAGCAAATACGGTCGTTGGAAGCGGCAATCGATGAGGCTATAGACGACCGTCGTTTTTTCTCTTACATACAGTTGCACGAATTTGAGGCTTTGCTGTTTTCCAGTAACAAAGGTTTTGAGTACTATTTTTCGGAAGAACTCGCAGCAAAGACAGCTTCCATCATTTCATCCTACGACAATCCCGAAGACATCAATACCTCTCCTGAAGGGGCTCCCTCCAAAAGATTACTGGCTATAAAGTCTGACTACAACAAAGTGCTGGAAGGAAACCTGATAGCATTGGAAATCGGGATAAAATCCATCTTGGAGAAATGTCCGCGGTTTGCGGAATGGATAAATAATATGATACAGAAATGATAATATGCACATTCCAGTCGTTTTTTTGAATCCACCAAGTATCTTTTTATCAGGAGTGGATGAAGAAGATGGAGCGCAGCTGACAATATTTTCTTTTATTTTTAGGTTAGTCAGGCTTATATTTCATTTTTCAAGATTCCTCTTTTGGCTATTTTTTATATTGTGAAATCGGTTATGAGAGGGCCGGATTGGTTTAATAAAAAAGCCTCTATTTGATAATAATGAAGAATGAGTAATAGATTTATAACAAATAAGGATAAATTCCTATCCGATATTATTAACGGCATTTTACTCAAAACAAATGCGGTCGATAACTGGAAAGGAATGTTCAGAAGAAGATTTGGAACAATTGAACGAGTTTATGGTGAAGCTTTGTGAATGTTTATTTGTTTGGAATGGGAGACAAAGCAAGGAGTTTCAGTTAAAATAATGTAGAATATGGCAGATAATAAATTAAACAAAAAATATACATTAGAAGAACATTTAAGATTTTTATCTATAGAGGATAAAGATTATGAAATCTTGTATTCTATTTGGGACCTAAATAAAAAGAACTTAACACAAGGGTTGAGTCTTATATCGTCATCATTTCCACATTATAGTATTCATGATGTAAGTCATTCTATGACTATAATAGATAACATTCAATGTTTTTTGGGAGAAGAACGCATTAAACGTTTAAGTGCGACAGATACTTTTTTTAATTTTAATGGCCGGTTTGACTCATGATATAGGTATGATATTAATGTTTAATATTGTTGAGGCTGAATGGGGAAATGATGATTTTAAAGCCTTATTAGAGGAATTTGCTAATAGCCATGATTCTGTTGTCGCAAAATCCGCAAATTTGCTTATAAAGATTCATATGAATGAAGCTAAAGAATATTTGAAAGATTTTAAGTGGGCTTTGCAGGTAAAAAATGCTGTAATTATATTGACTGCAGAGATTTTTCGAGCTAAACATGCAAAACAAAGTGCAAACTATTTACGATCAAATGAGACTTTTAAGCAGTTGGCTAATAATTTTCATGCAGAACAATTGCCTAGTAGATTCATGGATTTATTAGCTAATATAGCTTTTCTTCATGGAGAGGATTTTGATGCAGTGATGGTAAAATTATATCAAGAAGCAAATGGATATAAAGGAGATTATATTCATCCTCGTTTCATTGCATATATGATAAGATTGGGTGATTTATTGGATTTTGATAATAATAGATTTAATATTTACTCAAAAGCAATACTTAAAGAAATACCGGAAACCTCTAAGTTACATGAACAAAAGCATGCCTCGGTGAAGCATATGTTAATATCTCCTAATGCTATTGAAGCAGAGTTAGATTGTCCTACTGAAGAAGTATATAGGGTTTCTAGGAGTTGGTTTGATTGGTTAGAAAAAGAGGTTAGTAGTCAAAGTAGAGAATGGACAAATATTACTCCTAGTGATTTAGGGGGATTGCCACCTGTAATAAGTAAAGATAGCATAAAAATATTGTTTAATGGCATTCAAGGTAATCCAGAATTGTTAAACTTAAAATTTTCTATGTCTCAAGAAAAAATGTTTAGTATTCTTCAAGGGGGAGGAATATATAAAGAGCCTGGATTTGCTTTTATCCGTGAGATTGTACAAAATGCGTTTGATGCAAGTAAAATGCAAATGTGGAATGATATTAAGTCTGGTATTTATGATTCATATTTTGAAGATTCTGGTATAAATAAGAATGATATACAGTTTCCCAATGATATTGTATCAGCAATTTATAAGCAATATCCAGTTGTTTTACAAGTAAAATGGAAGGATAATCAAAATGAAATCCTTCAATTTGAATGCATTGATTATGGAACAGGTATATCTGAAGAGACGTTGTTAAGAATGACAAATCATGTTGGCGAAAGTCGTAAACGAGACTCTGGATATGTTGAAAAGTATAGAGAAATGCCATATTTCTTACGACCGACGGCTGCTTTTGGAATAGGGCTGCAATCTGCTTTTTTTGTAGCATCAAAGTTTGAGATGGAAACTTCTTTTTTAGGAGAGATTTCAAAACAGATAATCTTTAGGTCTGCAGCAGATAATCAATATAGTTCTATAGCAAATATAAATATTGATAGAAAGCGTGGTACGACGGTAAAAGTTGATATACCTAAGAAGCGATTTGCAGAGTTATTTGGCACTTCATTTAATTGGGATATATTAGATAGTACTGATATATTTAAAGGAGAAGGTGATGATTTATATTTAGCTAAGATTGATAATTTTGTTCGAAAAACATTTGATCATGTGAAAAACTCCTGTTTTATATACAAAACAGTTAATAAAGAGCGTGAGTTTAATAGAAATGTTAATAATGAAACCATGTGTTTTAAAACAGATGGAGATTATCGGTATAACCATAGCTATCAAGATGATTATCTTGTTTTTACTATTCTTGAAAAAAAATATGGATCAATATTTCACTTGTGGTTTAATAATGATGTAAAGCATATTTATGGTCCATCAAGAAGATTGCTTTTACGTGATGTATTGGTATCAAATACTAGTTTTAATTATTATAAAACTGCCTATTTAGGTTTTGAATGGGATTTGTGTAGTCAATCGACAGACCAAGTAGTGGACTTGTCACGTGATAATCTTACATATAATGGGAGAAGATGGATAACAGATACATTATTAAAAGAATTACTTCCTGATTTTTTAAAACTTATCAACATTGATTTTCTTGATAGATTAAAATGTGAAGGGTATAATGATTCTCTATATATGCAATATTTTAATTATTGTATGACATTGTTTAGTTGCCATTTAACTCTCTATAATACGGAATATCTGAAATCGTTGGAACTTCCAATTTATATGGCTTCATATAATCAATCAAAAATTACAGCAGATAAAATCTTTACAACTGAGAACTTGGTTTTGGTTACAGGTTTTAAAACTAACGGACTAAATGTTATTCAAGAAGATGAAAGGCAAAATATAGAAAGAGAATATGGCCATGAACTCAATGATAAATTAGTTATATGGGGAGGTAGTTATTTTCATAATGCATTGATGTTTAATTTTAAGTGTGTTGAAATTTTAAAATATGGAAATGGATATAATGTTTATCATTTAAAGAAAAAGTTAACTGATGGAGATATATCGACTGTGAAATTTTCTCCAGATTATTTATTATCGTTAGACTCTCCGGGAATTCACAAATGTTCTCGTAGAACTATATACGGTTTAGAGGGTTATGATAGCTTGATTGTGAAGCTTAATTATATTTCTGGATTTGAATACTTCCCTGATTATAGTACGTGTTGTATATATTCGCCATTTTCAGAAAAAAGACAAATAGCTAAATTGGTGAATGATATTGATGGTAAAAATGAAAATGAAATTCAGAGTTATCTGCACAAGCATATTAATGATTATATACCTCCCTATATGATGAAAATAATAAAAGAATATAATATAAATGATAGGGTAACTGAAGAACAAATCGTAGAAGGGTATATATCACTGATTTGTAATTTTCTTCATGTGAAGAATTCTTTGAAGGAAAGTGATGTGAATAATGACTGTAGATAAATTATAAATTTAATATTATAGTAAGGTTTTGAAAATCATAACAGAAGATTTTTTTCTTTATAATGAATGTTTACGATTCACCCCAAGTTAGGGGTGAATTGCAGGATAGTGCTTTATTATATGAAATAAAAATTAGGGATAATATCATCTATTTCCCCGGATAGTTCGATTATAGGCAGGCACGGTATATTATCTTTTTCAAGTATTCTTGCAAAAACGTTTCTCAGCCGATAACTTGGTGACATTTTTCTGTTTGTCACTTTTTATTCGTACATTTGCGAAGCATAACCCAAATACAATAACCATGAAATTTATTGGAATTATTCCTGCAAGATATGCATCTACACGCTTCCCCGCCAAACCTTTGGCACTACTGGGAGGCAAACCCGTGATACAAAGAGTTTATGAACAAGTGGCCGGTGTGCTGGACGAAGCTTACGTGGCTACCGACGACGAACGCATCGAAGCGGCTGTAAAGGCTTTCGGTGGAAAGGTGGTAATGACGTCGGTCGACCATAAGAGTGGTACCGACCGTTGCTACGAGGCTTACTGCAAGGTGGGCAGCGGCTATGACGTGGTGGTGAACATTCAGGGCGACGAACCGTTCATCCAGCGTTCGCAGCTGGAAGCTGTAAAGGCTTGTTTTGACGATGCGTCAACACAGATTGCCACACTTGTGAAACCGTTTACGCCTGCCGACGGATTTGATGCGCTGGAAAACGTGAACTCGCCCAAGGTGGTGGTGAACAAGGAGATGAAGGCGCTCTACTTCAGCCGTTCCATCATTCCTTACCAGCGTAACCGCGACAAGAAGGAGTGGCTGGCCGGACATACGTATTACAAACATATCGGACTTTATGCCTACCGCGCGCCGGTGTTGAAGGAGATTACATCTCTTCCGCAGTCGTCGCTCGAACTGGCCGAATCGCTGGAGCAGTTGCGCTGGCTGGAGAACGGCTATTCCATCAAGGTGGGCATCAGCGAAGTGGAGACCATTGGTATTGACACGCCGCAGGATCTGGCACGGGCCGAAGAGTTTCTGCGTAATCAGCAGGAGGCACTATGACGCAGCTCGACCGTAGTGTGGCGCCTGCCATCCGTCAGCTGGAGCATTTTTCCATCTTGCAGCCGGAGTTGCACCGTATGAAGAACGGTATGCCGCTGTATGTGCTTTCGGCCGGAAACGAAGACGTGATTCGTTTCGACCTGCTGGTGCGGAGCGGACAACTCGACCAGTCGCAGCCGCTTCAGGCCGTGTTTACCAACCGTATGCTGCGTGAGGGAACGGTGCGCATGACATCGGGCGAGATTGCCGAACGGCTGGATTATTACGGGGCGTGGCTCGACCTGTCTTCTTCTGTGAACTGTGGATTTGTGACACTGTATACACTGACCAAACACCTTGACCGCACCATGGAGATTGTGGCCGGACTGGTGAAGGAGTCTGTGTTTCCGGAAGAGCAGTTCCGCATTATCTGCGACATCAACCGCCAGCAGTTTCTGGTGAACAACCAGCGGGTGGACGTACTGGCTCGCAAACAGCTGAACCGTTCGCTTTTCGGTACTTCGCATCCGTTGGGACGCTATGCCGAACTGGAGGATTATGAACGCATTCAGGTGGAGGCGCTGAAGGATTTCTATCACCGCCATTATCATTCGGGCAACTGCTCCATGTACGTGTCGGGTAAGGTAATGCCCGAGGTGGTGCGCTGCATCGAACGTCACTGGGGAGAGGCGCCCTGGGGAAATTGTACGGCAGAGAAGGTGGAACGCACGTGGGACATTGTGAAGGATGCCCGCAAACGGATTCACGTGGAGAAGGAGGATGCCTTGCAGAGTTCGCTCCGCATGGGTGGTTTCTCGCTCGACCGCAAGCATCCTGATTACCTGAAACTGCGTGTGCTGGTTACGCTGTTCGGAGGGTATTTCGGCAGTCGTCTGATGTCGAACATCCGTGAGGATAAGGGATATACCTACGGCATCGGGGCCGGACTGGTGTCTTATCCGGGCACGAGTCTGCTGGTGGTGAGTACGGAGGCGGCCAATGAATACATGGAATCTGTCATCACGGAAGTGTATCATGAAATGGACCGTCTGCGTCAGGACAAGGTGCCGGCAGAAGAACTGGAGATGGTGCGTAACTACATGCTGGGCGATATGTGCCGTTCGTACGAGGGGGCATTCTCGCTCTCGGATGCCTGGATATTCATCGAAACGGCCGGATTGAAGCCCGACTTTTTTGATGCGTCGCTGGCTGCCATCCGTGAGGTGACGTCCGACGAACTGCTTTCACTGGCTCAACGCTATTTCTGCAAAGAAAACTTAATAGAGGTAGTGGCAGGTAAAAAAGTATAAACCTTCCGGCTCGTGCAAAAGTAAAAAGACTATTTTTGAGCGGAATTAAAAAAGAGACTAAGAACGTGAGAAAGAACAAACATACATTATTTTTATTTGCCCTGCTGGCATTCAGCTCGGTATCGGCTTCGGCCCAGTTGTCATTGGGATATTACCAGTTTAAGGATGGTTCGGAATATACCGGCGAACTGAAAGGACGCCGCCCGAACGGAAAGGGAAAGACGGTGTTCCGCAATGGCGACGTGTACGAAGGTGAATACGTGAAGGGTAAACGCCAGGGTGAAGGTACCTACACTTTCAGCGACGGAGAAAAGTACGTGGGAGAGTGGTACGAAGACCAGCAGCACGGCAAGGGAACGTATTATTTTATGAACAACAACCGTTACGACGGGATGTGGTACACTGACTACCAGGAGGGTGAGGGTACGATGACCTATTATAACGGGGACTTATATACCGGTACCTGGCATCATGACAAGCGCAACGGACAGGGTACTTATACCTGGAAAGGTGGAGCGGTCTACACCGGCGAATGGAAGAACGACCTGAAGAACGGGAAGGGCACCATGGTGTGGGACGACAAGTCGAAGTATGAAGGCGACTGGAAGGACGGCATGCGTCACGGAAAGGGTACTTTCTACTATACCAACGGCGACAAGTACGTGGGCGACTGGAAGGATGATGTGCAGGATGGAAAGGGTATCTATTATTTCCAGAACGGCGAACGTTATGAGGGCGATTATGCCAACGGTGAACGCACGGGAAGGGGTATCTATACGTATCCGAACGGTGACAAATACGTAGGTCATTTCCTGAACGGACAGCAGGAGGGACAAGGCACGTTCACTTGGGCCAACGGAGCGGTGTACGACGGGCAATGGTCGAAGAACCAGCGCTCGGGTACCGGAAAATACAAGTGGGCCAACGGTGATGAATACGAAGGTCAGTGGAAGAACAACATGGCCGAGGGAGAAGGTGTGCTTCACATGGCCGACGGTTCTGTCTATACCGGTTCCTTTGTACGTGGAAAGGAAGAAGGAAAGGGTGTGCTGATTGAAAAGGACGGCACTCGCTTTGAGGGCTTCTTCAAGCAGGGAAAGAAAGACGGTCCATTCGTAGAGATGGATGCCAACGGAAATATTGTCCGGAAAGGGACTTTCAGATACGGACGTTTATTGGAGGAGAAAAAATAATGATGGAATTATCCGAACTGACTTTGAAGGTGCGTGAACTGGCTGTAGCCACGGGGGCTTTTATCCGTGAGGAGCGGAAGAAGTTCAGCCGTGAGCGGATTGAGAAGAAGCACGCACACGATTATGTGTCGTATGTCGACAAGGAATCGGAACGAAGAATAGTAGCCTGTCTGCGGGAGTTGCTTCCCGAGGCAGGTTTTATTGCTGAAGAGGGGAGCGGAACTCACACCGACGAGGAGTATTGCTGGCTGGTTGACCCGCTGGACGGTACGACCAACTTCATTCATAACCATGCACCTTATTGTGTGAGCATTGCCTTGCGTAACCGTGAGGAAATCTTGCTGGGAGTGGTTTATGAAGTGTGCCGCGACGAGTGTTTCTGGACTTACAAGGGGGCGCCTGCTTATTGTAATGACCGACAGATTCGGGTGTCGCAGGTAGCTGTACCCGATGAGGCTTTTATGGCTTTCGGTCTTCCGTACGAAACGGAGGCTTACAAGCCGGTATTCAACCGCCTGATAGAAGGCTGCTACGGGCATGTGGCAGGCATTCGGGTGGTCGGTGCGGCGGCTGCCGAGATGTGTTACGTGGCCGACGGGCGTTTTGAAGCGCGTGCCGAAGCCTTCACTTGTCCGTGGGATGTGGCGGCAGGTATCCTGCTGGTACAGAATGCCGGAGGAAGGGTGACCGACTTTTCCGGGGGTGATTCATGCTATTCCGGCCGCGAAGTGGTGGCTTCCAACGGAAAGGTGCACGATTTTCTGTTGAATCTGCTGGGATAATGTAAAAAAATATCGTTTTATTCGACAGATAAGAATTAATTTCGTAAGTTTGTGTGACTCAAAAGTAAAGAATATGGATATACCGGGCATATTGGATTTCCTGAAAGTACTGGCGGCAAACAACAACCGGGAGTGGTTTCAGGAACATAAAGCGGAATATTTGAGTGTGCAGGCAGACTTCGAGGAGTTGCTGGCAGGGGTGATTGCCCGCCTTTCGCCATGGGATGAAAGTGTGGCGCACGTCCTTCCGCGTGACTGCACGTATCGCATCTACCGGGATGTCCGTTTTTCTTCCGACAAGTCTCCTTATAAGACCCACATCGGAGGGTATATCAATGCAAGGGGAAAGAAATCCAATCACTGTGGTTATTATCTTCATCTGGAACCGGGCAACTGTATGCTGGCCGGAGGAAGCTGGTGCATGCCTGCCGATATGTTGCGGGCGGTGCGTCAGTCGGTGTGCGACCGCATTGATGAGTATCGTGCCATTGTGGAAGACCCGGCTTTCAAGGAGTATTTCCCGGTGGTAGGCGAGTCGCATCTGAAGACGGTGCCCAAGGGATTTCCGAAGGATTTTCCTTATCCGCAGTACATCCGTTGCAAGGACTTTACGGTGGCCTGCCGGGTGGAAGATGAGTTCTTTTCCCGTCCGGACTTTATGGAACGGATTATCGACGTGTTTCGCCAGCTGAAACGCTTTGCCGATTTTACAAATGAAACGATAGATGAGTTTGAATAAAATATTAACGACTTAAAACTGAAAGAATATGGTTATTGACAAATTGGAAAATCTGGAAAAATATGTGTCACTGAATCCTTTGTTTGCTGAGGCTGTAGCTTTCCTGAAGGCAACTGACTTGCAGGCACACGAAGTGGGGAAGGTAGTGCTGAAGGAAGGTGAACTGATGGTGAATTTTGCAGATGCACGTCCGAAGACAAAGGAAGAAGCGCGTCTGGAAACACACAATGATTTCATCGACATCCAGATTCCATTGTCGGGGGTGGAAGTAATGGGCTATATGCCGCGTACGGATTTGCCTGAAGCTGCTTACAATGCAGAAAAAGATATTACCTTCTATGAAGGACTGGCTACTGACTACCTGACCGTAAAGCCGGGTATGTTTGCTATTTTCTTCCCGGAAGACGCACATGCACCGGGCGTAACTCCCGACGGAGTAAGAAAAGTGATTGTAAAAGTACGTGTCAAATAATTTCTAATTACTAATACTATGGACAAGGTATTGAATATCATAAAGAATGATCCGTGGCTGGAACCATACGCTGACGCTATCAACGGCCGTCATCAGCATGTGGTGGAAAAAGAAAAGGAACTGGTAGGAAAGAAGACGTTGTCGGATTTTGCTACCGGACACATGTATTTTGGTCTGCACCGCACAGACAAGGGATGGACCTTCCGTGAATGGGCGCCGAATGCGACGGAAATCTACCTGGTGGGCGATTTCAACGACTGGCAGGAGAAACCGGCTTTCCGCATGAAACGTGTGCGCAAGACGGGTAACTGGGAAATCAATCTGCCGGAAAAGGCCATGAAGCACGGCGACTTGTACAAGCTGAAAGTGTACTGGGAAGGCGGATGCGGTGAACGTATTCCGGCATGGGCTACTCGCGTTGTGCAGGATGAACAGACCAAGATTTTCAGTGCACAGGTATGGAATCCGGAGAAACCGTATAAGTTCAAGAAAAAGACCTTTACGCCTAATGTGGCTCCGCTGATGATTTACGAATGCCACATCGGTATGGGACAGGATGCGGAAAAGGTTGGTACGTACAATGAATTCCGTGAGAATGTACTGCCGCGAATTGCGAAGGACGGATATAACTGTATTCAGATTATGGCCATTCAGGAACATCCTTATTACGGAAGTTTCGGCTATCATGTGTCTAGCTTCTTTGCTCCTTCTTCACGCTTCGGTACACCGGAAGAACTGAAACAGCTTATCGACACGGCACACCAGATGAACATTGCCGTGATTATGGATATCGTACACTCACACGCCGTGAAAAACGAGGTGGAAGGATTAGGCAACTTTGCCGGTGATCCTTGCCAGTATTTTTATCAGGGCGGACGTCGTGAACATCCGGCATGGGATTCGCTCTGCTTTGACTATGGCAAGAACGAGGTGATTCACTTCCTGTTGTCCAACTGTAAGTACTGGCTGGAAGAGTTCCATTTCGACGGTTTCCGTTTCGATGGGGTGACTTCTATGCTTTATTACAGTCACGGACTGGGTGAGGCCTTCTGCAACTATGGTGACTACTTCAACGGTCATCAGGATGACAATGCCATCTGTTACCTGACGCTGGCCAACCGGCTGATTCATGAAGTGAATCCGAAGGCCATTACCATTGCCGAGGAAGTATCGGGTATGCCGGGACTGGCTGCTCCGTTTGAAGACGGAGGTTACGGCTTTGACTACCGTATGGCTATGAACATTCCTGACTACTGGATTAAGATTATCAAGGAACGTCGCGATGAGGACTGGAAACCGTCCAGCCTGTTCTGGGAAGTGACCAACCGCCGCAAGGATGAAAAGACCATCTCTTACTGCGAAAGCCACGACCAGGCACTGGTGGGCGACAAGACCATCATCTTCCGCCTGATTGATGCCGACATGTACTGGCACTTCAAGATTGGCGATGAGAATGGAGTGGTGGAACGAGGCATTGCCCTGCACAAGATGATTCGTCTGCTCACGGCTTCTACCATCAACGGAGGTTACCTGAACTTTATGGGTAATGAATTCGGTCATCCGGAATGGATTGACTTCCCGCGCGAAGGCAACGGATGGTCATACAAGTATGCACGCCGTCAGTGGAACTTGGTTGATAATCCGGATTTGTGCTATCATTACTTGGGCGACTTCGATGAGGCAATGGTCAAGCTGATTCGCAGCGTGAAGAACATCCAGAAATCGGATGTCATCGAGGTATGGCATAACGATGGTGACCAGATTCTGGCATACCGCCGCAAGGATTTGGTGTTTGTGTTCAACTTCAACCCGACCCGTTCGTTTACCGATTATGGCTTCCTCGTACCGAGAGGTGCCTACGATGTGGTTCTGAACACAGACAACAAGCAGTTTGGTGGATTCGGCTTCTCAGACGACAGTCTCCGCCACTTCACCTGTGCCGACCCGCTTTATGCAAAAGACAAGAAAGAATGGCTGAAACTGTATGTGCCGGCCCGTTCTGCAGTTGTATTAAAACGAGTGAAAGATTGAATTGATATTGTATGAGTGATTACACAAATGCATTTTATAAGAAGACTGCACGCATCATGATTGCTGTATGCGGTCTTCTTTTTTCTCTGTTTAGTTTTGTATATCTTTATGTGTTCCAGCGCGATGTGCTGGAAGCCCTTCATTTCTCGCTGGCACATGGAAAGACTACCTTTGCTCCGATGGCCAGTGCGCTGGTCATTACGCTGATTCTGCTGTTGCTGCGGTGGGGGGTAAACAGTCTGCTGGGACTGAAGGGAAGGGTGCGTGCCCTGGCGTATGTGCCGTCCTTTCTGGTGCTTTGTGCCCTGACGGATGTAGGGCGTGGAGTGTATATCTCCGACTACCATACTCCGTGGACCTGGCTGTTGCCTTTACTGGTGTTGCTGTTTGTGGGAATCGGTTACTGGCTGCGTGGAGTTTTTCGCGTACAGCTGAATCACGAAGGAAGTCTCTGGGGATTGGTCAACAGTAACCTGGCTATCTTGTTGGGGTTGTGTCTGCTGACGGTGTGTGTGGGCAGTACCAACCGGCAGTTTCATCATGAGCTGGAGGCGGAACATTACCTGCGAGCCGGGGAGTATGACAAGGTGCTACGTGTAGGAGAAAAATCATTGGAGGCCAGCCGTACGCTGACCGCCTATCGTGCCGTGGCCTTGTCGCACTTGGGAAAGATGGGCGACAAGCTGTTTGCTTATCCGCAGTATTACCGTTCCGACGGGTTGTTCTTTGAAACGGATTCTTTGCACACGCTCCGTTATACGAACGATTCCATTTATTACCTGCTGGGAGCACGTCCTTATGAGGGAGAAGACCGTATGGTATTCTTGCGGAACATCTGCTACAAGGGAACCGGAAAATATACCTCGCTGGATTATTACCTTTCTGCCTTGCTGCTTGAAAAGAAACTGGACAGCTTTGCACAGGCCGTTCCCGATTTCTATTTGCCGGAAGATACCTTGCCGCGTTATTACCGGGAAGCATTGGTAATGTATCATGTTCAGCGGAATGATACCGTATCTTCGCGTGCAGACAGTCTGACGTTAGATCGTTTCAAGGCTTACCAGACCTTGCAGCAGAAAGAGGGTTCTCCGCTGGAAGAACGCAACCGTATGCGTCGCGAATTTGGCGATACCTACTGGTGGTACTATGATTATCAGGAATAAAAAACATTTGTGTAGAGACAAAAAAATTAAGAGAGGCTGCCGGGGAAATGCAGCCTCTCTTATTTTTTAAAGAACAAACGCTTTTGCCCTTACAGCTGATATTTTCACAAATACCAATACTGTTCTTATCTATTACTATGAAAAACATCTTTATAACATCCGGTTCACTTGGATTGTTCAGAGAAAAATGTAATTTTAACACTTGTTTTGATTCTGTTTCTATCGTTTACATATTTCCTTGAAATCACAATAAGTGCACCGGTCTTCTTCTTCAGTCTGACTGAAACTCAGGTCGGGATTGAAAATCTCTTCCAGGAGTGCCTGCAGGCGGGTTCTGAACTCTTCTTCCAGCAATGAAAAGTCTTCCACGGGAGTGGTTTTGTTATACGATTCCTTGAGCTGGACGACGGGCGAGTAATCTTCTGCCGCAGCCCGGTGAATGTAGAGCAGGGCAGGAGCTACCTTCCGGTCATCATTCCGTTCACGCAGTTTCCGGTATACGATGGCGGCGTACAGGAAAGTCTGGAATACGTAATTGGAACGTTTGGGGCCGGGCGTGAACAACGATTCTACGCTGGGCGGGGTGTCGGCCTTGCCTCCCGTCTTGTAGTCCACGATACGGAGCACGTTGTCCTTGCTGTCCATGCGGTCGATGATTCCTCCCATGCGCGAGCGGATGGCTCCCTTGGGTGTCTGTATCTCTACGTCCTCCATGACCCGTTGCTCGGAACCTACGAAGGTAAAGGGAGCGTGGCGCAGGTCGTTGCGAAGCAGCTGCTGGATGTAGCGCAGAATCACGGCGGAATTGATGAGCTGTACTCCGTTGTATTCCGGACGCTCATCGGCAGGGAGGTGAAAGAACAGCTCCTTGAACCCGTTGTCCACGTAATTCTGTAGTTTCACTTCTTCCTTGAGCAGGGCTTCCAGGGTGTCTTTGTTGATGACTTTTCCGTGTGCCGTGAGCTCCTTGTAGATATGTTCGGCAGCGTAGTGGAAGATGCTTCCGAATTTGGCCGAGTCGATTTCGGCGCTCACTTCTTCAGGGGCTGCCAGTCCTGCTACGTACTTATAGTAAAACTTCAGCGGACAGTCCAGGTAGCAGTTCAGGGCTGACGGGGAAAGAAGGGCTTTCGGATTTACCCGTACGTCGAACACGCTCTGCATCCGTTTCATGATGTCGGGCGACTTGGGGATACAGATGGGTGAGGAAGCAATGGGCGACTGCTCTGCCTCCAATTGTTTCCGCTGTACGGGATACCCCCATTCAATCAGCAGCTGGAGCATGAAGCGCGACATCTCTCCCCGGTTCATGCCGTCGCTCACTGTGTTGTAGAGTAACGTAGCCTTCTCTGCCCGTTGCAGCAGACGGTAGAAATAGTAGGCATAGACCGCAATCTTGTGGTCGATGGTCGTCATACCGAACGCCTTGCGCAGGTTGTAGGGGATGAACGAAGCATCACCCCCTGCCTTGGGCAACTGGCCTTCGTTGACCGATAGCAGAATGACATGGCGAAAATCCAGGTTACGTGTTTCCAGTACTCCCATCACCTGCATACCGATGGCCGGCTCTCCGTGGAAAGGAATGCTGGCTGTCGACATGACGCGTACCAGCAGGCGGTGGAAGGTGGCAGGTTGTACCTCCAGGTCCTTGCTTTCAAGCAGGGCATGGAAGCGGTTGACCATGGTGAAGCTTTTGAACAAGGCTTCGCGATAGAGCTGGTCGAGGGCATCGCTGGTGGAAGCTGTCTGCTTGCGATACAGCTGTGCCACCTGCTTCAAGATATCGGCCAGCCGCTTGCACAGTTCCAGGTTGTGGCTGCACGGCTTGAACAGCAGCGACAAGGCTTCGTCCCGTTCCAGTTCCGAGGGCAGGGGATAGAAGCGGTTCTTCTCCGTCAGTTCCTTTTCCAGCGGAGCGGCTTCTCCGGAAAGCAGTTGCGTGTACGGATGCTTCAGCACGCTGATGACTTCGGCAAACTGGTAGCGTCCGCTGCGGGAATTGTAGCCCGCAATGTGCAGTTCCAGCAACGTCTTTACGAAGCTGTAGGCCGGTGTCTGCGAGAGCGGGAAACCCATGGTGATGTTGATGTGGCGTACGTTGTCCGGCAGTGAGTGAAGTACAGGTTGCAGCATGGCCTCGTTGCAGAGCACCACGGCCGTTTCCTTTTCGTTCTCCGTCAGGTTCTCCCGAATCCATTGCGGCAGGTAGCGTGCCTGTCCGTTCTCCGTAGGCGATTCGATGAAGGTAATTTCTTTCGGATGGTTCAGGTGGTCGAACAGGGAAGGCGGCAATTCCGAGGGGAAATTCTTCAGGTTGCGGCGGATAAACTCGCCCGCCTCGTGCGGATGCTTGTTCAGGTAGAAGGTATCATAGTCCCAGTAGAACAGGGCCTTTCCTGCTTCGTGCAACTTGCTGAACAGGGTTTGTTCCACCTTATTCAGCACGTTGAATCCCACGAACACATATTTGTCGTAGGGAAACTGCTGTACGTCCATAGTCTCTGTCACCTCGCGGTAGAGCATTCCTTCATAGGCGATGCCCTGCTCGCGGAGCAATTCCTTGTATTGCGTATAGATGTCGCCCAGCACGTCCCACAATGAGATGAAACGTCGCTTCAGTTCCGTGACCTGCTCGATGGAGAAGTTGCGGAAGAACTGGCTCAACGCTTCCTTTTGTCCTTCCTCCAGAAAGTCATATTCGCCCGTCAGCTTGTTCAGGTCCTTCAGGTTGCTGAACAGCGCCTTGGTGTCGGCCATGTTTTTGTCGGCATCGTCAAAGTCGCTGATGAGCATCTCGCCCCAGAAGTAGAATTCGTCCAGACTTTCCTTGCTGCCCGTTATTTCACGGAACACCTTGTAGAGGTCGCACACTAATTTGATGGAATCGCCCGTCACCCATTGCGACGATTGGCGGAACAGCTCACTGATGCTCACGTAGGCCGGCGACCACACCGGGCGGTCGGATTCCTGTGCCAAGTATTCATTGAAAAAGAGGCTGGCACGCTTGTTCGGGAAAACCACAGCCACCTTCGTGAAGTCTCCGTTCATCTTCCGGTACAAATCGGCGGCCACCTGCTTCAAAAAAGTTTCCATATATTGCATTGTCGAAATATCGTTGTGAAAAAATAAACTCAGGCCGGAAGCGTCACTTCTTCCAGTTCATTAGCAAACACGTACCAGAGGAATCCCCGGATGTGGGTGTAGCCCATCTGTGTGAGCAAGTCCATGTACTCCTGCACCTGTGCGCGGTAAGCCTCGTTTTTCTTTCCGAACTTGAAGTCCACCACGACCACCTGTCCGTCTTTCCGCATCACGCGGTCGGGGCGGCGTGTCTGCATCTGTCCCTGCTCGTCGGTGTAGACAATGGCACACTCGTTGTAAAGCTCCCACGTGCCGCTGAACCAGTCCTTCACAGCCGGATGCTGTAAGGCCCGTTGCGCCAGTACTTCCACCTGCTTCATTTGTTTTTCCGATTCGAAGATACCCTCGAAGTTCAACTGTTCCAAAGCAGGTGATAGGTCGTCTGCCTTTTCGATGTGGGCAAACACCTGGTGCAGCAACTGTCCCTGACGGATGTACTGTCCGCGATTGTCCTCCGTGTCGTCACCTTGAATGAAGTCGGCCGAACGGTTTGACTGCTTGAATTCGATGTGTGTCTCGATGCTTTCCATCTTCACGGGCACTCCCTCGCGGGGCGATGACAGCCGATTGGATTTGCCCGCCTTCTTCTCATCGTGCGCCGTGCAGAGCTCCCCGTATTCGCCCACTGCATCGTCTTCCGGATTCTCCTGTGCCAGCGGCAGTTCCACATCCTGCATGAGCGGCAGACTGTCGTACAACAGTTCTGAAACCGTTCCCTTCTGTCCCGCCTTTGCGAAAATAATCAGGTTCTTGCAGGCGCGTGTAAACGCTACGTAAAGCAGATTCAGGTTGTCCACCCAGAGCTGTAATTTCTCTTCCAGGTAATCGTCGTGATACACCGATTCCGCCATGGCACCTGAATAGTTCACCGGTACGATGTCCAGGCGGTTGAACGGCGGAATGTCGGTTGCCTTTCCCGTGCCAGCCACGCTGCACCATATCAGGTGATTGTTCGTTTCGTTCTCCATCTTCCAGTCGCAGAACGGCAGCAGCACCGTGTGATACTCCAGTCCCTTTGATTTATGGATAGACAAGATGCGGATGCCGTCAATCTCGCCCGACGGGATGGTCTTCGCGTTCAGCTTCTCGTCCCAGAAACGGATGAAAGCCGTCAGCTCCGACGAGTTGTTCTGCATGTATTCCGTCACCGCATCATAGAAGGCACAGAGATACGCATCCTGCTTCTCGATAAGCTGCATGTCGAACAACACGAACAACTTCTCCAGCAGTTCGTACAGCGGCATGAAACGGAGTTCGTTTACCTGCAACTGGAAGGCTGCCGGCAGGTAACGGGACGGGTCGTCGAGCAGTACCGTGTTGAGACTGATGTCCTTGCGCAATACCCCTTGCTGATAAGCCACCGCCAGCCGTGCCAGTGCGATGCGGTCGTCGGGTGAAGAAAGATACCGCAGTCCGTCGATGAGCATGCTCACTGCCAGCGATGCACTCAGCCGGAACGCCTCGTCGGATACGATGCGGTAGGGGGTATGTTCGTCGAAGTAAGCGGCAATGTCGGGGATGCTCCGGTTCTTTCGCACCAGAATGGCCATCTCGTTGAGGCGGATACCTTCTGCCGTGAGGCGTTCCACTTCCTTGGCCAGCTGTTCCAAGGTCGCTTCCGTGTAAGGCCGTTCCTTGGAGTCCTGTAGGAAGGTCACCTTTACGAAGCCCTTCTCCTCCTTCTTGGCACAACGCTGCCGCACGTCGCTGTACGCCTGTTCCAGTTGGGCGCAAGGCATGCCCTGTTCCTCCTGATAGCGTCGGTTCAGTGTCTGGCAGGCCGCCGTAAAAAACTCGTTGTTGAAGCGGATGATGCGTGCCTCACTTCGCCAGTTCGTGTCGAGCGTACATTCCTTGATGCGGAAACTCCGGTCATTGCCCAGTCCCGCCAGGATTTTCCAGTCGCCGCTTCGCCAGCGGTAGATGCTCTGCTTGATGTCGCCCACGATGAGGCTGCCTTCCTTCTGTGCCAGACTTTCCTGCAACAGCAGATGAAAGTTCTCCCACTGCATGCGCGAGGTATCCTGAAACTCGTCAATCATCACCGTATCGATGGTGGTACCGATTTTCTCGTAGACAAACGAGGCGTCTCCCTCCCTGATTAAGCTATGGAGTAAGGCATTGGTATCCGACAGCAGAAAACGGTTGTGCGCCTGGTTCTGCAAGCGTACCTCCTCGTCAATGTGCGCCAGCAAACGCAGGTTGTTCAGGTAACGCAGCGAAAGGTCGCACGAGTTGAGCAGCAAGTTGTTCTGCGGACGACGGTTTTCCGCTTCCGCTAACAAGGGTATCAGTTCCGAAGTCGCCAGCGAACGGATTTCATCGCGGTGGGCCGACGTTTTGGTCGTCCAGTTTTCCTCGCTTTCCAGGCACTTCTCCACGGTGGCATTGCGGATGTCATCGCTCAGTTTCCCGTTGGCCAGCTTGTTGAAATAACTGCCGATGCCCCGTGAGCCGTTCTTCAGGTCGGCCGGAGTCAGTCCGTGCATTTCGAGCAAGCCTGTAAACTGTTCGCTGAATCCCTTCATGAATTCCAGCACCTCCTCACGGATACTTTTCAGCTCATCCCGGTAGGAAGGAATAAAGTTCGCGTCGGCCAGTTTCCGGCGCAGTCCTTCTCCCTTCTCGATGTAGCTTTCGTCGAAAATATTCTGTCCGAATCCCTTGATGTCCTTCGACACATCCCAGCGGCGGTCGTTCACGATACGTTCCTCGATATACTCCAGCAGCCAGTAGAGCACCGGTGAGCGCCGGTCCAGCTTCTCAATCATGGCATCCACCGCATCGCTCAACACCTCCGTATTGTTCAGTTCGATAGACAAGTTGGCCCCTAATTCCAGTTCCCGCGCCAAGTTGCGCATCACCGACTGGAAAAACGAGTCGATGGTCTCGATGCGGAAACGGCTGTAGTCATGAATGATGTGCCGTAACGCTTCCCGTGCCGATTCCCGGATTTCCTCGACCGACTTGGCCGATGTCTTCTGAATCTCCTTCAGGTAGCCCTCCGAACCCTCGTCGGCCGTAGCAATGCCGTAAAGCTGTTCCAGGATACGCTCCTTCATTTCCGCCGTCGCTTTGTTGGTGAACGTCACCGCCAGAATCCTGCGGTAGGCATACGGGTCTTCAATCAGTTGTCTTATATAATGTACCGCCAGTGTAAAGGTCTTGCCGGAGCCGGCAGAAGCCTTGTAGACTAAAAGCTGGGGATGCTGTTCCATGTGTGATGTCGTTTTTAGGGTTTTCGTTACACAAACTTACGGAATTTTCGCGGAAAAACCGCAGGAAACGGCCGATTAGTGAGGGGAAAGCCGTGGCAGACGTATCCGGAAATCACTCTGTGATATGCAGGAAACGCCTTTAGGCTCTCTTTGTTTCCCCGTGCGGAACTGTGTGTTTCCCGTCCGGGAAACGTAGGGTTTCGCACTGAAAAACCTATGGTTTGCGTGCGGAAAACATAAAAAACCGTTTGTCGGTTTGCATAAAACCGCCGAATAATTTGTGTAATTCAAAATAAAAGCCTACTTTTGCACCGCAATTAAGGATGGTTCCGTAGCTCAGCTGGATAGAGCAACGCCCTTCTAAGGCGTGGGTCCTGCGTTCGAATCGCAGCGGAATCACTGAAAGCTTTACAAATTACAAGGATGGTTCCGTAGCTCAGCTGGATAGAGCAACGCCCTTCTAAGGCGTGGGTCCTGCGTTCGAATCGCAGCGGAATCACGGAAAATAAGAGAAAATCAAGCGGTGAAAATATCGTTGGTTTTCTCTTTTTCTTTTATAAATGTTTGTAAGTTTATAAAAAATGCATATATTTGCACCCCAATAAAACTACCGACCTTGTTTTTACAGACACAAACAGAACGAGCTTAAGCTAAACTACAGAAAAAAATCACTTCGTTAGGCCGATAATAAGCGAGCCTGAATATCATTATTTAAAAGGATAGAGAAAGAAAAGAGTTCTTCTGAAATTGGAGAATACAAACTGACAGGCATGGCAGATACAGCCCGCAGACTGTTTTTACAGTTCGGGGAAGTACCTGTGGTGCATTGTTACACCCATTTTTTTAACAAAAACCAAACTAGACTTTTTTTTAACCGGTACCTGAGGAGGGGGATTCCCTTCCTCAGGATACCACTAAACCGCGATAACTAAACTTAATTGTCCAACAAAATCTTAAATCATCTATGAAAATAGAAAGAGCTACTCAGCTGCTATTCCTTTTGCTGATAAGTCAGGGAGGAAATGCGGCCTATGCCAACCTTCCGCGAGGAGCCAGTGCGTCTCCCGTACAGGTGTCGGCGCAAGCAAACAAAATCACAGTGAGTGGAACAGTCGTTGACGTCAACGGAGAACCTCTGGTAGGGGTGAGTGTGCTGGAAAAGGGTACCGGAAACGGTACGATTACCGACATGGACGGAAACTTCACCTTGTCCGCAGGCGAGGGGGGCGCACTCGAAATCTCTTACGTGGGGTATCAGAACCTGACGGTTTCTGCCAAGGAAACACTGGGTGTTCTGGTCATGAAGGAAGATACCGAACAACTGGATGAAGTGGTGGTAACGGCATTGGGTATCAAGCGCTCACAGAAGGCTTTGAGCTACAATGTACAGGAGGTGAAGAATGATGTGCTGACAAAGGTAAAGGATGCCAACTTCGTGAACAGCCTGAACGGAAAAGTAGCCGGTGTGAGCATTCAGCGCAGTGCTTCGGGTGTGGGTGGAGGTACCCGCGTCGTGATGCGTGGAAACAAGTCTATCAAGGGAGACAACAACGTGCTGTATGTGATTGACGGTGTGCCCATGGGCAATCAGGCCGACCGCACAGGCGACGGTACGGGCTTCGGTGCAGGACGCACGTCGAGTGAAGGTATTGCCAGCTTCAACCCTGAAGATATTGAAAGTCTGTCGGTGCTGACAGGTCCCTCGGCTGCTGCACTCTACGGAGCCAATGCGGCCAACGGTGTCATCCTGATTACCACGAAGAAAGGAGCTGCCGGAAAGGTGAGTGTCAACGTGTCGTCATCGGCTGAATTCTCGAATCCTTTCGTGCTGCCGCGCTTCCAGAACACCTACGGAAACGTGAGTGGAGAGGCTGCCTCGTGGGGAGAAAAACTGCCGGTACCTTCTTCATATAATCCGGCCGACTTCTTCAATACCGGAACCACTTTTACCAACTCTTTTAATCTGTCTGTGGGAAATGACAAGAACCAGACGTATGTGTCCGGTTCGGCGGTCAATGCCAAGGGTATCGTGCCCAACAACAAATACCACCGCTACAATGCCATGGTGCGAAATACCACCAAGTTCTTCAACGATAAGCTGACCATGGACTTGTCTGCCAGCTACGTGCGTGAGTATTACAACAACATGCTGTCCTACGGTACGTATTTCAACCCTCTTCTGGGAGCTTATCTGTATCCGCGCGGAGAGAATTTTGAGAAGGAAAAGTATTTCGAACGCTATGATGCCGAGCTGGGCTACAATGTGCAGTCGTGGACACCGGGCGACTTCGGTATGGCTGTGCAGAACCCTTACTGGGTGGCTTACCGCAATTTGCGTCCTGAGGTGAAAGACCGCTACATGCTGTATGCATCGTTGAAATATGAAATTACCGATTACCTGAACGTGAGTGCACGAGGCCGTCTGGATAATACCTACACGGAGAAGGAAGACAAGCGTTATGCCTCTACGCACGGTACGTTTGCCAAGCCGCTGGGACGTTATGCTTATTCGAATGAGACTTTCCGCCAGAAATATGCAGACATCATGGCCAACCTTTCGAAGCCTTTTGCCGGAGACTTTTATGCCAATGTCAACGTGGGTGCTTCTTTTGAAGAATACGATACGAAGGGAAGAGGATACGGTGGACAGTTGCTTCTGGTGCCGAATCTGTTTGCCTATGACAACATAGACCCTTCTACCGGTGTGCCTTCACAGACGGGTGGTGACAACCGTAAGATGAACCTCGGTGTGTTCGGTTCTGCGGAAATCTCATGGAAATCGGCCGTGTATCTCACACTGACCGGTCGTGCCGACAAGCCTTCTCAGCTGGTCAACAGCAAGTCGCCCTGGATATTCTATCCTTCTGTCGGACTTTCGGCCATCGTAACCGACCTGTTGCCCGAAACCATGCGCCAGTCCATTTCGCCGGTATTGGGCTTCCTGAAAGTACGTGCTTCCTATACGGAGGTGGGTTCGCCTATTCCTTACACCGGACTGACTCCCGGCACCATTACGCACTCCATTGAAGGAGGTGTAATCAAACCTTTCAAGTATTATCCGCTTCCGGAACTGAAACCGGAGAGAACCCGCTCTTATGAGGTAGGTATCGACTCCAAATGGCTGAACAATACCGTGTCGCTCGGTGTGACGTTGTATAAATCGAATACCTACGACCAGTTGCTCGAAGCCAAGTTGTCGGAAACGTCGGGTTATGACTATATGTTCGTGCAGGCCGGTAACGTAGAAAACCGGGGTATCGAACTGACGCTGGGATACGACCAGACTTTTGGCAAGTTCTCTTACAGCACTTCGCTGACGGCTACTGCCAACCGTAATAAAATCATCGCACTGGCTTCGAACGTGAAGAATCCCGTGACCGGAGAGGCACTCGACCTGAGTGACATCAAGGTGGGACGTTTCCGTCTGCGCGAAGGAGAAGAAGTAGGTACGATTTATGCGGAAGAACGCCTGAAACGTGATCAGGACGGTTACATCGTGTACAACGAAGGTCAGACCATTACCACGGAATCTACGGAACCCTACAAGCTGGGCAGTGTCAATGCCAAGTGGAACCTGGGCTGGAGAAACGGCTTTACCTACAAAGGCTTTAACCTGAACTTCCTTGTCACTGCCCGTCTGGGAGGTATCGTGATTTCCAAGACACAGGCCGTGCTCGACCAGTTCGGTGTGTCGCAGGCTTCGGCCGATGCGCGTGATGCCGGAAAAGTCATGGTGGGCAATGTGGCAGTTCAGCCAAAGGACTACTATGAGTCGGTGGTGAACCTGGATGCGTACAATGTGTACTCTGCTACCAACGTCCGCCTGCAGGAAGCCAGTCTGGGATACACCTTCCCTAATTCCTGGTTCAAGGGTACCCCGTTCCATAGCGTGAACCTTTCCGTGTATGGCACCAACCTCTGGATGATTTACAACAAAGCTCCTTTTGATCCGGAACTGACGGCTTCTACCGGTACCTTCGGACAGGGATACGATTACTTTATGTTGCCCAGCCAGCGCACGTATGGAGTGAGCCTTAAATTTGGATTCTAACAAATCATGAAAAACAACGTATAATATGAAGATAAGAAACTATTTGATACCTGTATTCTCCGTATTGGCACTTGCATCTTGCAACTATGAGCAGATCAATACAAATATCTATGGTGTGACGGAAGAAGGAATGAAGACGGGCGGACTGCTGTATGGGGCTCCTTTCATGGACATGCAGAAGCTGGTTATTCCCATCGGTTCGCCCACTGAATCGACAGGACCGGGTAACGACCTGGCCAATACAGACATCATGTCGGCCGGTAACTACATCGGTTACTGGGGCATGAACAACAACTGGAATTTCAACACGGAGGCTACGTGGAACTTTACGGATGCCCGTATGAGCTATGCCTACCAGAATTTCTATTCGAAACTGTTCCGTGCATGGAATGATATCTACAAGCATACGAAGAATTCGGAAGACCCTGCCGACAAGGAAGTGCAGGCTGTAGCCAATATTGTCAAGGTGACTGCCTGGCTCCGTGCGACGGATGTGTTCGGTCCGATTGTATATACCAATGCCGGCAACGGAGACATTGCTCCGAAACTGGATTCTCAGGAGACCGTGTACAAGGCGATGCTGGCCGATTTGAAGGATGCTTCGCAGCTGCTGGTCAATACCGCATCAAAAGTGCTTCCGTCGTACGATGTGATTTATAACGGAAACGCTTCCAACTGGGTACGACTGGCTAACTCGCTCATGTTGCGCATAGCCGTCCGCGTGCATTTCAAGGATGAAGCGCTGGCAAAGGAATACATCACGTTTGCCCTTGACCCTTCTCACGGAGGTGTCATTGAAACCGTGGCACAGGAGGCCAAAATACGGAGTACGGACAAGTTGCCGCTGATGAACTCCATGCTGCCGACTGTAGAGGACTACGGAGAATGTCGCCTGGGAGCTACCATCTGGGCCTACATGCAGGGGTATGACGATCCGCGTCTGGGTGCCTTGTTCACGTCCGATTCTTACGGCTATTTCATGCCTCTTCCTCCTACGAACAACAATGCCCTTAGCTCCGCTGCCAAGACGGGAGCCTCCAAGCCCAAGGTCGATGCGGCTTCTCCTTTGTTCTGGCTGCGTGCTTCGGAAGTGTCTTTCCTGAAGGCAGAAGCTGCACTTTACAAACTGGCAGGAGGTAATCCGAAAGCATTGTATGAAGAAGGCGTTACCAAGTCGTTCGAAGAAAACGGAGTAAGCGGAGTGGCTGCCTATCTGGAGGTTACGGACTTTCCTTATGACATCAGCCGGTCTATGTTGCCTTACAACCGTCAGTATTCCTGCAAGCTTTCTACCGGAAATGTGTCTCCCAAGTGGAACGATGCGGATTCGGACGAAGTGAAGTTGCAGAAAATCATTACCCAGAAATACCTGGCACTCTATCCCAATGCCGTGGAAGCCTGGACCGAATATCGCCGGACGGGCTATCCTTACCTGCTCAAACCGGCTTATGACAAAGCTTACGTGAGCATAGGAGGTGAAGAAGATGCCATCACGCCCGAAAGATTCCGCTTTGCTCCGGCCGAATATGGTACAAACCCCAACATGTCGGAAGTGCCGGCGCTGCTGGGTGGTGAAGACCAGGGAGCAACCAAGTTGTGGTGGGTGCGCAATAACCGTCCCAAACAGCCGAAATGAGAAATGAGTTTTACGGAAATGTCAAACAAATGAAGTGATGAAAAGAATCATAAGATATGCAGGAGCCCTGCTGCTGGCGGCAGGCTTCGTGGCCTGTTCCGAATGGAACGTGCCTGAAAGAGAAACGTTCGAAAACCAGGAGAACCTGGAGAAATACATTCCCTTGCTGGAGGCGGAAAGTGAAGCCGACCTGACTCCCTCTATGCGCGATTATTTTGCCAAACTGAGAGAATACCGTCAGGCGCCTCATGTGAAGGGGTTCGGCTGGTTCGGTAACTGGACCGGACGAGGCAGTAATGCACAGAACTACCTGAAGATGCTGCCCGACAGCGTAGACTTCGTATCCTTGTGGGGTACGCGAGGAAACCTTTCGGAAGAGCAGAAAAAAGACTTGAAGTTTTTCCAGGAAATCAAGGGAGGAAAAGCGCTGCTGTGTTGGATTGTACAAGACCTGGGCGACCAGATGACTCCTCCGGGACAAGACCCGAAGAATTACTGGATTGTGGAAAAGGGAGGTGGCAATTTTGTGGAAGGTGTGAAGGCTTATGCAAATGCCATCTGCGATACGATTGAAAAGTATAATCTGGATGGTTTCGACATAGACTACGAACCCGGCTATGGTCATTCAGGTTCGATGGCTAACGGGGAGATTATCAGCGAAAATTCGGGCAATACGAACATGTTCGTATTTATCAAAACCCTTTCAGACCGTTTGCGTCCGGCCGGCAGAATGCTGGTAATGGACGGTCAGCCTGAGAAACTTTCTACCGAGGCTTCCAAGTACATCGACCACTATATTTATCAGGCGTACTGGGAACGTTCCACCGCGCAGGTTCTTAGGAAAATCAATCAGCCTCACCTTGAAAACTGGGAGCGGAAGACCATTATCACCGTAGAGTTTGAGCAAGGCTGGCAGACAGGTGGAGTAGATAATTACACTAGCGTGCGTCCGGAAATCAATGCTTATCCGGAAGGGCGTCAGATTTTTGATTATGCCACGCTGGACCTTCCCGACGGCAGACGCATCGGCGGCATCGGCACGTATCACATGGAATACGACTATGCGAATACTCCTCCTTACAAATGGCTCAGAGAAGCCTTGCACTTAGGAAATGTGGTTTATCCGGGTAAGTTAGATTAAAGATTGAATTATGAAAAAGAAATTATATTTCAGCATATTCGCAGGAGCCTTGCTGGCTTGTTCCTGCCAGAATGAATTATACAAGGATGCAACCAGTGAATACCAGTCGGCACAGGGGGCTTACATCAAGACTGGTGAATCTTCGCAGGTATTCGTGGAAGAAGGAAAGGAAGTCGATGTGAAGTCTATCACCGTATCGCTGGTGCAGCAGGAAAACGATGCCAAGACGGTGACGGTAGAAGCCGGCAGCAAGGAACAGCTGGAAGCATACAACAAGAAGCACGGAACGGACTACCTGATGCTGCCGCCCGAAATGTATGAAGTAGGCAAGGAGGTGGTGTTCAGTTCCAGGCAGACGCAGCAATACCTGCCGGTAAAGTTCAAGGATGTGAAATTCTCCTTGCAGGGAAGCTATGCTTTGCCGGTGAAACTGAGTGGAGGTACGGTCCCCGTGATTGACAGTGAATCTGAATCATTGATTGTACTGGAGCAGCGCATCAATACGAAGTGTCTTCGCATTGACGGATACGGCAGTGAAGATGCGAAAATGTTCCCGGACGATTTTAAGGTGGACCAGTGGACGATGGAGGTCATGGTAAACCGTAGCTCATACCAGAGCAACAACCGTTCTATCTGTGGTACCAAACTCGTGTCTGGGTCCGGTGCACTCGATGAAATCTATCCTCGTTTCGGCGACGTGACCATCCGTCCCGACCAGCTTCAGTTTAAGACTGGAGGTTCTCAGATTGACGTGCCGGCGGATGTCTTTGCGGCACAGGCCGACACCTGGTACATGTTGGCTTTCGTGTACGACGGTAAGAAAAACTATGTATATGTGAATGGAGAACTGGTGGCCGACCGTGAAATCCGTACAGGGCCTTACGGTCTGGTAGGTTTCTGGATTGGCGGTGCGAACGAGCTGGTTCGTGAAATCCGTTTCTGGAAGACGGCCCGCACACCTCAGCAGTTGAAGCAGTTCATGTGGAAAACGGTAGACGGAAGTGACGAGAATCTGGTGCTGTATTATCCGTTGAACGGAAAGAAGCGCAACCTTGACACAGGAGAAATCACCGAGGACGAAACCATGCTCTGGGATTTCAGCAACAATGCCAAACATCTGCCTCTTCCTTCAAAAGCTAAGTTTGATGATAATGACGGAAAAGGCTTTATGTTCCCTTTGGTTGATTAATTATAGGTTTTATTAATGAAGAAAGGCTGTCTCCAAGACAGCCTTTTATTTTATGTGGTTTCCGTAGAAGATGATTCATTCCGCTGCAATGCCTCCCGATAGATGTTGCAAAGCCGTTGTCTGAGTGATGCCGGCTGCACGATATGAAGTGACCAGCTGCGCGACATGATTTCCATCAGAAAATCGGGTGTGATGCGTACCCGCAGACTGAAAACCATTCTTCCGTTCTCTTCCTTCAACAATTGTTGTGAGGGATGCAGCGGACGCGATTTCAAGTAATTCCCGTCTTCCATGTCGCAGTCGAATACTACTTCTTCGATGGGATATTCTTCAGAGGAATAAATGCCGAAACTATCCTTAAACTTCTGCACAGGGTCGAAAGCCTCGTTTTTGGAAAATGTTTCTGGCAGAAGGGTGAGCTGCTTGATGCGGTCCAACCCGAAAGTTTTTATCTTTCCGCTTTCTTCCGCCCCTAATACATACCATCTGCCTCGCCACTCCTTGAGAGCGTATGGCGAGAGCGTACGTTCACTGCGGGTATTATCTGCATACTTGCGATAGAGAAAATGCACTTTCTGGCGCTGTCGGATGGCATGAAGAAGATAGGAAAGATACTGCGTCCCCCTCGTCTGATATTGTTCCGGTAAGATGTACTCCGGCAGACTGTGGTTGCCTAAGGCAGTCATCACCTCAATCGGCTCAATGATGCAGTCCATATCCAGCCATCCTTTCCGGACGGCTGGCAATGAATATCCTTTGTGTGTGCGACTGTACGTAATGTCCAGACCAAATTCTTCCTTCAGTTCATTCAGGTCACGTTTCAGGGTAGCGTCCGAGCATACCGGGTCGTAGCCGCGGAATGCAAGCTCACGTTCCAGTTCGCGTTGCAGTTCACGGAACGATATGTAAGGCTGGTTCTGCAGTTTTCGCACAATCAGTATCCAGCGCAGCAGTTGTCCTTTTAATTTTTTCATGGTCAGTAGGCGATTCTTACACAAATATATCACTTTTTTGTTCACAGGGTCATCTTTTGAGCTTGTGGGTGCAGATATTTGTCTCAAAATAATTTTTAAAGTAAACGCTTATGAAAGGTTATGTATCCCATTTGATTACAGAGAACGAGAAATTGGAACAAGAATTGACAGCCGATTATGATGCAGCTCATGCACCGGTGTCACATCAGCAACTGCTGGCCCTGCAGCTGAGGGGCGATATAGACGAACTGAGCGTCTGCATCCATGATTGTGTCTCATTGGTTCCGATGGTGAAAGACCTTCCGGCAGATTTGTTGGAAGAAGCGGGGCGCATTCTGGCACGACAGCAGGCAATGGGCATACGCACAGTGTCGTTTCTGGATGAAATGTCTTATCCATGCAGACTGAATGAACTGGATATTTTTCGTCCGATACTGTTGCATGGCATGGGCGACTGGAGCCTGCTGGACATGCAGCCGTTGGTATCTGTTACCGGTTCTCCACAAGCCTCTCCGCAGGATGTTTCCATTGCGCGTGAGTGGGGGAAGAAGTACGGTAGTGGACATGATGGACAGGAATCTTGTATTGTAGTAGGCAGGCTGGCAGACGCATGCGATGTGGCCGCAATGGAAGGCTGCCTGGATGCAGATGGTCACGTGATAGCCATTATGGAGGTTGGATTTGATGGTGTGGCAATGGAAGCTTTGTGCCGGAGGATTGTGGATGAAGGCGGGCTGGTGATTTCTACGCAATGGATCGGTGCGCCGTCCGGTAGGAATCTTTGCCCGTGCGAACGGCTGATGGCTGCCCTATGTGAGCAGATGATTGTGGTGGAATGTCAGCAACAGGACGAGAGCATGACCGTGGTAAAAGAAGCCCGTAAATTAGGACGTGAGATACATTGCATGAAGCCTATCATGCACGATATAAGTATGGAGGGAATTCAGGTCTTGCCAGACAAAAAAACGACAGTCAAGAAATGCGAGCGGATATTCGAATGGGCCGATAAACCGTATAGCATTGTGTATAAAATCATAGCTGTGTATCTGCAGTATGAGCGTATCACATGCAGTGGATTGATAGACAAGCTCAAAGCCCTGCACATTGCGACTGATCCTTACGGTTCCGTACATAGTCTGATGACTGACAAGGGCAATAGCTATGGCCGTGTGTTTATGGAAGAAAAAGGTTTCTTAGTGTTTGTTCCCGAACTGAGGGAACGTATTGAGACGATAAGAGGGAAGTTTAGGGTATAGTAGTAAAGGTTTTAGGAAACTGTACGCATGGTGCGCTCAAATAAAAATCCCCTCCAGAACTCATTCATTACAAATAGTTCTGGAGGGGATTAATTTATCTATATCTTTAAGTGGTACGGATTATTTGTATTCGTCCCAGCTCTTGATAGCGATGTCGTCAATGCTCATAGAGCAGAAGGCATTGATGAATGCACTTGCCAGACGGGCATTGGTTACCAGAGGAATGTTCAGGTCGACTGCGGCACGGCGGATCTTGTATCCGTTTTCCAACTCGGTAGGAGTGAGGTCACGCGGAATGTTTACCACCATGTCGATTTCTTTCTTGTGCAGCATTTCCAGTGCCTGAGGCTGACCTTCTTCGCTTGGCCAGTATACGCGGGTGTTTTCCACTCCGTTTTCTGCCAGGAACTTAGAAGAACCGCCGGTAGCGAAGATGTTGTAACCTTTGGCCTTGAGGGCGCGCGCTGCCTGCAGCAAATCTACTTTCTGTTTCAGTGTACCGGTAGACATCAGGACGTTCTTTTCCGGAATGCGGTAACCTACAGACAGCATGGCTTTCAGTACGGCACATGAAGTATCGTCGCCGATACAGCCTACTTCACCTGTAGAAGCCATGTCTACACCCAGCACAGGGTCGGCCTTCTGCAAGCGGTTGAACGAGAACTGGCTGGCCTTGATACCTACGTAGTCGAGGTCGAAGAGATTCTTTTCGGGCTTTTCTACCGGCAAGCCTAACATGACTTTTGTAGCCAGTTCGATGAAGTTAATCTTCAGTACCTTGCTGACGAACGGGAACGAACGGCTGGCACGCAGGTTACATTCGATTACCTTGATGTCGTTTTCACGAGCCAGGAACTGGATGTTGAACGGACCAGAGATGTTCAGCTCTTTCGCAATCTGACGAGAGATACGCTTGATGCGGCGTACGGTTTCTACGTACAGTTTCTGCGGCGGGAACTGGATGGTAGCGTCACCTGAGTGTACACCGGCAAACTCGATGTGTTCAGAGATGGCGTAAGCTACGATTTCACCGTTCTGTGCCACGGCGTCCATCTCTACTTCCTTGGCGTGTTCGATGAACTGGCTTACTACTACCGGATGCTTCTTCGATACGTTAGCGGCCAGCTGCAGGAAGCGTTCCAGCTCTTCCTGATTAGAACATACGTTCATGGCTGCACCAGAAAGCACGTATGACGGACGAACCAATACAGGGAAGCCTACCTTTTCGATAAATGCGTTGATGTCTTCCATTGAAGTCAGTGCGCTCCATTCAGGCTGGTCTACGCCGATACGGTCGAGCATAGCCGAGAACTTGTCGCGGTCTTCAGCGTTGTCGATGCTCTTGGCGGAAGTTCCCAGGATGTTTACCTTCTGTGCATCCAGGCGCAATGCCAGGTTGTTCGGAATCTGTCCGCCGGTAGATACGATGACTCCGTGCGGGTTTTCCAGGTCGAGGATATCCATCACACGTTCGAAAGTCAGTTCGTCGAAGTACAGACGGTCGCACATATCGTAGTCGGTCGATACGGTTTCAGGGTTGTAGTTGATCATTACTGAGCGGTAGCCTTCCTTGCGGATGGTGTTCAGTGCCTGTACGCCGCACCAGTCGAACTCTACGGATGAACCGATACGGTAAGCACCTGAACCCAGTACAACGATACTCTTGTGGTCGCCCAGGTAATGTACATCGTTAGCCACGCCGCTGTAAGTCAAGTACAGGTAGTTGGTCTGTGCCGGATATTCGGCTGCCAGCGTGTCAATCTGTTTTACTACCGGCACGATGCCTACGCTTTTACGGTGGTTACGAACTTCCAGGATACCGTCTTCCATATCGCCTTCGTAGCCGATGGCACGTGCCACCTGGAAGTCAGAGAATCCCTGACGTTTTGCCTTGTAGAGCAGCTCATTTGGAAGCTGTGAAAGCTGTGTATGGTTGTTGCCCCACTCGTGGAGTTCCTTTGAAGTCTGCATGATGTTCATCAGCTTGTCGAGGAACCACTTGTCAATCTTGGTGAGGTCGTGAATCTGGTCTACTGTGTAGCCTGCACGCATAGCCTTTGAGATGACGAAGATACGCTTGTCAGTCGGTTCGCGCAGTGCCTTGTCGATGTCTTCGATAACCAGCTCCTTGTTTTCCACGAAACCGTGCATGCCCTGACCAATCATACGAAGACCTTTCTGGATGGCTTCTTCGAAGGTACGTCCGATGGCCATGACTTCACCTACCGACTTCATGCTGGAGCCCAGTTCGCGGTCTACACCGTGGAACTTACCCAAGTCCCAGCGAGGAATCTTACATACGCAGTAGTCCAGTGCCGGTTCGAAGAAGGCAGAAGTTGTTTTAGTTACCGAGTTCTTCAGGTCGAACAGTCCGTAGCCCAATCCCAACTTAGCTGCAACGAAAGCCAAAGGATAACCTGTAGCCTTAGATGCCAGTGCAGAAGAACGGCTCAGACGGGCATTTACCTCGATTACGCGGTAGTCTTCTGATTCAGGGTCAAACGCGTACTGTACGTTACATTCACCCACGATACCGATGTGACGGATGATGCGGATGGCCAGTTCACGCAGTTTGTGGTATTCGCTGTTGGTCAGCGTCTGTGACGGAGCGATAACGATAGATTCACCGGTGTGGATACCCAGCGGGTCGAAGTTTTCCATGTTGCAGACTGTGATACAGTTGTCGAAACGGTCGCGCACTACTTCGTATTCCACTTCCTTCCAGCCTTTCAGACTCTTTTCTACCAGCACCTGCGGAGAGAAAGAGAACGCTTTTTCAGCCAGCACGTTCAGTTCTTCTTCGTTGTCGCAGAAACCTGAACCCAGACCTCCCAGCGCGTAGGCTGCACGGATGATGACCGGATAACCCAGTTCCTTTGCTGCGCGGCGGGCATCTTCGATATTTTCTACCGCCTCACTCTTGATGGTCTTCACGTTGATTTCGTCCAGCTTCTGTACGAAGAGCTCACGGTCTTCCGTATCCATGATGGCCTGCACCGGAGTACCCAGTACGCGGGTGTTGTATTTTTCGAACACACCGGCTTTGTAGAGAGCCACACCGCAGTTCAAGGCAGTCTGTCCACCGAATGACAGCAACACGCCGTCGGGACGTTCCTTGTCGATGACCTTTTCTACGAAATACGGAGTAACGGGCAGGAAGTAGATTTTGTCTGCCACACCTTCCGAAGTCTGCACGGTGGCGATGTTCGGGTTAATCAGGATGGTTTCGATACCTTCTTCCTTCAGTGCTTTCAGGGCCTGCGAACCAGAGTAGTCGAATTCGCCTGCTTCACCGATTTTCAGGGCTCCTGAACCTAACAGCAATACTTTCTTTATGTTTTCTTTCATTGTCTTCTTTGTTTTTTAGTGGATTACAGCAACTTTACAAACTCATCGAACAGGAATTCCGTGTCGGTAGGACCGCTGGCAGCTTCCGGATGGAACTGAGCCGAGAACCAGGGGTTCTTCTTGTGGCGGATACCTTCGTTCGAACCGTCGTTCATGTTGATGAAGAGCGGTTCCCAGTCGGCTCCCAGTGTGTTGTTGTCTACGGCATAACCGTGGTTCTGCGAGGTGATGAAACACTTTTCCGTGCCTACCATGCGTACCGGCTGGTTATGGCTGCGGTGACCGTATTTCAGTTTGTAGATTTTAGCACCTCCTGCCTTTGAAAGCAACTGGTTACCCATACAGATACCGAAGATAGGAAGTTTTTCGTTTTGCATGGCCTTGCGGATGTTCTGCACGGCTGCATCGCAGGTGTCAGGGTCGCCCGGACCGTTGGAGATGAACAGACCGTCGAACTGCAGAGAGTTGAAGTCGTAGTTCCAAGGCACGCGGATGATTTCCACGTCGCGCTTGAGCAGGCAACGGATAATGTTTGATTTCACGCCACAGTCTACCAGCACAACTTTTTTCTTGCCTTCGCCTTCGTTGTAGCGAATCACTTCCTTGCAAGAAACCTTGTCTACGTAGTTCACACCTGCATAGGTAGCTTCGGGAATGTTGTCCGGCTCATCGTCGAACACGATTTTTCCCATCATCACTCCATGCTCGCGCAAAACCTTTGTCAGTTCGCGTGTGTCGATGCCTGTGATGCCCGGAATCTGTTCGCGTTTCAGCCAGTCGCCCAGACTTTCCACAGCATTCCAGTGAGAGTATTTTTCACTGTAATCGCTTACGATAATCGCTTCGGCATGGATTTTTTCGCTCTCCATGAAAGTAGGCAGTCCGTTTGCTTCGAACGTGAAGGGAGGCACACCATAGTTACCTACCAGCGGGTAAGTCAGTGTCATCAACTGACCGGCATACGAAGGGTCGGTCAAGCTTTCGGGGTATCCGGTCATTGCCGTGTTGAAAACTACTTCACCGGCTACCGGTTTCTCATAGCCGAACGACTTGCCATGAAAGCGGCTCCCGTCGTCGAGGATCAATGTTACATTTCTCATTACCTTGTTACTAATAATCTTTATATCTTGTATTTTTTTCTATTCTACTCTCGTATATACGAAAAAACGCCCGGACTTGCCGAAAAGCAGTTCCGGGTGTTTGATAAAATAGGAAATCTTAAATATTCAGGAAATAAGTGACATAAAAGAAAAAAGAAATAGCTTCCGGCATTTGTCCATTCCGCCGGAACTCCGAATGTGCGCTTATTCTTTTTACTATGTGTTATACAGTAATACATCAAACTCTTTTGTCACGTCATAATTCGGAGTGCAAAGATAATGTTTTCTGTTCAAATGAAAGGATGTTTGCCAAAAGTTTTTACAAAAATATTTCATTTTCCTCTTTTTATTTCTTTTCTCCGCTGTTTCGGGCGGCTCTTTCGCGCATGATGCTGTCCGACCACTCCTGCAGGCGCTTGTATTCTTCTTCGGTGAGCCGCATGAACGAGCCGTGCTGCGGATGTTTCACGCCCTCCATGGTGACGGGAGAGTGGAAGCTGCCGAGTTTTTCATCGGCCTGGCAGATGCGGTATCTTTTGGGTTTGGAGGAGTATTCGATGTAGGCCACGCGCCAGGTAGAGTCGCCCACCAGCTGGAAGGCAGAGCAGCCCTCACACTTCTTGTTGCCTTCAAACTTCACATAGTCATTTTCATCCTTTATCTTGTATGGGCCGGTCAGTTTCGTGGCCGTGGCGGCAAAGATGCCGGGTGTACCTCCTTCTTTCTTGATGAGCATGTGGTAGAGTCCGTCGGCCGGTACATAGTTGATGTCGGCATCGATGGTGGCATATCCCCAGTCCACCAGCAGGCGGGGCTTGGTAAGACGTGTAAAGGTGGCGTCGGCATAGGAATAGAACACACGGTCGTACTGGTCTTCTGCCGGATTAAGCAGTGAATAGTATATCATGTATCCGCCCTTCGTGCCATCGGCCCATACGTACGAAGGGTCCCAGAAAATCTGCGGTGCCCATACGCGCTTGATGGTGCTGTAGTCCTTATAGACATCGGGCGACTGAGGGTCACAGAAGATGCCCGGTCCCTGGCGGAAGTCGAAGGTGGTAGAAGTCCAGTGAATCAGGTCGTCACTTTTCAGCAGGTTGATGCCGTAGTTGAACCACGAGCGGCTCTTGGCGTTGCTCATGTCGGTAGTCACCATCAGGTAGCCCTTTCCGTCGGACGTACGGCAGATAAAGGCATCGCGTGCTCCTCCCTCTATTTTTGACATTTCTTCTACATTGTATACGGGATCGCCATCAATCAGGTCGTGAAAGTGTACGCCGTCACGGCTCAGGGCGTAGGCCGTCCATTCCCCTCGTCCGCTCATGTGGCAGTACAGGTATCCGTAGTCTCCCTTTTGCAAGTTTTGTGCTCCGGCTCCCAGCGACGCCAGTGCCAGCAGTGAAATCATCAGTTTCTTTTTCATGGTAGTGTAATGTTTCATTTTGCGGGTAAAAGTAGGAAATCGTCAGAAGGCAGACAAGGGACTATTGTACAAATTACACGTAATAATGTGTCAAATGCCCCTGTGATGTAGCGGAAACAGGTTGTACGCGTTGGAAAAATGTAGTTTTTCGGAAAAAAATCTCTTTTTTATTTGGCAGGTTTCAAGAAAAGAGTAATTTTGCAACCGTTTTCAACGAAACACGTTGCCGAAATAACTCAGTTGGTAGAGTAACTCATTCGTAATGAGTAAGTCGCGGGTTCGAGTCCCGCTTTCGGCTCCTGCTGATTCAATCTTAAAAGAGCTTGTTTTTCAGGCTCTTTTTTTGTTATATAGCCTGCTTGAAGATTCTTAAAAATAAGCCATAAAAAACTCCCTTGCGTTTTAGAACAAACGCAAGGGAGTTTCATTTGAAACGCAAGTGCATTTCATTTCGAATGCACTTGCGTTTTATTGTAAACGTCAAAGCGTTTTGGAGTAATCGCAAAGACGTTTTGAAAAAGGCTTTCATGGGGCCTGAAAAGCCTACAGTTTCTGGTCTGAAATAAGCCGGGCGATGCGTGTCTTGCTCTGCGCCCCTTTGGTGAGCAGGTACACGTGCTTGTAGGCATCGCGGTTCAGTTCCGTAGGCGATCCGTTGATGAGGATGATGTTCCGGTCGTTAGCAAACTTCAGGATACCGTTCACGTTGTTCGGGTGAAGCTTACCGATTTCGTCCATCATACAGTGCAGCTTGAAGTCCTTGAACTTGCGCGAAGCCCCTTCCTTGAACACGTTCAGCAACATGATGTTGATCATGGCCTTCACCAGAATGTCCGTACCTTCCGAACCCACGTTCGACAGCTTCTCTACGAAGCCCGTGTCGTTGTTGTTCTCGATGATGCGGAAACGCAGCTCGAACGAGTCGTACAGGCGGATGCTGTCGTAGCGGTAGGCGTGAATCTCCTTGATGAAGTCGCGGAGCAGGGCGATGGCCTCCTGTTTCACCAGCTGCTCGTTTTCCGACGAGAAGAGGTTGGTGCCTGGCGTGAGGTCATAGGCATGCTCGTTATAGTACTTCTGGATGGCACGCAGACAGTTTACCACACGGTTGCTGCTTTCTTCCACCTTCATTTCGATGCACTGGATAACGCCCACGAAGTTGCACGTCTGGAATCCCTTGTTCACCTGACCGATGAGGTCCTGAATATCGTCTTCCGAAGCCGTGAGCATTGAGGTATCCATGCTGATGCGCTTGAAGATGTCGGAATGCTCGTTGTTGATGCGGCGGACGAACTCGCTGATTTTGTTCTCTTCCACAAAGTCGTGCAGTTCCTCGGCAAAGCGGATGTACTCCCAGTCCTCGGTAAACTTGGTCTTGAACTTGAAGGTATTCTCCTCGTCGAAGTGGCCGGTAAAGAGATTCACCTCCTTGCGCAGACGGTTTTGCAGCGTCATGTACTGGCTGTCCGTGCGGCCCAGTTCGTCAATCAGTTCCAGGCAGGTGCGCGGCGTGTGGATTTCCAGCGTGACGGGGTTCTCGGGATTGAAAATATCCTGATGCGGCTTGTACCAGTCGTAGGCCGAAATCTTGCTGTACGCCTCCAGGTTGGCCTGAAGCTGTGTCACTTCCTTCTCTGCCTGCTGCAGTTCCTTGTTCAGGGCATCAATCTGCTCCTGCAAACCCGAGGTTTCCCGGCGCAGGTTGTCCTTCTCCTGGCTGAGCTGGCGTTTCTGTTCCTCCTGTTCACGCTTCCATTCCGGAATGTGGTCGATGAGGTCGCGCTTGTCCTTCTGATACTCGATAAGCAGGGTGGCGTGCTCCTTGATGAACTGCAATTCCCGGTCGATGTCGCGCAACTGACTGCTAATCTGTTGTAGACGTTCGGTGTCGGCACCTTGCGAGTGCAGTTCCTGCTTCATCTGGCGCTCGTATTCGGCTTTCTCCGTGGCGATGCGCTGCTGTTCTTCCTTATCCTCCAGGCGGATACTGCCGGCCTGTGTATCCTTCTCGTGCGCGATGTCCTGCTGCACCCGGTTCCATTCCTGCTTCAGTTGATTCAGTTTTTCGCTCTTTTCGCGGTTCAGGTTGTTCAGTTTGCCGTCAATTTCCTTCAGTTCTGCAGCGATGCGTTGCTTTTCCTCTTCCAGTTTCCGGAGTTTGGCAGTACGTTCGGCTTCTGCCTTCTTCTTCCAGTCGTCCAGGTCGAGCATATCCTTCTGGTACTGCTGTTCCAGTTTCTCCAGCTCGTATTCCTGCACGGCTATCACGTCTTTCTGTTCCTTGATGCGCGGCTGGTATTTGGCTTTCAGCTGCTCTTCCAGGGCCTCTTTCTCCTGTTGCAGACGGAGGGTTTCAGCCTGGATTTCCGCCAGTCGCTTGATGCCCTTGTCATGTTCCGCCTGATAGTCGTCGATGGAGCGGATGTGGCGCTCGATGTCCTGCAGGGAGATGGAAATGCCGTAGAATGATGTGCCTTCGTCCACAATCTTCGGCGAGAGGTTGGTCTGCCAGAGGATGGACTCGTCGCACAGCTTACCGATGTTTTCTTCCCATCCCTTCTTGTGCTCCTTGAGCCAGCCTTGCAGGGTGCTCTTGCTGTTTTTCAGGAAGGTCTCCAGTTCGTCCATACGCGGGCGGAGCTGCAAGTGCTCGGCCTGCAACTGCATCAGTGCTTCGTCTTTCTCCTTCAGTCCCTTCTGCAATTCCTCTTCCCACTTCAGCGTGAGTTCCTTGATGATGAGCTGGGCATTGTTGATGCGGTTCTTCTTGCTCATGTGCAGACCCGTGTACGACTGGATGCGGTGTTTCAGTTCCTCCTGCTCGGCTTCGAAGAAAGTCTCCTTGCGGCACAGCTGCATCTGGTAGTCGAGGGCGGTCAGTTCGTTCTGCTTGCTGCTGCGCTCCGGATGCAGTTGCTGGGAGAGCTGTTCGTATTCCTGGTAAAGCGCTTCGGTAGCCGCTTCGTACTGACGGCGGGCTTCTTCGATGCGGGCATTGAACGTGTTGTTCAGTCCCTCAAGCTGCTTGATTTTGGCCTCGTGGATGCGGTTCCACTGCTCGTCGAGGCTCTGGATGAGCGACTTGTACTTGGTGGAGATTTCCGTGTAGTGCGAAGTAAGGATGCGCTGCTCTTCCTGCAATCCCTGCTGCTTGTTCTTCCACTCCTCCTTGCGGGCCGAACGCTCCATGATTTCTTCTATCTGGCGGCGGGCATATTCCTTTTCCTTCTGCTGTGCCTTTTGCAACTCGTTGTTCAGGATGGCCAGTGCCTCCTGCATCTTGTCGCAGCGCTGGCGCGACTGTTCCTGCAACTCCTGACGACGATTCAGGAGGGCGGTACGTGCTTTCTCAGCCTGGTGCTTCTGTTCCTCGGCCTTGGGCAACTGGCTTTCGGTAAGGCGGAAGGTGGCGGCCAGTTCGCGGCAACCCTGCACGAGGGCGGTCTGCTGGCGTGACACCTGTGCCGATAGGGAGGTGATTTCTTTGGCCTGTTTCTGCGTTTCGCGTTTCTGGAACTCTTCGATGTCGCGCAGACGGGTTTCGAAGTTCTTCAGGTGCTCCTTGTAGGTATTCAGGTCGATGGCGGTCTCGTCTTCGTTGATGGACGAGATGATGGTCTTCTTGATGAACTCCGCATCGAGCTTTGAGTTGAGGAGCACGTTTTGTATGGTACGCGGAATGTTCTGGTACTGCTTGCTCTCCATGAGCGAATAGCGGCTCATTTCGGGACCAGCCCCGTTGCCGTAGAGGATGTTACGGTATTCGTCGTAGGTATAGATGATGCGTGAGTAGTCCACTCCGTACTGGTCGAGGGCGGCACGGATACGGTCGTTGCCGCTGTAGGCTGTGCGGTTCTCGTCGACAAAGAACTCCATGCGGTAGGGCGAGTCGATGAAACGGTAGCACACGCGGCCCATCGACTTGAAGCTCAGGATGCAGAACGCTCCCTGTTCGGTGGTTACCTCGTAGATGATGTAGGAGTTGGAGTAGGGGAAGTAATATTCCGTGTAGCTCTGCTTCTCTACGGGGATACCCAGTTTCTGGGTGTCGGCGTTGTAGAAAAACAGGATGGCGCGCAGTACGGTACTTTTTCCCACTCCCTGCGTGCCGATGAAGTGCACATTCCCGTCCAGGTAAATGTCGTCGGCATAGGGAATGTTGGCGCTGTTGATAAAGATGATTCTATTCAGGTTTCTCATTGTCTTCCGTTTCAGTGTCGTCGTAAATTTGGATACTTTCAATCAGGCGTTCCAGGTAGTGCCAGGAACTCATCACCTTGTAGGTGTTGGTCTTCTCGTTCTCCAGCTCCAGGAATGACTCCTTGGTGAGCTGGCGAATCAGGTTGTCGAGCACGTCCTTGCGCACGTCCTTGTCGGAGAAATGCTTGCGTAGGCCGTCGAGCTTGTTTTGCAGCATCACGTTGATGTTGGCCTCCACCAGAATCTGTTCGGGCTGGAAGCGGAAACCCGCACCGAAAGTCTCATCGTAGGTCTTGAACAGGTCGAGCACGTCAATCCAGTAGTAGGCACGCATGATTTTCTGTTCCAGTGTGGTACGCGGTTCCACGCGCGAGAAGTAAAAGTATTCGTTGCCCCGTTCCAGGGTGTAGCCGATTTGGGCGAAGTAGACCGAGAGCGCTTCGAAGTGGTCATCTATCTGGTCGTACATGTCGCGCACGGCTTCGTTGCAGCTGTTCGAACTGATGAACTGTCCCTTCTGGAGACAGTCGAACAAGGCCGCAGTATTGTCAGGTATATGTATGTTCAGTTCCATAAGTCAAATGTATAGGGATGAATGGGTTACGAGTTGGCTGGATACACCTTGGCATATTCGTACTGGTGATACAGGCCGAATTCCTCGCTGATGCGGAGACGGTTTTCGTAGAGCGACACCATCTGGCAGAACAAGGTGGTGCGTTCCTGCTCGTCCACTTCGCGGGCGAAGGTGTAGTGCATCAGGTAGTGGAAGAGGTCTTCTTCCGGAGCCGATGCATCGTTCCAGCGGGCTTGTGCCTGCGCCTGTATGTAGTCGCTCAGGGTTTCTTCCAGGTCGATGACCTCCTGGTACATGGCCTGCGATTCCATGTCTTCCTCGCTGAAGGCGCCCGCCTCGTTGCTGCGGATAATCTCGCGGTACTGCAGGTTGCGCAGCACTTTCAGGATGACAGGACGTGCCTCGTCGGTACTCAGGTAGGGCAGTGACAGCTTGAACGAAGACGGCACGCTGCCTTCCACCAGTACGGAATGTTCCCTTTCGAGCACTTCCGAAAGGTTGCTTCGCGAGCGTAGTTCAAACTGGTCTTGCAGGTACTTCACCTTCCGGATTTTCTCTACCAGAATCACCTGGCTCTTAATCTGGTTCAGGTAGTTGATGATGTCCTGCTGGGCACGGATGAGGCTGTGGGCCGAGAGCTGGAGTTCGCTACGCAGTTCCAGCAGGATGCGGTTCAGTTCCTCGTCGGTAGCCTGCTGGAAAAACCGTCGCTCCTCGTGCAGGATGAGGTTTTCGGTAGTATCAATCAGCTGCTGGATGTGAATCCGCTTCTTGTCCAGGTTTTCCAGTTTGGCAATCTTTATCTGGTAAGTCGGTTCGTGCTTGAACGCATTGTCGATGCTGCTCTGCAGGTTCATGATGTTGCGGATGGTGGTACGTGCAATCTTCTGGAAGGTAATCTTGATGTTGCGCACATAACTCTCCTTGCGCGAGGCAATCTGTTCCTTCTCGTAGTAGTCCATCAGTTCGTGCAGGAAGGCAATGTTCTCGTCGATGATGGCCGTGTTGATTTCCTCGTTCGCTTCGAGGAGCAGTTCGAAAAAGTCGAGGAAGCGGGCATCCAGTTCCACGAAGTTTCCGTTCTGGCGGATGACTTCTTTCTCTATGAGCAGTTTCAACCGGTTTTCATCGTCCTTGAGCAGTGCCAGTGCGTCGGAATAGCGGAAACTCAGCGTCTTTCGTTTCTCGAACATTTCCGTGAGCAGTCCCCTGGCCGCCGCAATGGTATTGATAATTTCGTGAATCGATCGGAATATATACATAGTCTAGTTGAAAATTCGGGCAAAGTTATAATTTGCCCGCCAATTTTCCTAATGTTCCGAAGCGATTTTCCCCCTTTCATGGGGCAGGAGTTTACTCTTCGCTCACAGCAGCAAACACGGGGCGGAGCTGCTGGCTTTCGGTCTCGAAGCCGTACCAGTAGCAGCAGCCTTCTTCGGGAGCAGGAAGCTTGCACAGACGGAGGTCGTCGCGGTACGTACCCGTGCACACTGTCCACGCTTCGGGCGGAGTGACGTGCTTTGTGCGTACCCGTTCGGCTGGCTCCTTCTTGAGTGACATGCCAGCTTCAATCCAGGCCCGGCTCATGGCGGTCAGGAAAAGAGGATAGTGCTCCTTGCAGAAATGGTAGAGCAGGATACCCCGTCGTTCCAGTCCCATGGGCTGGTCGATGACCCCGATTTGAATCAGGTGGTCCAGGAAACGTGTCAGAAAGTCGGGTTCTTCCACAATCAGACGGCGGGTGATTTCCTGCCAGGCCGGTGCGTTGTAGAATCCGTCGAGCAGACGTGATAGTTGGCGGGCTGTCTGTAACTCGTCGGGGGTGATTTCACGGGTTTGGAGCACTTCGTAGGGTGGAAGAGGAGAATAGCAGATGCCCAGTTCCTCGGCCCGGCGCCGCATCTCCGTGCCCGGCAGCAGTTTCAGGGATTCCAGCTGGATTTCTCCCGCACGGTATTCGGCCAGCGTGCGTACATCGTCGAAAATCTGTGAAAGGTGATACAGCGGCAGTCCCGCAATCAAGTCGGCGTGCGTTTCCATGTTGTCCAGTGCGCAGAGGTAACGCAGTCCCTCCAGTGCATCGGCCAGTTTACCGGCTCTCCGGCTGACGGTAAGCACTTCTTCGTGCAGGCTCTGGATGCCTGCTTCCAGGTGAAGCAGTCCCTTAGGCATGGAAGCAAGTTCCTGTTTCAGTTCCTCCGAAAGCAAGGCCGGATGGATTTCCAGGTGGAAACGCATGTCGGGAAATTCGCGGAAGAGATCGAATAAGGCTTTGGCCCGGTGGCTCTGGTAGTTGAATGTACGGTCGAGCACCCGGATGTTACGGATGCCTTTCTCGTGAATCAGTCGGACACGTTCGCGGATTGCCTCGACAGAAAGCGTGCGGACCGGCTTTTCTCCTCCGCTCACACAGAATGCGCAGGTGTTGAAGCAGCCGCGGGTAGTTTCCAGTTGCACGAACGGCTTGCTCCAGTTGAAGAACGGACTTTGTTCGGGATTCACCAGCTTATCGAAAGCCATTACACGTGAAAGTCCGTTGTCATGATATTGTCCTTCCGCATCCAGAAAGCAGAGTCCCGTGATGCGGGTCCATTCCTTCGGTTGCTGCCAGCAGGCGAGCCATTGCGGGAAAGTCTCTTCACCTTCTCCCCGTAATACGCAGTCTACAAAGCGGTTGGTGCGCAGGAAGTTTTCGTTGTGTCCCAGAAACTCCGGACCGCCCAGTGCCACCACGCAACGGGGCAGCATGGCTTTCACCCGACTGATGACGTGCATGAGCACTTCGTGGTTGAACAGCCAGCAGGTAGCTGCCAGAATATCCGGTGTCTGACGTACGACTTCTCCGGCTGTCATGCCCGGATTTTCGTTGATAGTGGCCGACACCACTCCCCATTCCAGGGACGGGTCGTGCATGACTTGTGCGTGCAAGGCCGGAAGGGCCAGCGAGGCGTGAGCGTACGAGCTGTTCAGGTCGAGCCAGAGAATTTTCATGGGTAAACGGGAATCAAGTGATGAATGAATAGGACAAAGTAAAAGGATTTGCAAGCCGATGGGAAACCGGACTGCAAATCCTTTATGGTGACGGGACCCTTCCTTTACGGAAAATGCCCGGTACTGTTTTTTAGATTACGTACTGTGAACTGATAGATTCGTTCGACATCACGCGGCGGATAGTTTCAGCAAACATGTCAGCGATAGACAACTGTTTTACCTTAGCGCAGCGCTGTGAGTAAGGAATACTGTCAGTGAATACCATTTCTTCCAACTGAGAGTTCTGTACACGTTCAGAAGCCGGTCCAGACATTACACAGTGAGAAGCGATAGCGCGTACAGAGCGTGCACCAGCTTCCTTCATGATGTCGGCAGCCTTGGTAATGGTACCAGCTGTATCTACCATGTCGTCAATCAGAATTACGTTCTTGTCTTTTACGTCACCGATAATCTGCATGGAAGCTACCACGTTTGCTTTTTCGCGTGTCTTGTGGCACAATACCAAAGGCACATCCAGGTATTTAGCGTATGTGCTGGCACGTTTTGAACCACCCACGTCAGGAGTAGCGATTACCAGGTTCTCCAGGTTCAGTGACTGGATGTAAGGAGCAAAGATGGTAGACGCATACAAGTGGTCAACCGGAATATCAAAGAATCCCTGAATCTGGTCAGCGTGAAGGTCCATGGTAATCAGACGGTCGATACCTGCTACGCTCAGCAAGTCGGCTACCAGTTTCGCACCGATAGACACACGCGGTTTGTCTTTGCGGTCCTGACGAGCCCATCCGAAGTAAGGAACTACGGCAATGATACTCTTGGCTGATGCACGCTTGGCAGCGTCAATCATCAGGAGGAGTTCCATCAGGTTGTCTGAGTTAGGGAAAGTGGACTGTACCAGGAATACATGCTGTCCACGGATTGATTCTTCATAGGAAACTGCAAATTCGCCGTCTGCGAAATGAGTAATGTTCATGTTACCAAGTTCACAGCCCAGGCTGTTACAGATTTTTTCTGCAAGGTATCTCGAGTTTGTTCCAGAGAATACCTTAAAAGGTGATGTTGCGCTCATTGTAAAAATAGATAATATTGCCTTATTTTCTGCAAAAGTACGCCATTTCTTTAAGCCGGACAAACGTTTCCGGCAGAATTTTAGCGAATGACTCAGTCGGCCAGTCGCTTCAATTTTCTGAAATGAGCGATAAGTTCTTGATAATTGTAGTCTGAAGCGGGGTCAAACTTGTTCCACAGTCCTCCTAATATAGCGGCTCCCCCGAAACCGAAATCCTTTACCTGAAGCAGGTTGTTCTCGTCTACACCTCCCAGGGCAATGACCCGTTTGTCGATAATGCCTTTCTCGGCAGCTTCACGGATGGATTCCGATGTGAAGGCCGATGCATATCCTTCCTTGGAGATGCTGTCGAATATCGGGCTGAGGAATACGTAGTCGCACATTTTCTTGTCGGCCATCACCTCGTCAAAGGTATGGCAGGATGCACTCACGTGTCCGGTATAATTGTCCGGAACGAGCGGATTACGATGGCTCAGGTGGATGCCCTTGAGCTTGTATTCTTCTTTTAAATAAAAATGGTCGTGTACGACAATACGCTTGTGGTATTTTTCGGGAATGAGGGTTAGCAGACGCTCCGCATAAACCGGAGCCGTGTCGGGTTTACGCAGATGGAGAATGTCCAGTCCCTCGTCGAACAGAGTAGTAATGATCTTGTCTTCCTCTACAAAATAAGTAGGGGTTGTTATCAATATTAACTTCATGCGGTTACACAAATTGTGGCGCAAAGTTAGTAACGTTTTTGTAATACTCCTAATGCCTGTGAATATTTATTTTTGAGAGGATTGAAAACGCTTTGACATTTTAAGTGAAATGCCGAAGCGTTTGTAGTGTACTAAATAAGTTGACACAATTTATTTAGT
>ULRU01001665.1_pt1 | contig 118411 bp, 103 predicted proteins | sample 1955831 | NCBI WGS metagenome assembly ULRU01 (sample SAMEA4835693, study PRJEB28245) | human gut metagenome | biome: gut microbiome; material: fecal sample | place: Denmark | collected 2008 | reverse complement strand
ACTAAATAAATTGTGTCAACTTATTTAGTACACTACAGTTTGATTTGAAATGTACTTATGTTTTGGACTGCTTCAGTAAGCTTCACTGAATCAACATATTTTCAACCTCTTCCAGGCATCCGTCTGTTTTCTCTGGAGTGATGTGTAGCAGGCGGGCCAGCAAGGAATAAATCGATACATTCCGGAATTTCGGAGCCTCGTATCCCTTCTTGAAATCCGGTCCGCATGCTCGGAACATCACCTGCATGTCGTCGTATGTCGGGTCGAATCCATGGGCGCCCGGAAGTGTCTTGTTGCCTTCCTCCACCAGCCAACCTAAATCAGGCAGTACGATGATGTCGCCCACACGTGGATTGCTTCCATAGTTCAAATAAGCAGGAATATCTTCTTTTTTCCATACCCGTACGTGATTCAGTCCCTGTAGTGCTTGATACACGGAGTCGCGGTATTCCGGTTTCGTATAAATCTGTGCCGGAAGATTTCCGTCAATCAAGGAATACCATTTTTCGTTCAACAGGTGCTTGATAGGTACAAAGCGGTCTGCGCTGACTGTAGCCATTCCATGGTCGGACGTCACAATCAGGTTGATGTCCTTTCCGAAAGGCAAGCTTTGAAGTCCTTCCCATAAGTATTTCATGAGGGCATCCAGCTCTTCCACGCAGCGGCGTGTTTCCTTGCTGTGCGGGCTATAAGTGTGTCCGTAGGTATCAGAATCTTCGAAATAAATCATAACCAGCTGAGGGCGTTCTTCTTCCGGCAGCTTCAGCATTCTCAGTGCCTCTGCCACACGTTCCGTTTGGGTGAGCCGGGGTTTCTGGTCGTACACGTGATAGTAGGTAGGGTGCTGTCCTTTTACGGCAATGTCAGAGCCTACCCAGTAGATGTTTCCCGTTTTGATGCCCTGCTTCTGTGCGGTAATCCAGATAGGTTCTCCGCCATAATAAGACGCATCGTTGCGGGTTTTCAGGTTGCTCATCTTGTAAAGTTCCTGGCGCTGTGGGTCCCAGAAGGTATTGGCTACAATACCATGGTGGTCGGGTACCAGCCCCGTAGCAATGGTGTAATGGTTGGGGAAGGTTTTCGAAGGGAACGATGGAACCATGGTGGCTTTTACACCTTTACGAGCCATCCGGTCGAAGAACGGCGTGTCGTACATTTGCGGGTAGTCCCAGCGAAACCCATCGAGAGATACAATGACGGTGTAGTGCTTTCCGGCCCAGATAGAGAGGCAGATGCACCACATCATACACAGCGAGATAATTTTTTTCATAAGTCTGGTTTGTTTTTAGGGTGATAAAAAGAAAGGTGTATTGCCGTTCTTTTGTGGGCAATACACCTTTTATGTAAAGGGTTAGTCTTTCATTAGAAAGTCAGTCTTACACCCACCTGGCAGTGCCAGCGTGAGCTGATGTCGTTTTTGGTGAGCACGTTGCTAGTATCTTTGAACGTATATGCAGGTATAAGGATACCGTTGTCATCCTTCTGTCCTGATACTGTCAGAGGAGTTAAGTTGTAAGGCAAGTAATAGTTTGCTCCCCATCTCTTGTTCAGCATGTTAGCAAAGTTGATAACGTCGAATGTGATTTGTAGCTTGCTGCCACGTTCTTTCAGGTAGAAAATGTCTTGAGCCACGTGCAAGTTGATTTCATGTTCCCAGTTAGTCAGGTTTGAATTACGTTCTGCGAATTGACCACGGTGATTCTTTGCATAATCATCATTCAGAATCCATTGACGGAATGCTTCACGACTTTCAGCTGCAGTCATTTTTTCGCTATCTACGAAATTCATCTTTTCCAGTTCTGCATCAGTTGGAATGTACAGCAGTGTAGTACTTCTGGAACCATCCCCGTTGAAGTCTTGTGCATCATCGTAAGAGAGGCTATAACGTCCACCCGGAGAAGCGTTGTAAGTAACTCCTACAGTGGTTGACATCAATCCATTCAGGTATTTGGGCGTAGTGTAAGAAGCCTGCATAGAGATGCGATGAGGAATATCGAAGCGAGAATATCCCAGTTCTCCTTTGGAGTTGCTGTCTTTTGAATAGTTATACTGCCAGTTAGAATAAGCTACTGAACTTGTTCCATCATTTACAGACTTAGAATGTCCGAAAGTGTACGAACCAGACAAATCAAGACCGAAGTTGAAATGTTTCTCCAGCATTACAGAGAAGTTGTAAGAGTAACCTTCATTCGTATTTTTCAGATTAATGATACTGTAATAATCGCTCTTCTGATTTGAATAATAAGGTACGGCTGAGGCTTCTACTCCAGGTACTGCATATACCTTTCCAATCTGGGTAAGGGCTAAGTTTTCAAAGAATACGTTATTTAAAGTCTTTGAGTAAATACCTTCAATGGTTAACTTCACATCTCCCGGGAGTATTTGTTCTAACGCTAGATTTGTGCGGAAAACTTGAGGGTATTTGAAGTCCTTGTCTACTACTGCGATGTCAGGTTTTAAGCTACCGGCTGAACCTTGCTTGATAACTTCGTATGGATTTTTAGCGTATTCTGTCATACCAGGAATTGTACCACTGCTAATAGTAGTTCCTTTCTGCTCCATACCGTTATTTGTAAAAGAGTTGTTTAACCATACAAAAGGTACGCGTCCGGTAAACAATCCTAATCCTCCACGGAGTAATGTATTATGATTTTCATCTATGTACCAGCGGAAACCTACTCGCGGAGATACCAAAACTTTAGCTCCAGGCATTTCACCTACACGGGCATCCATTCCCTTTTCTGCTGCAAACTGGTTGAAAGCTTCATTAGTTGTCGGTGAATTGAATATAACTGGGATATCGAAGCGAATACCGTATGTTAATTCAAAGTTATTGGTAATGTCCCATTTGTCCTGTGCGTATAATCCGAACTGTGCCGATTTCATAGTGGGGGCATAGCGTAGATCTCCACCTGTTAATTCTGGGTCTGTATATTTGTAAGTAAATTTCCAAGGATTATCGTTCAAGAAATCTTGTATACTATTGAAATACCATGAACCATTGCTGGCTTGCATGAAGAGGTTCTGCATGCGGTAGATTTCATTGTGTGTACCAAAAGTAATTGTGTGATTTCCTTTATACCATGAAAGGTTGTCTTCGATGGTATAGATGTCCTGATTCAAGAAGTTGGCACCTGAAGAGTATTCGGTACCCATGTCAATTTGGGTATTGTTATTATCGTCTGCTGATTTAATCTGCACAGTTGCCCCATTATAGTCAATGTCACGGTGGTCACGAACAAAGCTAGCAGATGCACGCAATTCATTGTAGAAAGATTCTCCTAGATGTGAATTTAATTCGGCAACGATAGAATTAGTCTTGTTGTTCATGCGATAGCCACTTCCATTGAAACGGAATGAAGAAGTTCCGATGCTGAAGTTGTCATCATAAGAGTTGTTGTGCTGATAACGAATGGCCAACTTATGGTTCTTGTTGATGTTCCAGTCAATACGTGCCAATAAACCTAGTGATTTGTTTTCTATATCACGTGGTCCATAGGTTTCTTTGATACCGGTATATTCGTTATATTTATTAATAATCTGATTGGCCATGTCAGCAGTCAGGTAGTTACTTAGATATCCTGGGTAGATGTTGTTTGGATATACATCTGATTTTTGTTCTACACTGACAAAATAGAACAATTTGTTCTTAACTAGTGCTCCACCTATGGTTCCACCAAATGTACGAGTGTATTGTTCAGAAAGCTTTTCTTTAGCATAATCGTGGGTGGCATTATACTTTCCGTACATTTTTTCATTTGTGAAATATGTGTAAGCCGATGCTTGGAATTTATTGGTACCTTGTTTGGTGATAGCGTTGATTCCACCTCCAGTAAATCCGCTTTGGCGTACGTCAAAGGGAGCAACTACTACTTGAATTTCCTGAATGGCATCCATGGAAATTGGGTTGGCACCTGTCTGGCCACCGTTTGTTCCAGAGGCTGCTAAACCGAATACGTCATTACTTACCGTACCGTCAATTTGGAAGCTGTTGTAACGGTTGTTTGAACCGGCGAATGTGATACCTCCATTCTTTGACGTAGAAGCCATTGGCATGTTTTTCACAATGTCATATACATTGCGGTCTACTGTCGGTGTGCTGGTGATTTTTCCTGTAGAGAAGTTCTGTGAGGCTCCTGCATTTGCGTTTGCATCGGCTACGACTACAACTTCATCCAATAATTCTGCACTGGGTTTCATGTCTACATTCAGATTGAACGTGTTACCCAGTTCAAGGGAAATGCCCGTGTAAGCCATTTTGTTGTAGCCTACATAAGAAACTTCAATTTTGTAGGGACCGCCTGTACGCATACCTTGGATGGTGTAACGTCCATCTACGTTTGTCACTGCACCGTAGAGAGTTCCTGACGGTTCGTGGATAGCTACCACTGTAGCACCGATAACCGGGGCTTTGGTTTCATCTAAAACTTTTCCGCTGATAGCAGAAGTCGTTACCTGAGCATTTGCGCCGACAGCCATGGCTGAAACGACCAATGCGGAATACAGGAATTTGGAATGATGTACCATAAATTTTTAATTAAATAAATTGTAAATCTATTTTAGCGTTTTTGTTCGCTTAATTCTTTGTAGTTAAGTTCGTTGATTCTTTTTGTATTATTCCTCTTTTTCTGTTGCAAAGTTAAAAAATCTTTTCAGCGAATAATTGGAGAGTGGACGATTTAACAAATTAGGCTGTAAATAATTAACTTTTTTATTTTGCAATAGAAGTAAATTTATTTCCGGAGTAGAATGTTTGGAGCTGATTTTGTGTGACTTGCATCGTTGTAACTGTACGTAATATATTTGTAACTTTTGAGTTCAAAGGAGGCGAATTGAACAAGGTTATTGTATGAATCCTGAATTTATTTTCATTTTGCTTAGTGGTTGACTTTATTATGGACATTTGTTTTTTTGTCTATTTTTGCAGAATGAAAGTAAGAGTTTATCAATATGAAACAGAAATTGGAAGAGAATAATGGAATTCCGGCTTCGTTGCTGTGGATACTGGCCATTATATCAGGACTTTCAGTGGCGAATCTGTATTATAATCAGCCGTTGCTGAATCGTATCAGTGAAGATTTGGGTATCTCGGAATTTACTGCCAATCTGATACCTATGACCACACAGATTGGGTATGCACTGGGATTGTTGTTTATTATCCCTTTGGGGGATTTGTACAAGCGGAAGAATATCATTGTTATTAACTTTCTCTTATTGTCGGTGGCAACTTGTAGCATTGCCATGTCTGTGAATGTGTTTTACATCCTGCTGGCTTCGCTGGTGACAGGAGTTTGTTCAGTTATGCCGCAGATTTTTATTCCGATTGCTGCACAGTTCTCACTGCCACAGAATAAAGCACGTAACGTAGGGATGATGGTCAGCGGTTTGCTGACAGGAATTTTGGGTTCGCGGGTAATCAGTGGTTTTGTAGGAGAATATTGGGGATGGCGTACGATGTATTATATTGCAGCCGTCATCATGTTGCTTTGTATTTTTGTGGTAGTTCGGGTGTTGCCGGATATGCCGCTAAATTTCAAAGGTACGTACAAAGGACTGATGAAATCGCTTTTTACGCTGTATCGGGACAATTCTACTATCCGTTTGGTTTCTGCACGGGCCGGACTTTGTTTTGGTAGTTTTCTGGCGTTATGGGCGTGCCTGGCCTTTAAGTTGAGTGGGGAACCGTTTTATGCAGGAAATAACATCATCGGTATGCTGGGACTGTGTGGAGTGGCTGGTGCGTTGACAGCTTCTTTTGTTGGGAGTCTGGTACATAAGTTTGGAGTGCGGTTTTTTACTTTTTTAGGTTGTTCGCTCATCATTGCAGCCTGGATAATCATGTTTATTTTCCAGAATTCTTATTTGGGTTTTATCATAGGAATTATCGTGATAGATATCGGTATGCAATGTGTGCAGATTGGCAACCAGACCTGTGCATTGTCGCAGGCTCCCAAGGCAACCAACCGGGTGAATACCATCTTTATGACAACTTATTTTGTGGGCGGTTCACTGGGAACCTTTCTGGCCGGTACCTTCTGGCACGCATGGGGCTGGACCGGAGTGGTCTGTGTAGGAATCGGCCTGACACTGATTTCATTGCTTGTGACACTTTTTACTCGAAACTGATTATTCAAATGAACGAATATATATGAAAAAGAATGTGATTTATTTGAACGACTGGCTGGCTATTCATCCGTATACGACAGTTTGTTCTTCAGATACGTTTTTTGTGGAGTTGGCCAATAAACTTTATGCGGCCTGTCATTTGGAGGAATTGCCTGAGACGTTTCGCAAGAATGTAAGTTTGTATGTGGCGGCTTATCTGGAAGATATAATCTCCGGACTGGGATTGTGGCAGGGATTTACTACTGCTCATACACGTTTGTATGGCAGATGTCTTCCATTTTATCCTACAGGGAAAGATTATATGAAGGGAGAGGTGAACCTGGAGGATATACGTTTTATCATTTGGAATACTTGGCAGAAGGCTCCTTACTCACATGGGTATGTAAACCCGCTGGATACTGCAATCTTGAAGCAGGCACAGGCTTTTCTGCCATTACTGGAGGAAGCCTATGAGGTGGCTCCGGAGAATGAGTTGCTGAAGGATTATTTTGCCGGCTATGCAGATGAAAAAGAGGCTGACCGGAAATTGTCATGGCTTTTTGGCCATACTTACCTTACGGAACCTTCTATGTTGCCTTACATTGAGCGAGTAGCACCGGACGACCGTTTTATTATTCCTACGGGTCCTTTGGCATTGTTCCTTCACGAATGGATTGAGTTGTTGGCTGGTAAGCAGGCTGCGTGCTGGAAATCGGTTCCTCGTTTGTATCAGGAGGAAAAGGAAATGCCGGAAAATATTCTGCAGAAGAATGCGGAGATTTATCGTCTATTTATCTTGTGGACTGGCGGACGGAAGATTATTTATCTCAACGGCTATGATTCATTGAAACGCTTCCTGGTAGAGATTCTGCAGTGGCCGGATGATGAGAATCATACCTTGCCGCAGATGAAGAGTTGCCTGAACTTTGTATTGATGGTGGATGAACAGAAAGGACTCTTACTGGCGAAGGACGTGTGTGAATACATTGCCGACACGGAAAATCCTTATTACGATCAGGAAGAGGCTTCGCAAAATGCATTCCGTATGTTGACGGAAGAGATGCTTTGCCCACCGGATTTGCTGCATTATTGCATTGAAAAGAACTTACTGCCAGATGCAGAACTGCCTGAAGTAGGAGAGAAGATGCTGGTGAAACTGAATGCGGACTTTATTGCGCGGCATTCATTGCTTTATTATTATCGCGGTGATTGATTTTGTCGAGTATATATCATAAAAAAAGCACGAACCTAAATTCGTGCTTTTTTTATGATATGATGGATATAGAATTAGCAAACTTTGTGTGAACCGTCGCTGATAACTACATCGTATACTTTCGGGCTACGGCCGAATTTTTCTTTGAAGCGTTCTTTTGCAGTAGAAATGAATGTTTCATACAATTCGTTCTTAACCAGGTTGATGGTACATCCACCGAATCCACCGCCCATAACGCGTGAACCAGTAACTCCACAGTCAAAAGCAATATCGTTCAGGAAGTCGAGCTCTTCGCAGCTTACTTCATACAGTTTGCTCATACCATGGTGAGTTTCATACATTTTCTGTCCCACTGTTTCGTAGTCGCCTCTTTCCAATGCATCGCATACGTCGAGCACACGCTGGATTTCTTCGATTACGTATTCAGCACGCATGTAGTCTTCTTCAGAAACTTCAGCTTTTACTTCGTTCAGCATATCCATTGTGCAGTCTCTCAGGAATTCTACAGTCGGGTGATTCTTCTTGATAGCAGCTACAACAGCTTCGCAGCTCTGACGGCGTTTGTTGTATGCAGAAGATGCCAGTTCATGTTTTACTACAGAATCAACCAATACCAAACGGTATCCGTCCGGTCTGAATGGGAAGTACTGGTATTCCAGTGAGCGGCAGTCCAGACGAATCAGGTGACCTTCTTTACCGAATACAGAAGCAAACTGGTCCATGATACCGCAGTTTACTCCACAGTAGTTGTGTTCTGTAGCCTGACCAACTTTAGCCAGTTCGAATTTATCAATTTTGTTGTCGCCGAACAAATCGTTCAATGCGTATGCGTATGTAGATTCCAATGCAGCAGAAGAAGACATACCTGCACCCAGAGGTACATCACCTGCAAATGCAGTATTAAAGCCTTTTACGTCAACTCCGCGTTTGATCATTTCACGGCAAACACCAAAGATATAACGTGCCCAGCTTGCTTTCGGAGCATCTTCTTCGTTCAATCCGAATTCTACGTAATCTTTCAAGTCGATAGAATAAGCGCAAACTTTATCTTTTCCGTTCGGTTTGATTTCAGCCACCATACCTTTGTCTACAGCTCCCGGGAATACAAAACCTCCGTTGTAGTCAGTGTGCTCACCAATCAGGTTGATTCGTCCCGGAGAAGTATATACTGAGCCTGTTGTACCGTCGAAATGCTTGATAAAGCGGCTTCTTACAAATTCTATGTCCATAATGATAAAAATTAAAGGTTAATAAATTCTGGTATATAAACAAGAAAGGATGAAGAATGAGTCCATCCTTCATCCTTATGTCTTTTTTTATTCAGTCGGAATGTCTTTGTTCACATTCTTGCATCCGATCAACGCATAGAACAACAAGTATGCCAATGCGGCTGCAATTACGATAAAGCTGTTCAGGTAACCTGCTGAGTCGGCTACTCCACCTTGTAACAACGGAAGCAATCCACCACCGCAAACCATTACCATGAAGATTCCGGAAGCAGCTTCTGTGTATTTACCCAGTCCTTCTACAGCCAGGTTGAAGATACCACCCCACATGATTGAAGTACAGAGTCCGCAGAGTGCCATACACATTACGCTGACAGGAACAGCTTCCAGTCCGAATGACAGGCTAGCTCCGCTTTTGAATACCGGCATGTTGACTACGCTGCTCAATGGGGTTACAAAAGCGATACCAATCAAAATCAATCCGAGAATAGAAGCTACGGTCAACATGGCTTTGCTACTGAACTGAGCACCAAGTGAAGCACCAATCAGACGACCGATAAGCATCAGGAACCAGTAAGTTCCTACGATAGAACCTGCAATGGCCGGATCGATACCCAGACCGCCTTCATTCACTTGTGCAGTCATAAACAAGTTTGCAAAGTGAGGAACACCTACTTCAATACCTACGTATACGAAGATGGCGATAGTTCCCAACTTGAAGTGACGGAAAGACAACGGGCTGTGTTCGCCTTTGCTCTTGTTTGCCTTAGACAAGCTTGGTTCAGGGATTGCCATGAAGAAAAGTACCAGGAACGCGATGGCGAAGATAGCCATGGCAATGTAAAGTGCTGGCAAAGCCTTAGCGATAGTACGTTCTTCTACGTTGGCACCCATCAGGTAACCTACCAATACCGGAACGATAGTAGCTGACAAAGAGTTCAGTGAACCACCAGTCTGGATAAGCTGGTTTCCTTTCTTGCCGCCGCCGCCCAAAGTGTTCAGCATCGGGTTAACTACTGTGTTCAGCATACACATAGAGAAACCAGAGATGAAGGCTCCAGCCAAATATACAGAGAATCCGCCTTTAGAGGCCAATGCCTGAATACCTACACCAATGAATCCTACAGCAATAGCAATCAATGCTGTTTTCTTGTATCCGATTTTCTGTAAAAGAAGTCCCGAAGGAATACCCATAAATGCGTATGCAATGAAGTTCGCAGCAAATCCGAGTGTAGCTTCCAAGTTGGTAGCTCCAAATTCACTCTGTACGATAACTCCGAATGGAGCCGGCAAACCGGTTACGAAAGAAATCATAGCAAACAATGCGAACATCATTACTATGGGTAACAAATAGCTTTTTTGTTGTTGTGACATGTTGTTTAAAGGTGTTAGTTTGTTATAGGTTAATTAAAGAATTAGATTTTTATTTTTCAACTCCGAACTTATAGATAGTTACTTGATGGTAGGTATCTTCCGGTTTCAGTACGACTGACGGGAAGTGTCCTTTGTTGGGTGAGTCGGGGAAGTGCTGTGCTTCAAAGCAGATAGCGCTTCTTGCCGGGAATGTAGCACCGTGGTATCCAGTGAAACCATTGTGCCAGTTGGCTGTGTATACTTGTACCCCCGGCTCTGTGGTATAAACTTCCAGCGAACGTCCGCTTTCCGGTTCTACGCATTTAGCCGCAAATACCAAAGCTTCCGTTTCGCGTTTGTTCAGCACGTAGCAATGGTCGTATCCGGCTCCGTTGATGAGCTGTTGGAACGGTTCATTAATACGGCTTCCCACTGTGTGCGGTGTACGGAAGTCCATCGGAGTACCTTCTACCTTCAATATTTCTCCTGTAGGGATAGATACTTCGTCTATTGGAATATAAAAATCTGCGTTGATTGTGACGATGTTATTGTCTACGGTCGGAGTCGGATTATTCAAACCTGCCAGACTGAAAAATGCGTGGTTTGTCAGGTTGATAATAGTCTTCTTGTCGCAGTTGGCTACGTAAGTGATGACCAGTTCATTTTGTCCTGTCAGCGTATAAGTAACTGTGACGTCCAGATTGCCTGGGAAACCTTCTTCCCCATCTTTAGAGAGATAGTGCAGCGTTACGCTATGTTCATCTTCCTGTTTGGCATCCCATACACGGGCATGGAAACCAGTCGGACCTCCATGCAGGGAGTTAGGACCATTATTGATGGTCAAATTATGTTCTTGTCCGTCCATCAGGAAACTGCCTTTCGCAATACGGTTGCCATAGCGTCCGATTAATGTACTCAGGAAAGGTTCGTGACTGTTGATTACATTGTCGATACTGTCATGTCCCTGTACCACATTGGCCAGTTTACCGTTTTTGTCCGGTACCATCACAGTTAAGATTGCTCCCCCATAGTTTGTAATTGCTACTTCGGCACCTTGCTGGTTAGAAAGAATAAACAAATCTGTCTCTTTGCCGTCTACAATTTTTTGAAAATCTGCTCTTTTTAAGCCGCTTAAATTATTTTCTTTGTAAAATGTGTTGTTCATATTATTAAAATCTTTTAGTTCACACATTATTTTGTTGTGCAAATAAAAAGATTTTCTTCAATATACCCAAACATTTTCGAAGAAAGAACGTTCTTTAATTGTTTAAAGAAAGTAAATCGGCCACAATAAAACTGCTTCCTCCCACAAAAATAAAATCGTCCGGCTGGGCCTGTTCCTTGGCTGCTTCGAAGGCTTCTTTCACATGGGGGTAGGCTTCTCCGTGCAAATTGAAGGTCTCGGCCAGTGCTTTCATCTGCTGGTAGGGAAGAGCTCGTTTCACGCTGGCTTGCGTGAAATAATATCGTGCATCTTTAGGCAACATGGACAATACACCACTCACATCCTTATCGTTCACCATGCCGATGACAATATGTAAGGTTTTATAAGTCTGATGTCTGAGCTGTTCGGTAATGTATTGCATGCCTCCCGTATTGTGTCCGGTATCGCAGATGATGGTCGGTTTTTCACCTAATTTCTGCCAGCGTCCCATCAGACCGGTTAGTTCGCAGACATGAAGGAAGCCTTCACGCACATTCTCTTCTGACAGATTATACCCTGCATGACGAAGCTGGCGGATAGCCGAGAGTAGGGTATTGGTGTTCTTTAGCTGGCATAAGCCTCCCAGTTCACCCTCCAGTTGAGGGTAATCAGCTGTTTGGTAGACGTAATGCATCGCTTCGTTGCGGGTCGCATGGATGAGCAGGTGTTCGTCTTCGGCAAATACAATGGGCGCTCCTACGGCAGTTGCCTTAGCTTGGAAGACAGGACGGGTTTCGGGGGTGGCTTCACCGATTACAACTGGAGTACCTTCTTTAATAATGCCTGCCTTTTCTGAGGCAATTTTTTCCAGAGTATTGCCTAAAAACTGTACATGGTCGAAACTAATGTTGGTAATGACACACAGGTCGGGCTGAATGATGTTGGTGCAGTCCAATCTTCCCCCAAGGCCAACCTCTATAACGGCAACATCCACCTGCTGTTCAGCGAAATAAGTGAATGCCATAGCGGTGGTCAGTTCAAAGAAAGAAGGGTGAAGCGGTTCGAAGAAAGCACGGTGCTTTTCTACAAAGTCGATGACAAATTCCTGGCTTACCGGAGTACCGTTTACGCGGATACGCTCACGGAAATCCACTAAGTGAGGAGAAGTATAAAGTCCGGTTTTATAGCCTGCAGCCTGTAGAATGGCAGCCAATGTATGTGAACAAGAACCTTTCCCGTTGGTTCCTGCCACGTGAATCGTATGAAATTTGCGGTGAGGGTGATGGAAGTAGTCATCCAGCGCATACGTGTTGTCTAATCCCTCTTTGTAGGCATCTTTGCCCACTTGCTGAAACAGAGGGGCACTATTATATAAGTAGGTAAGTGTTTCCTGATAATTCATGATTTCTGCTTTTTAAAAACAGCTGCAAATATCATCATTTTTATCAGGATAACCTATCTTTTTACGATTTCATTTACCAGTAAGCCCCTTGTGGGTATTTGATTCCTTCTACTCCGATGCTGATGGAACTGCTTTCATTAAATTTGAAATTAATCATTCCTCCAATCCGGTCGGGAGCGAAATTAGGCATGGGATAGTAATAGGGTGAACGTTTCGGCATGAGCGACTTGTTGCCATAGGCATACAGACTGATACGCTCGTTGACTTTAAACGCAGCAATGCCGGTAATTCCTACATTTCGGTAGTTGATGCCACCCCAGTTGAAGTTGCTGGCATACAATCCGCCTGCTACGCTGAAACGCTTGTTCAACGGTACGGCGTACAAGAATGCGGCATCCTGACCGAAACCCACTCCGGAAGGAGCGTATTTGCTCGGACTGAACGTGACATTCATGCCGATGGAGGCATTAAATCCTTTATGCAGCTCCCAGGTGGCATAGCCATAATTGAACGGAGTAATACCGTACATATCGAAAGGGGAGTATAGGTAATGTTGCGGAACTGGAGCAGGAAGGGGTACACTGAGTGTATCCTTAACCATGATCTGTTCTGCATGCAGTGTTGTGGAAAGTGAGTCGGAAGGAAGCGACTTCAGGCTTTCTGTCTGTGCCCAAACGAGTAACGGACAGAACAATGTCAGCAGCAAGATATATTTTTTCATGACTTTCATTTTTTTGTTACCCCAAAAATACAAAAAATGTCACTGCTATTTAGGCTGTTATCTCTTTTTAGTCTTGGTTTAAATTTTATTTGGATAAAGAAGACGATGTGGACCGGAGCAGAATCTGAAATATCCTGTTCTCTTTTCAGTACTTCTTAAGGAGTACTGTAGTACTTCCACGAAAGTACTGGAGTACTCTCTATGCAGTACTGGAGTACTTCTTCGGAAGTACAGGGAAAAGGCTTCTGGCCGAAATCGGCGACTTGCAGGAATCGTGTTTAAATGCAGAAAGGACTGACTCCACCTGTAGGGGAGACAGTCCTTTCTTGTATCTGAAAAGCAGTTGCTTAATCGAATAAACTTCTGAATTTCTTGAAGATTTTTTCTTTCAGGCTTGTATTTGGCTTGAAGTTTTCTGCTTCCTGCCATTTTTCCAGTGCCTGACGTTCTTCCTTTGTCAACGTTTCCGGAATGTAGACGCTGATATTTACCAGCAAGTCGCCTGTACCGGTGTTGTAGCCGTAGCTGTTGATGTTGGGCAGACCTTTGCCGCGCAAGCGAAGTACTTTACCTGGCTGCGTGCCCGGCTCAATCTTGATTTTTGCCTTTCCATCGATGGTCGGGATTTCAACTGTACCTCCTAATGCAGCGGTTGGTACGCTCAACAGAAGGTTGTAGATCAAGTCACTTTCGTCACGAATGAGTTCTGGATGCTTTTCTTCCTCAATCAATACCAGCAAGTCGCCCGGTACCCCGTTGTGTTTTCCGGCATTACCTTTTCCGTTGATGGTCACCTGCATGCCTTCAGCCACGCCGGCCGGAATCTTCACGGTTACCACTTCTTCACCGTAAACCACTCCTTCACCGTTACATTCCTTACACTTGTTTTTGATGATTTTACCTTCACCGCCGCACTGCGGACATACAGACTGTGTCTGCATCATGCCGAAAATGCTCTGCTGTGTGCGGGTTACGCTACCTGTTCCGTGACAGGTAGGACAAGTTTCTGTACCTCCGTCACCTTCTGCTCCTGTACCGTGGCAGTGGCTGCATTCTACGTATTTCTTCAGCTTAAATTTCTTTTCAACTCCAGTAGAAATCTCCTTCAGGTTCAGTTTGACCTTTACGCGCAAGTCTGAACCACGGAATTTCCGCTGACGTGACTGGCCTCCGCCACCAAATCCACTGCTGAATCCGCCAAAGCCTCCGTGTCCGCCGAAAATATCGCCGAACATAGAGAAAATATCGTCCATTGACATGCCTTGGCCGCCAAATCCGCCAAATCCACTTCCACCTCCGGCTGCACCGTCTACTCCGGCAAAACCGAACTGGTCATAGCGTGAACGCTTGTCCGGGTTGCTCAAAACTTCGTAAGCCTCTGCGGCTTCCTTGAACTTCTCTTCCGCTTCCTTATCACCCGGGTTGCGGTCCGGATGATATTGAATGGCCTTCTTTCGGTAGGCCTTCTTTATTTCGTCTGCCGTGGCTGTTTTGGCAACCCCCAGCACTTCATAATAATCTCTTTTCGCCATGACTATACCTGTTTATTATTGGGCAACCACCACTTTTGCATGGCGGATGACTTTTTCATTCAGTTTATATCCGGTCTGTACACAATCCAGTACCTTGCCTCTCTGTTCTTCGCTTGGAGCAGGCACCAAAGCTACAGCTTCATGGAAGTCAGTATCGAATGCTTCGCCCACAGGTTCCATCTTTTCCAAGCCTTCCTGATGCAGGTTTTTCAAAAACTTCTGATAAATCAGTTCCACTCCCTCGTAAATGGCTTTCACGTCTTCTGCCTTCTGCATGTTCTGCAGCGCACGTTCCAAGTCGTCCAGAATCGGCAGGATAGCATTGATAGCCTTTTCTCCTCCGTTTTTGATTAATTCGGCTTTTTCCTTTAAGGTACGTTTGCGGAAGTTGTCGAATTCAGCAGACAGACGCAGGTATTTGTCTTTCTGCTCGTCGATGACTTTCTGAGCTTCTTCCAGTTCTTTTCCCAACTTTTCTTCTGCGGTCAGTTCCTTTTCTTCTGAAGAGGCATTTTCCTGTGCTTCTGATGCTTCGGAAGTCGTTTGTTCATTCTCGGCAGCTTCTTGTGACTGCTTTTTCAATTCTTCTTCCACGTTCGGATTTTTATTTTCGTTGTTCATATCTTAATGGTTTTTATTTTCGTTTGAATAGTTTTCTTTTCCCTCTAACAAATTTCGTGCCTTAATGGCAGTTTTATTCAAATTGGCTGCAAAAATAATAAAAAACTGCCACACTGACATAGAAAAGACGAAGATTACACGTGCACTCCCGGTTTTGGCATTTCATCATTCTGATAGGTCAGTTCAACCCTTGATTTGTCAGCTTCGCACGTTTGTTGGGCTTTTATTGTGTGGTGTGAGGTAATTTTGTTTCCATCATCAATCAATACACAAGAAAATGTTTAAGAAAATAGTCCGTTTTTCAATTCGAAAAAAACTGTTTGTCGTGCTGACAACCTTGTTTTTAATGATTGGGGGCATTTATTCAATGCTGACATTGCCCATCGATGCAGTGCCCGACATTACCAATAATCAGGTACAGATTGTTACCGTGTCGCCCACTTTGGCCCCTCAGGAGGTGGAACAGTTGATTACTTTTCCGATAGAAGTGGCCATGAGTAACATCATGAATGTGGAGGAAATTCGTTCCGTGTCTCGTTTCGGCTTGTCGCTGGTGACCGTGGTGTTTAAGGAAAGTGTGCCCACGCTGGATGCCCGTCAGCTGGTGAATGAACAGATACAAACCGTGGCCGGAGAAATACCTTCGGAGTTGGGTGTGCCGGAGATGATGCCCATTACCACCGGTTTGGGTGAAATCTACCAGTATGTACTGAAAGTAGCTCCTGGGTATGAAGACAAGTATGATGCCATGGAGTTGCGTACCATTCAAGACTGGATTGTGAAAAGACAGCTTTCGGGTATTCCGGGCATCGTGGAAATCAACAGTTTTGGAGGATACCTGAAGCAATATGAAGTAGCTGTCGACCCGGATGCCTTGTATTCGCTCAATATCACCATCAGCGATGTGTACGATGCATTGAGCCGCAACAACCAGAATACCGGAGGTAGTTATATAGAAAAGGTAAACCGTGCGTATTACATCCGTTCGGAGGGTATGATTACCGACTTGAAAGATATTGAACAGATTGTCGTGACCAATCGTGGAGGTATCCCTGTACATGTGAGCGATATTGGTAAAGTACGCTATGGGGCTCCTAAGCGTTTTGGTGCCATGACCAAGGATGGAGAAGGTGAATGCGTGGGAGGTATTGCCATGATGCTGAAAGGTGCCAATGCCAATGTGGTCACGCAGGAGTTGGAAAAACGCGTGGCGAAGGTACAGAAGATGCTTCCCGAAGGCGTCAGTGTAGAACCTTATCTGAATCGTTCAGAATTGGTGAACCGTAACATTTCGACAGTTATCCGCAACCTGGTGGAAGGAGCCATTATTGTGTTCCTGGTATTGATTCTGTTCCTCGGCAATGTCCGTGCAGGATTGATTGTGGCTTCCGTAATCCCGTTAGCTATGCTTTTTGCCTTTATTCTGATGAGGGTGTTCGGTGTATCTGCCAACCTGATGAGTTTGGGAGCTATCGACTTTGGTATTGTGGTAGACGGTTCCATTGTGATATTGGAAGGAATTTTGGCACATATCTACGGCCGTCGGTTGATGGGGCGTACCCTCAGCAAAGAAGAAATGGATGCAGAGGTGGAGAAAGGAGCTGGCAATGTCGTACGAAGTGCCACGTTTGCCGTTCTGATCATTCTGATAGTGTTCTTCCCTATATTGACTTTGACCGGAATCGAAGGAAAATACTTTACCCCGATGGCCAAGACGCTGGTGTTCTGTATTATCGGTGCTCTGCTGCTGTCGCTGACTTATGTGCCGATGATGGCTTCCTTGTTCCTGAAGCGTACGGTATCGGTAAAACCGACATTGGCCGACCGCTTCTTTGAGAAATTGAACCGTGTATATCGCCGTACACTGGACTTCTGCCTGTCGCATGTATGGGGTACGCTGGTGTCAGCCTTTACCTTATTAATATTCTCGTTCTTCCTGTTTACCCGCTTGGGCGCCGAGTTTATTCCAACTCTTGACGAAGGTGACTTTGCCATGCAGATGACGCTTCCGGCAGGTAGTTCATTGAGCCGCAGCATCGAGGTGTCGCTTGAGGCGGAAAAGAAACTGAAGCAGGATTTCCCGGAAATCAAGCATGTGGTCGCCAAGATTGGTACTGCAGAGGTCCCGACCGACCCGATGGCGGTAGAGGATGCCGACGTGATGATTGTGATGAAGCCTTTCAGTGAATGGACATCGGCCAGCAGTCGGGCAGAGATGGTAGAGAAGATGAAGAAGTCATTGGAAACAGTAGAAGGGGCAGAATTCAACTTCAGCCAGCCTATTCAGTTGCGTTTCAATGAGTTGATGACGGGTGCCAAAGCCGACATTGCTATCAAACTGTATGGAGAGGATATGGCTGAGTTGTATGCCAAGGCCAAAGAAGCTGCGAAATTTGTGGAACAGGTGCCTGGAGCCGCTGATGTGTTGGTGGAGCAGGCCATGGGACTTCCGCAATTGTTGGTGAAGTATGACCGCTCTAAAATAGCCCGTTATGGCATTGACATAGAAGAGTTGAATTCCATTATTCGTACGGCATACGCTGGAGAAACCGCCGGGGTAGTCTTTGAAAACGAACGTCGTTTCGACCTGGTACTTCGTCTGGACAACGAAAAGGTGAAGGACTTGAATATCGACAAACTGTTTGTCCGCACGGGCGAAGGTATTCAGATACCAGTCAGCGAGGTAGCCAGCATTGATTTGGAAAACGGTCCTTTGCAGATTAACCGCGATGCGACCAAACGACGGATTGTCATTGGGGTCAATGTGCGCGATGCCGATATTCAGCAGGTAGTAGAACAGATACGTACCTCTCTGGAAAAAAATATCAAGTTGAAACCGGGATACTACTGGGAATACGGCGGACAGTTTGAGAACTTGCAGAATGCCGTGCGTACCCTGAGCATTGTCATTCCGATTGCGCTGATGCTGATTCTGCTGTTGCTGTTCTTTGCCTTCCGCAGTGTTATCTATTCATTGGTTGTCTTTTCTACGGTACCCTTGTCACTGATTGGTGGTGTGGTAGCTCTGTGGCTGCGCGGACTCCCGTTCAGTATTTCAGCCGGTGTAGGATTTATCGCCCTGTTTGGTGTAGCCGTGTTGAACGGTATTCTGATGATTAACCATTTTAATGATTTGCGAAAAGAAAAAACATATACCATGTGTACGAACCGAATTATTGCAAAAGGATGTCCTCATCTGTTGAGACCTGTTTTCCTGACCGGACTGGTTGCTTCTTTGGGCTTTGTGCCGATGGCCGTAGCTACTTCTGCCGGAGCCGAGGTACAGCGTCCGCTGGCCACGGTAGTGATTGGTGGGCTGATAGTGTCTACTGTTTTGACCCTGATTGTCATTCCGGTATTTTATCGTCTGGTAAATGTGATAGCCCATCTGTGGGGCCGGAAAAGACATCGCGCACGGTTGGGGCGCAAGGCGGGTATGACGTGTATGTTGCTCCTCGCAGCTGTATCCGTTTCTGCAGTTACTCCGCAGAAAGCAATTACTCTGGATGAGGCGGTAGAAATAGCCTTGCAGAACCATCCCCGTCTGAAGATGGCCAGTGCGGAAATTGAACGCAGCCGGGCAGCCCGTGGTGCAGTGTGGGATGGAGGAAATACCTCGTTCAGCTATTCCTGGGGACAATTGAACGGGGAATACAAGAAAGATAATGAACTGGCCGTAGAACAGTCGTTAGGCTCTTTGCTGACTCCTTTTTATAAGAATGCGCTGGTGAATGCCCAGGTAACCACTGGTACTCATTACCGTGACATGGTGAAGAAAGAGATTGTGGCCGAAGTGAAACGTGCCTGGGTATATTATCAGTATGCTTTCCACCTGTATCATTTGTACGGAGCGCAAGAAGAACTGGCCTTGAAATTGCGTGAGAGCGGCGACTTGCGTTACCAGCAGGGAGATATTGACCAGACGGAGCGTAATATGATTGCGACACTTGCCGCCGAACTTCACACTCGCAGCTTGCAGGCGCGGGAGGAGATGGAACTGGCTTCCCGCCGTTTCGCCTGGGCATGTTATGCCGGTGAACAGGTGGTTCCCAATGACAGTTCATTGGCCGTGCTTCCGCTGTCTTTGCAAGACCGGATGCTTTCGGCTCCTCATCTGAACTATTTTGCCAGTCAGGTGCAGGAAAAGAAATCACAGCTCCGGATAGAACGGAGCAAGTTCTTCCCGGAGTTTTCGCTGGGTTATGTCCGTCAGAAAATTGCCCCATTGAATGGCTTGAATTCGTGGATGGTGGGAGTGTCTTTCCCCATTCTGTTCTTTCCGCAGCGTAGCCGCAGCAAGCAGGCAAAGGTGAGTCTGCAGATTGCTCAGTGGGAGGCCGACCAGAACCGTGTGCAACTGAATAACAAAGTAGAGGAGCTTTATCGTCGTGTACGCCAGCAGCAGGAAAGCTTGGATTATTATGCCAAGGCTGCGTTGAAAGAGGCGGATGCCTTGCAGGAGAGTGCCTTGATGAAGTTCAAGGAAAGTGAAATCAACATTACGGAGTTTGTGCAGAGTCTGAATGCTTCCCGTGACATTCGCCGGAATTATATTGAGACGGTATATGCATACAATGTATCCGTGTTGGAAATCGAATTATATACAGAATAAAAATAAAAAACATAGCAAGATGAAACAAATTCTTTTTTTCTCAGCCTTATGCTACTCGCTGGTGATGGCCTCTTGCGGAGGTGGTGCCACTGAAAAAACATCCGATGAACCTACAGCGGTACAGTTCGTACAGCAGGACAGTCTTCAGGCATCTTCCGACAGTTTGGAAGTGGACGGTACTACGGGAGCTACCCAGGTGGCCAATGCACCTTCTTTTAACGGCATTTTGATGATACCGCCACAGCAACACGCAACGATTACCCTTAGTATGGGCGGGGCTGTACACAGTGTATCTTTCCTTCCGGGCGATTATGTACGTAAAAACCAGGTCATTCTGACACTGGAGAATCCGGAATTCATAGCCTTGCAGCAAACCTGGCTCGATGCAGCTGCGCAGATAGAGTTCCTGGAAAAAGAATATCTTCGCCAGCAGAATCTGGCTTCCCATGAGGCTGCTTCACAAAAACGGATGCAGCAGAGCAAGGCGGAATATTTGTCGATGAAGAGCCGTCTGGATGCAGCTGCAGCCCAGTTGCTGATTTTGGGAGTGGATGCCCGCAGTTTGCAGACAAAAGGTATTCAGCCTTATCTGGAAATAAAGGCTCCTTTAAACGGTTATGTCACGAACATGAACGTGAACGTAGGAAAATATTTTAATGTAGGTGAGCCCGTGTGCGATGTGATTGACAAGCAGGCCCCGATGCTGCAGCTTACAGCCTACGAAAAAGATCTGGATAAATTGAATGTGGGCGACCGTATGGAGTTCCATGTAAACGGAATGGGAAATGAAACCTTCGAAGCCGTACTGGTTTCCATTGACCAGATGGTAGACAATGCCAATCGTTCCATCAAAGTGTATGCCCGTGTAGCTCATCCGCAAAAAGATTTTCGTCCCGGCATGTATGTGTCGGCACGTAAGTCGGCAAAAAATGAATAACTTTGCAGCATGAAGCGAATCTGGAGCAATAAATATGTGCTGATAGTGAATGCCATCTCCATCATGGTGGCATTCCTTACGCATTTCCCGGAACTGATTACCTTGTCGAATCCGTATTCGGCCGACGGGCTTTCGTTTCCGGGCATGCACTGGGCCGATGTGGGCAATGAGGTACTGTTTACGTACCTTTCCCTTCTTTTTCTCTTTTTCCTGAATGAAGCCGTGTTCCGTTTCAATAGCGATATGGTTTCTATCGGGTGGAAAAAGGTGGTTTGTTCGTTTGTGCTGACCTGGGTAGTAAGTAACCTGCTGGGTAAATGTTTTGTTTACCTGCATCAGCATTTCGATGTGCCTGCCATTGATGCCATGCTTCATCATTATCTTCATCCCTTGCGTGATTTCCTGATAACCTGCATTGTGACGGGAAGCTGCTATTTCTTTCATCAGAACCGGAAGAGCCGTAAGATGCTGCTCGAAAACCAGCAGTTGCGCATGGAAAATGTCATCAATCAGTACGAGGCCTTGAAAAGCCAGTTGAACCCTCACATGCTGTTTAATTCGCTGAACACCTTGTACCTTTTGATTCGGGAGTCACCCGACAAGGCCCGCCACTATCTGGAAGAACTGTCACGGGTGATGCGCTACACCTTGCAGGACAACGAGTCGCATTCCGTGACTTTGCGCGAGGAAATGGAGTTCGTACAGTCGTACATGTACCTTTTGCAGGTGCGTTATGAAGAGAATCTTCAGTTTGACATCCGTATCCATCCGGAACTGATGTCACGAAAATTGCCACCCATGGCCCTGCAGCTATTGGTGGAGAATGCCGTGAAGCACAATGAAATCAGTAACCGCCGTCCGCTGACAGTGTCTGTGATAGCCGAAGGTGACACGGTGGAAGTGAGTAATCCGCTTCAGCCCAAACGGGGAGGAAGTGCCGGAATGGGTATCGGATTGGCGAATCTGGCCAAGCGCTATCAGTTGCTGTATAAAAAAGACATAATCGTAAAAGAGGAAAATCATCGTTTCACCGTTATTCTGCCTTTGATATGAAGACTTTGATTATAGAAGATGAGAAAGCGGCCTTGCGCAACTTGAAGGCCGTGATGCAGGAAGTGGACACCGATTTTGAAATCGTCGGCGAAGTGGACAGCATTTTCGACGGAGTGGAGTGGTTTCGCACGCATCCCATGCCGGAGCTGGTGTTTATGGACATTCATCTGGCCGATGGCTCAGCCTTCGATATCTGTGCGCAGGTAGACATTACGTGCCCCATCATCTTTACTACGGCCTACGATGAATATGCCTTGCGAGCCTTTAAGGTGAACAGTGTGGCCTATCTGCTCAAGCCCATCAGCCGGACTGATTTGCAGGAGGCCATGCACAAACTGGAATTGCTGGGCGGACAGGTGAAGGAAGAGAAACAGCCTGACTTGTCGGCCATCATCCGTAGCTTGAAAAAGGAAGAGAATTACAAGACGCATTTTCTGGTGCCGGTGAAGGGGGATAAACTTCTACCTGTGTCGGTGGAAGCTATCCAGTATTTTTATATCTCCAACGGGCTGGTTAAGGCGGTAGATAGTGAGGGGAAAGAATTTGTTTTCTCCCAGTCGCTCGACGAACTGGCCGAGCAATTGAATCCGCACGATTTCTTTCGGGCCAACCGGCAGTTTATCGTGTCGCGAAAGGCCGTGTCCGACATCAGCTTGTGGTTTAACGGGCGGCTGGCCATCAACCTGAAAGTGCCGGTGCCTGAGAAAATCATTATCAGCAAGGCCAAGGCTTCGGAATTGAAAGACTGGTTTTGATTTCGTAAGGTGTGTGTGGTACTTATCTGCCGGAAATGAAACCTCCTCTTCTCCTTTATATTGTATCTCATATTTTTATATTATCTTTGTGCCATAATTCAAAAAAGGTAGAAAAAACAGATGATAACAGTTTCAAATGTAGCCGTTCAATTTGGTAAAAGAGTGTTGTATAACGACGTGAACCTGAAGTTCACGAATGGTAATATCTATGGTATTATCGGAGCTAACGGTGCCGGTAAGTCTACGTTCCTGAAAGTGATTTCGGGTGAGCTGGACCCTACTAAGGGTAGCATTACCCTGGGACCGGGCGAACGTCTTTCGGTGTTGAGCCAGGACCACTTTAAGTTTGATGCCCACACGGTGCTCGATACCGTACTGATGGGACACACCATCCTTTGGGACATCATGAAGCAGCGCGAGGCTCTGTATGCCAAGGAAGATTTTACCGATGAAGACGGTATCAAGGCAGCCGAACTGGAAGAAAAGTTTGCCGAACTGGAGGGCTGGAATGCCGAGAGCGATGCAGCTATCCTGCTGAGCGGACTGGGCATAAAAGAAGACAAGCACTACACGCTGATGGGTGATTTGAGTGGTAAGGAAAAGGTGCGCGTGATGCTGGCACAGGCGCTTTTCGGAAATCCGGACAACCTGTTGCTCGACGAGCCGACCAATGACCTGGATATGGATACGGTGACCTGGCTCGAAGAATACCTTTCTAACTTTGAACATACCGTGCTGGTGGTAAGCCATGATCGTCACTTCCTTGACTCGGTATGTACGCATACGGTGGACATCGACTTTGGCAAGGTGAACCTCTTTGCCGGTAACTATAGCTTCTGGTATGAATCCAGCCAGCTGGCTCTCCGTCAGCAGCAGAACCAGAAGGCCAAGGCAGAAGAAAAACGTAAGGAACTGGAAGAATTTATCCGTCGTTTCTCTGCCAATGTAGCGAAATCCAAGCAGACTACCAGCCGTAAGAAGATGCTGGAGAAACTGAATGTGGATGAAATCAAGCCGTCTTCTCGTAAATATCCGGGTATCATCTTTACGATGGACCGTGAACCTGGTAACCAGATTCTGGAGGTTTCCGGACTGCGTGCCGAAACGGAAGAAGGAACAGTGCTTTTCAATGACGTGAACTTCAACGTGGAGAAGGGCGACAAGATTGTCTTCCTGAGCCGTGACCCGCGTGCCATGACGGCCTTGTTTGAGATTATCAACGGACACCGTAAAGCACAGGCCGGACACTATAACTGGGGAGTAACCATTACCACGGCTTACTTGCCGCTGGATAATACGGATTATTTCAACTGCGATTTGAACCTGGTAGACTGGTTGAGCCAGTACGGTCAGGGCAATGAAGTGGAAATGAAAGGCTTCCTCGGCCGTATGTTGTTCTCCGGTGAAGAGGTAATGAAGAAGGTCAGCGTGTTGTCGGGAGGTGAGAAGATGCGTTGTATGATTGCCCGCATGCAGTTGCGTAATGCCAACTGTCTGATTCTGGATACTCCGACCAACCACCTGGATTTGGAATCTATTCAGGCGTTCAACAACAACCTGAAGATTTACAAGGGAAATGTACTCTTTGCCTCACACGACCATGAGTTCATCGAAACCGTGGCTAACCGTATCATCGAGCTGACTCCGAATGGAATCATTGACAAGATGATGAGCTACGACGAGTATATTTCATCCGACCATATCAAGGAAATGCGTGCCCGTATGTACGGCGATAAATAAGACTCAAAAAACGCCTTTGCGTTTGGAAGAAAACGTAAGTACGTTTTATCCGAAACGCAAGGACGTTTTGATCAAAACGCTTAGGCGTTTTACTTAAAGCGCAAGTACGTTTTTGTGGAAACGCACTTGCGTTTTTTTCTGTTCGTCAGGACTCCTTTGGAATATTTTGAAAATATAGGTATAATCTTCAAATTATCAGTTAGTTATTATGGACTCAACTTTAAATCCTACTCAAAAAACACACATTGTGTGGCTCGACGTGGTTCGTCTGGTAGCCATGTTCACTGTAGTATGCTGCCATTCGGCAGACCCGTTTAACTTCTATCCGGGAGAACCTCCGGCCAATATTGCGGAAATCAAGTGGTGGGGTGCCGTGTACGGTTCCTTGCTTCGTCCGTGTGTGCCTTTGTTTGTGATGATTACAGGTGCCTTGCTGTTGCCGGTAAAAGGGGAGGTGGCACCATTCTATCGTAAACGCATCGGGCGTGTGTTCTGGCCTTTCCTTATTTGGTCGGTCATTTACAATCTTTTCCCGTGGATTACAGGTTTACTGGGAGTAGCTCCGGAAGTCATTCTCGATTTTTTCCCGTATTCGGGTGAGGAAGTGATGCGCCAGTCGCTAGATGTATCGTTGGGATACATTGCACAGATGCCGTTCAACTTCTCTTTGCTGGACGTGCACATGTGGTACATTTATCTGCTTATCGGGCTGTATCTGTACATGCCGGTATTTTCTGCCTGGGTGGAAAAAGCCAGCCGGAAAGCACAGCGGTGGTTCCTTGTGGCTTGGGGTGTGACGCTTTTCGTTCCTTATTACAGAGAATTTGTAGGGCCTTACATTTGGGGTTCCTGTTCCTGGAACGAGTTTTATATGCTCTATATGTTTGCCGGATTCAACGGTTATCTGCTGTTAGGACATTATCTCCGTCACACGGAATGGAGTCTGGCAAAAACACTGGGATGGGGAATCCCCATGTTTGTCGTAGGTTTCTGTGTCACGTTCTTCGGTTTCCGTCACATGACCGCATCGCCCGACTGCACGGAAGAACAGCTCGAACTTTTCTTCTACTATTGCTCACCAAATGTGGTGCTGATGACCATTCCATTATTCATGCTTTGCAAGAAAGTCCGTGTAAATAATCAGCAAATACAGAAAGCCCTTGCCAATCTGACGGTATGCGGTTTCGGAGTGTATATGATTCATTATTTTTTCACCGGTCCGAGCGTAGTGCTGGCCCGTATGTGTCACGTGCCTGTTGGATTGCAGATACCGTTTGCTGCGGTAGTTGCTTTCCTTGTATCATGGGGACTGGTGATTTTGCTTCGCCGGTTGACTGGAAAGTATGCCCGTTATGTGGTAGGGTGAGGGAGTTTATTTCAAAAACTCCCCGCCGAAAGATAAGGGTAATAAATCTTTGGTTCCGTCTATCTCGTAAATCGCTTTTTCTCCATATAGCAAAATACGCATAGGCTGCTGGTAGCGCTGTTCAGTTTCCAGTAATACCTGCCGGCAGGCTCCACAAGGAGGAATCGGTGTATCGAGATAGCCGGATTCACTTCGGGCAGCGATGGCCAGTGTCAGCACAGGCTGGTCGGGATACTGGGAATTGGCATAAAACAGTGTGGTGCGTTCGGCACATAAACCGGAAGGGTAGGCCGCGTTCTCCTGATTCGTGCCCGTCACAATCACTCCGTTCTTCAGTAGGGCAGCGGCACCGACTGAGAATTTGGAGTAAGGCGCATAACTGCGTGAGGTGGCTTTTTTGGCTTTGTCTATCAGTTCACGGTCTTGTGGGGTAAGTTCATCGTATTGCAAGGAATGGATACGAATTTCAAGTTTGATTTCTTTCATGGCTTTTGTTTTTGTAGTTGGTAAACAAATATAAGTAAAAAAATGCTTTTCTCCCTGTTTTTCTGTATTTTTAAGTGTTTGCCCGTAAGCTTCTGTGGCGAATCGTTTATCTTTGCACGTTAAACGGTAAAGAAGAACTGCATGAAATCATTGAAATATATTTTGGTGTGCTGTCTGGCAGGGATGGCACTCTCTTTGGGAGCAGCTCAGCGCAAGAATAAGGCGTACGAAGATTACATCCGGCAGTATCATAAAATTGCAGTGGAGGAGATGAAGCGTTATCATATTCCGGCCAGTATCACACTGGCACAGGGACTGCTGGAGTCGGGAGCCGGACGAAGTGAACTGGCCCGCAAGTCGAATAACCATTTTGGTATCAAGTGTGGACGGAGCTGGGACGGACGGACAGTACGTCACAATGACGATGCACCGAATGAATGTTTCCGGGCTTATCGTCATGCCAAGGATTCGTATCGTGACCATTCCAAATTTTTGCGTACGGGAGCACGTTATGCCTTTTTGTTTCGCTTGAAGATTACAGACTACAAGGGATGGGCACGTGGCCTGAAGAAGGCGGGCTATGCCACTGACCCGCGTTATGCCGACCGCCTGATAAACATCATTGAACTCTACGACCTGGATCGTTACGATACCAAGAAAGGTTTGGAGTGGATAGAAGAATTCCCAAATCCGCATCAGCCGTATTTAGCCAATGATATGGTGTACATCATCGCCCGTAGGGGAGATACGTTTGAAAAACTGTCGGATGAATTGGGTATCAGCAAAAAGAAACTGCGCACTTACAACGAACTGCCGAAGGACTACCAGTTCATGGGAGGAGAAATTGTGTATCTGGAGAAGAAACGTCGTCGGGCGACGAAGGAATACATTGTGTACGTGGTGCGTCAGGGGGATTCCATGTATTCTATTTCCCAGAAATTCGGTATCCGTTTGAAGAATTTGTATAAGTTGAATAAGATGGAGCCAGATTCACCGGCTCCGAAAGTAGGCGATATTCTGCGGTTGAGATAACCGGTTTATTCGTGGTGGTAAGGGCCGTTGTTCAGAATGGTCATGGCTCGGTAAAGCTGTTCCACGAAGATAAGCCGTATCATCTGGTGCGAGAACGTCATCTTGGAAAGGGAAATCTTTTCCTGGGCAGCCTGATAGACGGCAGGAGAGAATCCGTAAGGTCCGCCGATGATGAACACCAGCCGTTTGTTTACAGTATGCATTTTCCGCTCTATCCAGTTGGCAAACTCGATGGAGCGGAATTCTTTTCCATGCTCGTCAAGTAGTACCACTACATCGCCCGGTTGCAAGGTTTTCAGAATGGCTTCACCTTCTTTTTCTTTTTGCTGGTCCATGCTGAGGCTCTTGGTGTTTTTGAGTTCAGGAATTACTTCCATATCGAATGAAGCGTAATGTTTCACACGTTCCACATAGTCGGCAATGGCCGTGATGTAATGTTTCTCTACTGTCTTACCTACAACTAAAAGTACAAATTTCATTGAAGTCTCTGTTTTTGGATATTGATGAAAATTAGGATTTACGGGCTGCAAAGTATACACCTCCCAATACCAGAATGACGCCTGTCACGGCAAATACCGTAAGCTGTTCTTCAAGAATGAGTGAAGCGGCTATGGTGGTGAACAGGGGATTCAAATAAAGATAATTGGAGGATTGAATGGTGCCGAGCTGCTTTAATACGATGTTCCATACGACAAAGCAGATGAGTGAGGCCAGTACTGCCAGAAACAAAAGGTTAGCCCATATTACTGGGTTGGCGAATCCGGATAGTGGAAATTGGAAAGGATGTACGAGAAAGGTCGGAAGTCCGGTCAGTATCCCGTAAAAAAATACCTTTCGGGTGATGAATACAGCCGGATAGCGTCCTGATAGTTTGCGGATAATCAGGCTGTAAATGGCCCACGACAAGCCTGCGCATAGTGTAAGGAAATCTCCTAATGGGGAAAGTTTCAATACAAAGCTGCCATTGAAGATGAGCAGGGCAACTCCTAACAGTGCGATTACCGAGCCGGCCATCAGTTGTTTGCTGGCTTTCTCCTTCCGGTCTGTAAGTAAAGACAGGGCCGTTGTGAGCAGGGGAGTCATGCAGATAATAAAGGCCACGTTGGTGGTTTGAGTCAGGCTGAGTGCTGTATTTTCCGTCAGGAAATAAAGGGTCCCTCCTGTCAATCCGGTAGCAAGAAAAAGCAGTTCGTCTTTCCAACTGTTGGCCAGCAGCTTGTGTGGAGAAATACTCCAGATACCCAGGTAGGCAATGAGGAAGCGGAGAAAAAAGATTTCGTGAGGTGAAAGTCCGTTTTCGATTAGCACTTTCGTCGAAATAAAAGTAGTTCCCCAAACACCTACTGTCAGTATAGCTAGCAAATGATATTTACCTGTGGGATATTGCGTACAAAATGATAATGACATAAATAATCTCAGATTGGGAAAAGTCAAAATACTTGTCGGATAATTGTGTTGCAAAAGTACGAATAAAATTCTACCTTTGCCAATGCTAGAATTTTAAAAAGTAGAAAGACAATGGATGAAAAAGTAGTAAAAGATTTGATAGACCGTTTGATCGATTTGTCATTTGCAGAAGACATCGGTGATGGTGACCATACTACACTGTCGTGTATTCCGGCAGACGCCATGGGAAAATCAAAACTTTTGATAAAGGAAGAAGGTATCCTGGCTGGTATTGAAGTGGCCAAAGAAGTATTTCATCGCTTTGACCCTGAAATGAAGGTGGAAGTGTTCATTCAAGATGGTACGCACGTAAAACCGGGTGATGTGGCTATGGTGGTAGAAGGAAAGATTCAGTCTTTGCTTCAGACTGAACGTCTGATGCTGAACATCATGCAGCGTATGAGTGGTATTGCTACCATGACAAACAAGTATGTGGAACGTCTGAAAGGAACGAAGACTCGGGTACTTGATACACGTAAGACAACTCCGGGTATGCGTATCCTTGAAAAAATGGCGGTGAAAATCGGTGGAGGAGTAAACCATCGTATCGGATTGTTCGATATGATTCTGTTGAAAGATAATCATGTGGATTTTGCCGGTGGTATTGACAAGGCAATTACTCGTGCCAAGGAATACTGCAAGGCAAAAGGAAAGGACTTGAAGATTGAAATTGAAGTGCGCAACTTCGATGAGCTGCAGCAGGTACTTGATTTGGGTGGAGTAGACCGTATCATGCTGGATAACTTTACTCCGGAAAATACACGCAAGGCTGTGGAAATGGTAGGCGGACGTGTGGAACTGGAGTCATCGGGTGGTATTACCTTCGATACTTTGCGTGACTATGCAGAATGCGGAGTGGATTACATCTCTGTTGGTGCTCTGACGCATTCTGTAAAAGGTCTTGACATGAGTTTCAAGGCTTGCTAAGATGGACGAGCATGTGAAGCAAGTCACTTGTTGAAGAAGAATCTACCAAATAAAAATAAGAAGAGTGATGAAAAAAAGTGTTTTATGGAGAAGTGTGCTGGTACTGGCATTGTGTATTGCCGGAACAGCCAATGGAATGGCTCAGGACCTGAAATCAATTCTTTCGGGTGTAGCCAATGCGGTAGCGAATAAGGTAACGGGTGAAAGTGCTTCATTGACAGGTACGTGGACTTATGCGGGTCCCGATTGTAAATTTGAAAGTGATAACCTGTTAGCCAAGGCTGGTGGTGAAGTCGCCGCCAAGCAAGTAGAGGAAAAAATGAGTGGAGTGTTGGAAAAACTGGGCTTCAAAGAGGGGGCGACTTATACTTTCAATGAAGATAGTACGTATACCTCTGTGATTGGCGGAAAAACAGTCAATGGAACTTATAGCTACAATGCAGATACCAAGGAACTGACGATGAAAACTCGTTTAGGACTGAAGGTAAATGCGACAGTTTCGAAAGGTCTTACAGGAAACACCATGAGTCTGCTGTTTAAGGCAGACAAATTGATGTCTCTGGCACAGACCATTACAGGAGCTGTAGCAAGCAAGTCGTCTAATTCTGCGGTGAGTACAGCTAGTTCGCTGTTAAGCCAGTATGATGGGCTGCAACTGGGTGTAGAGCTTAAGAAGCAGTAATTTCACGTTTGCGTAACAAATAAAAAGAAGCATGGATTCCGATTGTAGGTTTCCATGCTTCTTCTTTTTATATACATCCTTTGCTGGAAGGAATTTCAAAATGATGAATGTCGCGCCGTATGGCCATCTTAATGCTGCGGGCGAGAGCTTTAAAGATACCTTCTATCTTGTGGTGTTCGTTACTTCCTTCGGCTTTGATATGGAGGTTCATGCGGGCCGAATCGCTGAGCGATTTGAAGAAATGAAGGAACATTTCAGTAGGCATGTCGCCAATCTTTTCGCGGGTGAAGGTGGCATCCCATACCAGCCAGGCCCGTCCGCCGAAATCGAGCGAAACCATGCACTGGCAGTCGTCCATGGGTAGGCAGTAGCCGTAACGTTCAATGCCTCTCTTGCTTCCTAATGCTTTGTACAGACATTCTCCTAGGGCGATGGCTGTATCTTCAATGGTGTGGTGTTCGTCCACTTCCAGATCACCGTTTACGTGGATGTCCAGGTCGATGCCACCGTGCTTACCAATTTGCTCCAGCATGTGGTCGAAGAATCCCAATCCGGTATGGATATGGCAAGTACCGTTTCCGTCCAGATTTACTCGGATACGGATATCGGTTTCCTTGGTTTTGCGGCATACCTCAGCAGTACGTTCACCGGCAAAAAGAAACTCTGCCACGCGGTCCCAGTCGGTGGTGGCTAATACGCACGTGTCTTCCAGTCCTTTTTCACTCAGCAGATTTTTATCCGGTTGCAGCAGGATGGCCTTGCAGCCTAAGTTCTTGGCCAGCTCTACGTCGGTTGCGCGGTCGCCAATCACAAAGCTTCCGGCCAAGTCGTATTCCGGATTGTTCAGGTAGCCCGTGAGCATACCGGTGCGTGGCTTGCGGGTAGGAGCATTGTCTTCCGGGAAACTCCGGTCGATAAGGATATTGTCAAATTCAATACCTTCGTTTTTGAAGGACTGGAGCATCAGGTTGTGTACGGGCCAGAATGTGTCTTCTGGAAAAGAATCAGTACCTAATCCGTCCTGATTGGTCACCATAACAAACTCAAAATCCAGTTTCTGTCGGATAAAGTAGAGGTTGCGGAACACTTTTGGATAGAATTCCAGTTTCTCGAACGCATCCAATTGGTAATCTACGGGCGGCTCGATGACGAGAGTACCGTCGCGGTCAATGAACAATACTTTTTTCATGCTTCCTCCTCCTTGTAGTTTTTCAGGGCTTCCAGCAGGGTATCGTTCTCCGGACGTGTGCCGATGGTGATGCGCAGACAGTCCTGACAAAGCGTGACACTACTACGGTTGCGGACGATGATACCCTTGTCCACCAGGTAGTTGTAGATTTTCTTGGCATCACTGACTCGTGTCAGAAAGAAATTGGCATCGGTAGGATAGATACGTCGGCAGCAAGCAAGCTTTTGGAATTCCTGCATGAGACGGGTACGTTCGTGAAGCAAGGATTCTATCCACTGCTGTACCTGATAGTGTTTTTCAATCATGTGGATGGCTTCTTGCTGGGTCAGCCGGTTCACGTTGTACGGGTATTTGATTTTATTCAGCAGGTTGATGATTTCCTGAGAAGCGAAAGCCATGCCCAGACGGATACCGGCGCATCCCCATGCCTTGGAGAAAGTCTGAAGAATAATCAGGTTTGGAAATTCGTCGAGCTGCTGCAGGAACGATGCCTCACTGGAGAAATCAGCGTATGCCTCATCCAGAATAACCAGTCCTTCAAATGAGCGAAGCAGGGTAAGAATCTCTTCCCGGCACAGACGGTTTCCCGTCGGGTTATTGGGCGAACAGAGGAAAATCAGTTTGGTGTGTTCGTCGGCAGCGGCCAGTAAGTCGGCAGCTTTGAACTGAAAGTTTTCATCCAACTGTACTTTCCGGTATTCTACATCGTTTACTTCGGCACATACCTGATACATACCGTAAGTAGGGTCAATAGCTACTACATTGTCAATGCCCGGACGGCAGAAAGCACGGAAAGGAAGGTCGATGGCCTCGTCGCTTCCATTGCCTAAGAAAATGTGGTCTGGCGATACTTTTTTTACTCTTCCAATCAGATCCTTTAATTCTCTCTGGAGCGGGTCGGGATAACGGTTGTTGGGGGTATTGTAGGGATTTTCATTGGCATCCAAAAATACGGAAGCCTCTTTCCCGCTATATTCGTCGCGTGCCGAAGAATAGGGTTTCAAGGCCCAGATATTCGGTCGCGTAAGTTCTTTCAATGGTTTCATAGTTATTTATTTAAACGTACGGATACTGCATTTTTGTGGGCGTCGAGCTGTTCGTTGGCTGCCATGACTTCAATGGCCGGACCAATCATGGCAATACCTTCGGGTGTAATTTCCTGGAAGGTAATCTTGCGGATGAAACTGTCCAGACTGACTCCGCTGTAGGCCTTGGCATAACCGTTGGTAGGAAGAGTATGGTTAGTGCCCGAAGCATAGTCGCCCGCACTTTCTGGAGAATAATAGCCTAAAAATACGGAACCCGCATTGACAATGCGTTCGCTGATTTCCAGGTAGTCCTTGGTTTCGATAATCAGGTGCTCGGGAGCATATTCGTTGGTCATTTCTACGGCTTCATCCATATTCTTTACTAAAATCAGTTTGCTGGCAGCTAAGGAGCGACTGGCAATTTCCTTTCGGGGAAGTTGGGCCAGCTGGCGTTCTACTTCTTCTGTCACCGTCTTCAGCAAAGTTTCGCTGGTAGTAATCAATATGGCCTGGCTGTCAGTGCCGTGTTCTGCCTGTGAAAGTAAATCGGCAGCTACAAAGACCGGATTAGCTGTTTCATCGGCCAGTACCGCTACTTCAGAAGGCCCGGCCGGCATGTCGATGGCTACGTCACGTAAGGAAACCTGCTGTTTGGCGGCAGTGACATACTGGTTGCCTGGACCGAATATCTTGTATACTTTGGGAATGCTTTCCGTGCCATAGGCCATAGCTCCGATAGCCTGCACCCCTCCGGCTTTGAAGATACGGCTGATACCTGCCAGTTTGGCTGCATAGAGAATGGCCGGGTGAATCTTTCCTTCCTTGTCAGGAGGAGTACAGAGAATGATTTCCTTGCATCCGGCAATCTGTGCCGGAGTAGCCAGCATCAGGACGGTGGAGAAAAGAGGAGCTGTTCCACCGGGAATGTACAATCCCACTTTCTCAATGGCTACAGCTTTCTGCCAGCAAGTCACGCCCGGTAGTGTGGTGATTTTCTTTCCCTGGAATACCTGTGCGGAGTGGAATGTACGGATGTTGTTATAAGCCAGTGTGATGGCTGCTTTCAGTTCGATACTGACTTTCTTTTCTGCTTCGGCAATTTCTTCCTCGCTTACCAACAGGGAGTTCAGTCGCACCTTGTCGAACTTTTCTTCGTATTCCAGCACGGCTTTATCACCTTCAAATTTGATGCGGTTTAATATTTCGAGTACGGTTTCCCGCAATGATTCCGTTTGAAGCGTCGGACGTTTCAGTAAGTCCGCCCATGTATTTCTTTCGGGATAAGTAATGATGTTCATAGTAACAATCTTTGTGATGAGGTTCTGAAAATCAAAGTATCATTTTCTCTATGGGCAGCACCAGGATACCTTGTGCACCGATGGCTTTCAGCTTGCCGATGATTTCCCAAAAACATTTCTGATCGAGAACAGTGTGAATGCTGCTCCAGCCTTCTGTAGCCAATGGCATGATGGTCGGACTCTTCACACCGGGAAGAACGGCTACGATTTCCTGTACCTTGTCGGTCGGCACGTTCATCAGCACGTATTTTTTGTCTTCAGCGGTTTTGACTGCATTGATGCGGAACAGCAGTTCCTGAAGGATTTCCTTCTTTTCGTCTGACATGTGCTTGTTTCCGATGAGCAGCGCTTCGCTCTTCATTACCACTTCCACCTCCTTCAGGTTGTTGCTGATAAGGGTAGAGCCGGAGCTGACAATATCGAAGATGGCATCTGCCAGACCGATGGCTGGAGCAATTTCCACCGAACCGGTGATGACGTGAATGTCGGCTTCAATGTGCTGTTCTGCTAAGAAGTTTTTCAGGATATTGGGATAGGAGGTAGCAATCTTTTTGTGATTGAACCATTCCAGTCCGTTGTATTCCGTTTCTTTGTGAATAGCCAGTGACAAACGGCATTTGCTGAAGCCCAGACGGTGCACGATTTCCGCTTCTTCGGCACGTTCCACGAATTCGTTTTCTCCTACAATACCGAGGTCGGCCACGCCGTTGGCCACACATTGTGGGATGTCATCGTCGCGCAGGAACAGTACTTCTACCGGAAAATTGCTGGACTGTGTCAGCAAGGTGCGTTTGGAGGTAGATAACTTGATGTCTGCTTCAGTAAACAGGGCCATTGTGTCTTCGAACAAGCGCCCTTTGGATTGTACGGCAATTCTTAACATATTGTTCTAAGTTTTTAAAGTGTCAAATAAAAAAGGCTCACCGAGGAATAAATTCTTACGGCAAGCCTTTGTGTAATCTTATCTCTTGTAACTGCACGCGTCGTCAGCCTACCGTGTGAACCGTTAGGTAATGATGATGGCGATGATGTACAGTATTTAAAATCATAATTATCGTTCTTTTGTTGCGACAAAAATATTAGATAAGAATTAAAAAAGCAAATATTTATCAGAAAAAACTCGCTTTTGCTGTCAAATTTATAAAGATTCCTTTTCTTTTTCCGTATAACAGCCTTTGAAGTACATTTCCTTTTCTGCTTTTTCCCTTGGGAAAATGAAATAGGTACAGACGGCCTTGGTGCAGACTTCATCCTGTGCATTGTAGATTTCGGCTTCAATGAACACAAAGTTCCGTTTCTGCTCCTTGATTCTTCCTCTGAGGGTAAGGTGAGAGTCGGTCGTGTGAATGGGTTTCAGGTATTGAGTTTCCATGCGCGAAGTCACTCCCGCCGTCTGAAGTTTGCGGGCAATTACCCAGGCACATATCTCATCCAGCAGAGTTGCCTGAATACCTCCGTGCAGGGTGTTCAACCAACCTTGAAAACGGGCTTCAGGCACCCATTTGCTCACAATCTCGTCACCGTCTTCATAGAACTCCATTTTCAGGCCCGACTCGTTGTTGGGCGCGCAGCCGAAACAGAAGTATCCTTCCATTCCTTCCCATGGATTGATGATTTTTTCCATGACGGCTGATTTTAGATAGTATAGTCCACGCAGGCGCGATTTTCCTTGGCCTCTTTCAGAATACCAGCTGCGGCTACGTGTGCCGGATGGATGGCATAAGCCTTTACGTCGTCCAGCGTATCGAAACTGCTGTCCAGACAGATGTCCCATACTTCTGCCGGGTTTTCATTCAGTCCTACATGAATGTCACGAATAAAGGGAATAGTGGCCGGAAGAGCCTCGATGGCAGCCTTGAAACGGTTCATAATGTCGGTTTTTTCTGCCGGAGAAAGGGTTTCTTTCAATTTAAATAAAACAATGTGCTTGACCATGTTTGTTTGTTTTTATGATTTTCGTATCTTTGAATATTGCAAATATAGAAATTAATTATTGAAACAAGTTATGATTATCATTGGAATTGCAGGAGGAACAGGCTCCGGTAAAACAACTGTAGTGAGAAGGATTATCGAAAGTCTGTCGGAGAATGAAGTGGCAGTGCTTCCGCTTGATTCATATTATAAGGACAGCAGTCATGTGCCCGTGGAAGAACGGCAGAACATCAACTTTGACCATCCTTCGGCGTTCGACTGGGATTTGCTCTCCAAGCATATCTCCATGCTGCGTAAGGGAGAAGCCATTGAACAGCCTGTATATTCCTATCTTACCTGTACGCGCCAGAAAGAAACCGTGCATGTAGAACCCCGTAAGGTCATCATCATCGAAGGTATTCTGGCTTTGAGCGACCGCAGACTGTGCAAGCAGATGGACCTGCGTATTTTTGTGGATGCCGATCCGGACGAACGTCTTATTCGTGTCATCCAGCGGGATGTGATAGAACGCGGACGTACGGCCGAGGCAGTGATGGAACGTTATGTGCGTGTGTTGAAACCCATGCACCTGGAGTTTATCGAACCGGCTAAAAGAATTGCCGACCTGATTGTGCCGCAAGGAGGTCATAATGAAAAGGCCATCGAGATTCTGAAGATGTACATTGAACGAATCGTAGACAAATGAAAGGCTGGATAACGGGGCTGTGCTGTGTGCTGGCCCTTTTTTTGTTTTTTTCGTGCGGCTCTGAGAAAAAAGCGGAAGAGACTGCCGTCGATTTGCCACAGATTCAGGAAAGAAAGGAACTGGTGGTGCTGACGGTCAACAGCTCTGTGTCTTATTTCCATTATCGTGGTGAACCCATGGGATTCCAATACGAACTGGCCCAGCAGTTTGCCAAGTCGCTGGGACTCGACCTGAAGGTGAAGGTCGTGAAAGACGAAGAGCAACTGGTCAGCAGTCTGCTCAAAGGAGAAGGTGATCTGGTTGCCTATAACCTGATTATTACCAACCCGCTGAAAGACAGTCTGATTTATTGCGGTGAAGAAGACATTACGCGGCAGGTAATCATACAGCGAAGAGGGAAAAAAGCTTTGAAAGACGTTACGGAACTGGTAGGAAAGAAAGTCTATGTCAACTCCGGAAAATACCGTACCCGTCTGGAGAATCTGAACCGCGAACTGGGAGGCGGAATCGATATTTGTGAGATTTCCTCCGACAGTGTGTCTTCGGAAGACCTGATTACCTGGGTGGCAGAGGGGCGTATTGACTACACGGTGGCCACAGATGAGATTGCCCGCATCAACCGCACCTATTATCCGGTGCTCGATATTAACCTGGCTATCAGCTTCGACCAGCGTTCTTCGTGGGCTGTGCGGAAAACTTCGCCTTTGCTGGCAGAGGCAGCTGATAAATGGCATCGCGAGAATATCAATTCACCGGAGTTTCGTGCCAGCGCCCGCCGTTATTTTGAACTGGCCAAACGTCCGGCACACGGAGCCATTCTTTCCGTAAAAGACGGTAAGATTTCCCATTACGATGATTTGTTCCGGCATTATGCCAAGGAAATAGGCTGGGACTGGCGACTGTTAGCCTCGCTGGCCTATACCGAATCGAACTTCAATCCGAATGTCGTATCATGGGCCGGGGCCAAGGGGCTGATGCAGCTGATGCCGGCTACGGCACGTGCCATGGGAGTGCCGCCGGGCAAAGAGCAGGACCCGGAAGAGAGTATCAAAGCCGCCGTAAAATACATTGCCGGAATGCAGCGTACGTTTAGTAAAATCACGGATAAGGAAGAACAGGCCAAGTTCATATTGGCCGCTTATAATTCCGGTATCGGCCATGTGACTGATGCTATGGCATTGGCCGAGAAATACGGGCGCAACCGCTATATCTGGGAGCATCATGTGGCTCACTTTATGTTGTTGAAAAGCAACAAGGAGTACTATCAGGACCCTGTCTGCAAGAACGGGTATGTGCGTGGAAGCGATACCTATGAGTTTGTGCATGAAATACTGGCACGTGCGGAGCTTTACCGAAAGAAGATAAAGAAATAAACAACTGAAAAGTTGGGTTTTATAAATAGCCTGAAGTTTTTGCGGAAGCTTCAGGCTATTTTCTATGTCTCCCGTTGCGGAAACGTAAGTTTCTCAGTGCGGAAATATAGGTTTCCCTATCGGAAACCGTACGGTTCATGTAGAGGAAACGTAGAAATGTTTTTGGTAGTTTACTTTTTCCTTTAGGAAGTTTGCAAAATATAATAAGAGCATTGTCTCTCCTGATTTTTTTAAGTTTTAGTAAGCAGATAGCTAAAATGGAGGGTATGCTTGATAAAAATTGCTTTTTCTGTTGCATTATATAATTTTATTCGTAATTTTGCGAACAACAAACGGAAGAGGTGAAAATGGTAAGAAAAAACTACTCAGAAGAACAGGAGAAGATGGCTCGCTTTGCCAAAGCCATGGGGCATCCGGCCCGTATAGCCATACTTCAGTTTTTGGCTTCGCAGGAATGTTGCTTTTTTGGCGACATTCATGAAGAACTGCCTATAGCAAAGGCTACGGTGTCACAGCACTTGAAGGAACTGAAAGAAGCCGGACTGATTCAGGGAGAGATTGAAGCACCTAAGGTGAGGTATTGCATTAATAAGGAGAACTGGAAACTGGCAAAAAAAATGTTTGCCGATTTCCTGGGCCAGCCGATATGTAAAAAAGAGAGCTGTTGCGAATAAGCTCTTTTTTTGCTGTACTTGTTCGTTGTTTTGCGAATTACTAATAATAGATATTGAAGAACGATGAAAAAGATGGTATGTCTTCTGTCGGTATGCTTGGCATTGGCCGCATGTGGGATGCAGGGCAGAAGTGAAAAAGAAATTCAAACAAGTGACAAAGCGGTGGTCGAAAACAGTGAGGTAACTGCCAAAGACTATGTAGAGGTATTGTATTTTCATGGAAAGCAGCGTTGTGCCACGTGTATAGCCATTGAAAACAATACTTTGGCTGTGATGAAAGAGAATCTTTCGGAACAGGTAAAGAAGGGGGAAGTGGTGTTCAAGGTGATAGACATCAGCAAGAAGGAAAATGAGAAGATTGCCGAAAAATATGAGGTTACCTGGTCGTCACTCTTTGTGGTGCGCTACAAGAACGGGCAGGAGACTGCGGAAAATATGACCCAGTTTGCTTTCGGAAATGCCTGTAAATCACCGGAGGTGTTCAAGGAAGGATTGGTGAAGACTGTCAATGACATGCTGAAATAATAAGGAGAAACTATGGACTGGTTACAGACATTGTTGGACAACAGTTCTACTCCTGTATGGACGGCGTTTCTGCTTGGGCTGCTGACCGCACTTTCGCCTTGTCCGTTGGCGACCAACATTGCGGCTATTGGCTTTATCGGGAAAGACATAGAGAACCGGAAGCGTATTTTTCGGAACGGACTGCTCTATACGCTGGGACGTATTCTTTCGTACACGTTGCTTGGGGTGGTGTTGATTCTGATTCTGAAAGAGGGTTCGAGCATGTTTGGCATACAGAAGACCATCGGGTCGTGGGGAGAGCTTGTGTTGGGACCGCTTTTGTTCCTGATAGGTCTTTTTATGCTTCTCGGTGATAGGTTGAACTTGCCTCAGTTTGGATTTCAGGGTAATGCGGAAGGGCTTGCCCGGAAAGGCGGTTGGGGCGCGTTGATAATAGGCGCGTTGTTTGCCCTGGCTTTCTGTCCCACAAGCGGTGTCTTTTATTTTGGCATGCTGATACCAATGTCGGCTACGGTCACAGCAGGTTATCTGCTGCCCGTTGTGTTTGCCATTGCGACTGCCATACCGGTGCTGGTCGTGGCGTGGATTTTAGCGTTCAGTGTACAGCAGCTGGGCAGTTTTTACGGCAAGATGCAGAAGGTGCAGAAATGGATGACCTGCATAGTCGGCGTGCTGTTTATCGTCATCGGCATATATTATAGCTGGATAATGTATTTATAAACAAATTTGATAACAAACAAAATCTTTACAAGTATGGAAATTAAAGTATTAGGACCGGGTTGCGCAAAGTGCAAGACCACCTATAATGTAATTGAAAAAGTAATCAAGGAGAATAACCTGGACGTGAAACTGACCAAGGTGGACGACATCATGGAAATGGTGAGCTACAACATCATGACAACTCCTGCCGTTGTGGTAGACGAAGTAGTGAAGATGAAAGGACAGGTTCCCACCGAAAGCGATGTGAAGAAACTTTTAGGAATCGAATAAACAAGAGGATTGATTCAGAAGCGGCAGAAACGGCCTTCGAGGCAGCTGCCGCTTTTATGATAAGATACTTGTTCGTATTTAAACGAATTATAACGATAGAAACATGATACAAGATTTTGCAGACTGGCTTGTTTACGGATTGTTCGGACTGAGTGACGATACACCGCTTGGAGTAGCCGTAAACTTCTTTTTTTATGATACCATTAAGATTCTTATTCTACTGTTTTTTATCAGTGTGCTGATGGGAATCATTAACGCTTATTTCCCGATAGAACGTTTGAGGAACTATCTGGTAACGCATAAAATGTATGGGTTGCAGTATGTGCTGGCCTCTATTTTTGGCGCCATTACCCCGTTCTGCTCCTGTTCGTCCATTCCCTTGTTTATCGGCTTTGTAAAAGGCGGTATCCCTTTGGGGGTGACGTTTGCTTTCCTGATTACTTCTCCGCTGGTGAATGAGGTGGCGGTAGCTATGTTCCTCGGCTCTTTTGGACTGAAAGTCACACTTATCTATGTCATCAGCGGTATTCTGCTGGGAGTGATAGGCGGTTTTGTGCTCGGTCGTATGCATCTCTCACCTTACCTGAGCGACTGGGTGAAGCAGATACAGGCCAGCTCCTCGGCGCAGGCAGGAGAATGGGAGAAAGACCATACTACTTTTATCAAGCGCCTTCCCGTCATTGTGCGTGATGCTTGGAAGATTGTTAGTGGTGTACTGATTTATATTCTGATAGGTATCGGTATCGGTGCGTTTATGCACGGCTTTGTGCCCGAAGGATTTTTCGAGCAATACATGTCGAAGGCCAACTGGTTTGCCGTACCACTTTCGGTCATTCTTGCCGTGCCGATGTATGCCAATGCGGCAGGTATTGTGCCGGTCATCGAGGTATTCGTGGCCAAAGGTATTCCTATGGGTACAGCCATCGCTTTCATGATGGCCGTGGTAGGTCTTTCACTTCCAGAAGCGACTTTGCTGAAAAAAGTGATGACGTGGCGGCTGATTGCGATATTCTTCGGAACGGTGGCTTTTTTCATTATCTTGTCGGGTTATTTGTTTAATTTTGTTCTTTAATTTATCATTGTTACATATATGAGAGTATTGATTCTTTGTACAGGAAATAGTTGCCGCAGCCAGATGGCCCACGGCTTTTTGCAGTCGTTCGATAAAAATATAGAAGTGTGCTCGGGTGGAACAGAGCCTGCCGCACAGGTAAATGCCAAGGCTGTGGAGGTAATGAAAGAAGTCGGAATTGACATCAGTTCGCATGTGCCGACTCACGTGAATACCTACCTTGACCAGGAGTGGGATTATGTGATTACCGTTTGCGGAGGGGCGAATGAAAGTTGTCCGGCATTTACCGGAAAAGTCGGCAAGCGTCTTCACATCGGTTTTGACGACCCTTCGCATGCCACCGGGACTCCGGAATTTATTGAAGCAGAATTCCGCCGTGTGCGGGATGAGATTAAGAATGCCTTCGCCCGTTTCTACATTACGGAAATCAGAAAAGAAGACTTACCCGCCTGTTCTTGCGGGGGTGGCTGTTAATTGTGGTTAGTCGGTTTCCATTTTACTCTATTTTTTTCTTATTTCTTTTATATAACCTTTTTTTCTTATAAATTTGCAGCCTAAATTTGGGAGGTTACTTCCTGAATGATTAGAAATTAGATAAAAACCACATAATTATGAGTAAGAAGTTTACTGAATATTCTCAGCTCAACTTGTCAGAAATAAACAAGGAGGTGCTGAAAAAATGGGATGAAAACGATGTGTTCTCTAAAAGTATGACAGAACGTGAGGGGTATCCTTCTTTCGTGTTCTACGAAGGTCCTCCCTCGGCTAACGGTATGCCGGGTATTCACCACGTGATGGCACGTACAATTAAGGATACATTCTGTCGTTTCAAGACCATGAAAGGTTTCCAGGTGAAGCGTAAAGCTGGATGGGACACACACGGACTTCCGGTGGAACTGGGGGTGGAAAAGGCACTTGGAATTACTAAAGAGGATATCGGTAAAACGATTTCGGTGGCAGACTACAACAAGCATTGCCGCACGGATGTCATGAAGTTCACGAAAGAATGGACTGACCTTACCCATAAGATGGGTTACTGGGTAGACCTGGAAAATCCGTACATTACTTACGATAACCGTTACATTGAAACTTTGTGGTGGTTGTTGCAGCAGCTTTACAAGAAAGGTTTGCTGTACAAGGGATATCCCACCCAGCCGTATTCTCCGGCAGCAGGTACAGGCTTGAGCTCGCATGAGTTGAACCAGCCGGGATGTTACCGCGACGTGAAAGACCTTACCGTGGTAGGTCAGTTCAAAATGAAGAATCCGAAGCCGGAAATGGCAGAGTGGGGTACGCCTTACTTCATTGCATGGACTACTACTCCGTGGACATTGCCTTCAAATACGGCACTTTGTGTGGGCCCGAAGATTGACTATGTAGCTGTTCAGACTTACAATGCTTATAATGGAGAAAAGATGACGGTGGTACTTGCCAAACCTTTGCTCTATACGCATTTCAATAAAAAAGCAGAAGACATTGCACTGGAAGACTACAAGCCGGGTGATAAACTGATTCCGTTCAAGGTGGTAGGCGAGTACAAGGGTACTGACCTGGTTGGTATGGAATACGAGCAGCTTATCCCATGGGTGAAACCGGTGGAAGCTGCAGAAGACGGTTCCTGGAAAGAAGCTTCGGCTAAAGCATTCCGTGTTATCCCGGGTGATTATGTCACTACAGAAGACGGTACGGGTATCGTACACATTGCACCGACATTTGGTGCGGACGATGCGAACGTGGCTCGTGCGGCAGGTATTCCTTCTTTGTTCATGATTAACAAGAAAGGCGAGACTCGTCCGATGGTTGACCTGACCGGTAAGTTCTACCTGATGGAGGAACTGGATGAGGCTTTCGTAAAGGAATGTGTCGATGTAGAAAAATACAAGGAATATGAAGGCCGTTGGGTGAAGAACGCATACGACCCGCAGTTCACTGTAGACGGAAAATACGATGAAAAGGCTGCACAGGCTGCTGAATCGCTCGACGTATATATCTGCATGATGCTGAAACAGCAGGGACTGGCATTCAAGACTGAAAAGCATGTGCACAACTATCCGCACTGCTGGCGTACCGACAAACCGGTATTGTACTATCCGCTGGATAGCTGGTTTATCCGCTCTACTGCTTGCAAGGACCGTATGATTGAGTTGAACAAGACGATCAACTGGAAACCTGAATCAACTGGTTCCGGACGTTTCGGCAAGTGGCTGGAAAACCTGAATGACTGGAACTTGAGCCGTTCACGCTACTGGGGTACTCCGCTGCCTATCTGGAGAAGTGAGGATGGCGAAGAAATCTGCATCGGTTCAGTAGAAGAACTGTACAACGAGATAGAGAAGTCTGTAGCAGCTGGCTTCATGACAGAAAATCCGTATAAGAAATTAGGATTCCATCCGGGTGTATATAACAAGGAAAATTACGATAAGATTGACTTGCACCGTCCGTATGTAGACGACATCATCCTGGTATCTGCTTCAGGCAAACCGATGAAGCGTGAATCAGACTTGATTGACGTATGGTTTGACTCAGGTGCCATGCCGTATGCACAGTTGCACTATCCGTTCGAAAACAAGGAACTGGTAGATTCACGCAGCTACTATCCGGCCGACTTTATCGCGGAAGGTGTGGACCAGACTCGTGGATGGTTCTTTACATTGCATGCCATTGCTACAATGGTGTTCGACAGTGTGGCTTACAAGAACGTGATTTCAAATGGTCTGGTACTCGACAAGAACGGAAACAAGATGTCTAAGCGTCTGGGTAATGCTGTAGATCCGTTCGGTGCCATCGAGAAGTTTGGTTCTGACCCGTTACGCTGGTATATGATTACCAACTCTTCTCCATGGGACAACCTGAAGTTTGATACAGACGGAGTGGATGAGGTACGTCGTAAGTTCTTTGGAACATTGTATAATACTTACTCATTCTTTGCACTGTATGCCAATGTAGACGGCTTTACATACGCTGAAGAAGACGTGCCGATGAACGAGCGCCCGGAAATTGACCGTTGGATTCTTTCACTGTTGAATTCATTGATTAAGAATGTGGATGCTTGCTTTGCCGATTACGAACCGACAAAGGCTGGCCGTCTGATTACAGACTTTGTAAACGATAACTTGAGTAACTGGTACGTACGTCTGAACCGTAAACGTTTCTGGGGTAGTGCCATGTCAACTGATAAGTTGTCTGCTTACCAGACCTTGTACACTTGCTTGGAAACGGTAGCTAAGCTGATGGCGCCGATTGCTCCGTTCTATGCAGACCGTCTGTACATGGATTTGATTGCGGTGACCGGACGTGACCAGGTAGTATCTGTTCACCTTGCCAAGTTCCCGGTAGCCGATGAAAACCTGATTAATGCAGAACTGGAAGCTCGTATGCAGATGGCACAGGATGTGACTTCTATGGTATTGGCTTTGCGTCGTAAAGTCAACATTAAGGTTCGTCAGCCGCTGCAGTGTATCATGATTCCGGTAGTAGATGAAGCGCAGAAGCAGCACATTGAAGCCGTGAAAGATTTGATCATGAACGAGGTGAACGTGAAAGAAATCAAGTTCGTGGATGGTGCGGCAGGCGTACTGGTGAAGAAAGTAAAATGCGACTTCAAGAAACTGGGCCCGAAATTCGGAAAACAGATGAAGGCTGTGGCTGCAGCTGTGGCAGGTATGTCGCAGGAAGCTATTGCTGAACTGGAAAAGAACGGAAGTTACACCTTCCAGCTTGACGGAGCCGATGCGGTGGTAGAAGCTGCCGACGTAGAAATCTTCAGCGAAGACATTCCGGGATGGCTGGTAGCCAACGAAGGCAAACTGACCGTAGCGCTTGAAGTGACTGTGACCGATGAGCTGAAGCGTGAAGGTATTGCCCGCGAACTGGTGAACCGTATTCAGAATATCCGTAAGAGCAGCGGTTTTGAAATTACTGACAAGATTGCCATCGTGCTGTCAAAAAATTCAAATACCGATGACGCGATAAATGAATATAATACTTATATTTGCAACCAGGTGCTAGCTAACTCACTGACACTGGCCGATGAAGTGGCAGACGGCACTGAACTTAACTTTGATGACTTCTCGTTGTATGTAAATGTAACGAAGCTGTAATATGAACCCATCCACCCGGCTTTAGTCGGGTGGATACTATTATTAACTTAAAACTTAAGCACTATGGCTGAAAAAACAAGGTATTCTGACGCAGAACTTGAGGAATTCCGCGCCATTATCATGGAGAAACTTCAGCTCGCGGAACGCGACTATGAGAAACTGAAAAGTAGTATAATGAACACAGATGGTAACGATACTGACGATACATCTCCCACATATAAAGTGCTGGAAGAAGGTGCCAATACCTTATCGAAAGAAGAAACTACTCGTCTGGCTGCCCGTCAGCTGAAGTTCATTCAAAACTTGCGTGCGGCACTGGTCCGTATTGAGAACAAGACTTACGGTATCTGTCGCGAAACAGGTAAATTGATTCCCGCTGAGCGCCTTCGTGCTGTTCCTCATGCTACATTGAGCATCGAGGCCAAGCAGCAGGGAAAGAAGTAACGAAATGAATTTTTAATTGAAGATTGGGAATTGAAAATTGAGAAACGGGACTTTTCAAAGTGATCCATTTTCAATTTTCAGTTCTCAATTTTTTTGAATACAAATTGCAAATTGAAGAAGATGAAAAGATTTTTCACTCAGGGACGTTTGGTTACTCTTGTGGTGGCAGGAGTGCTGATTATCGACCAGCTTATCAAAATTGCGGTGAAGACAAACATGTATTTGCATGAAAACATTCATGTGACCGACTGGTTTTATATCTATTTCACGGAAAACAACGGTATGGCTTTTGGTCTGGAGATTTTTGCCAAACTGTTCCTGACACTTTTCCGTATCGTGGCTGCCATCTTGATTACGGTTTATCTGGTGAAACTGGTGAAACGGACGGACAAGGTGAAGAATGGTTATCTGGTTTGTCTCTCCTTGATTCTGGCCGGTGCGGTGGGTAACATCATCGACTGTGTGTTCTATGGAGAGATATTCAGCGAGAGCACGCATTCGCAGATTGCTTCGTGGGTTCCGCTGGGTCAGGGATATTCCGACTGGTTGCATGGCAAGGTGGTCGATATGTTCTATTTCCCGATTATCGATACCTACTGGCCTGACTGGATGCCTTTTGTAGGAGGTGATCACTTTATTTTCTTCAGTCCTATTTTTAACTTTGCCGATGCGGCTATCAGTTGCGGCATCATCGCCTTGCTTATTTTCTATTCGCATTACCTGAATACGGAAACTTCTCATAAAGAGGTCAAAAAATGAAACGAATATCGCTTATAGGAGTGACCATGCTGGCGTTGTGCGGCATGTGGAGTTGTGGAAAGAAAGTGCCGGAAGATATTATCCAGCCGCAAGCCATGGAGAACCTGCTTTATGATTATCATCTGGCGACTACGATGAGTAATGATCTGCCTTACGATGAGAATTACAAGAAACAGGCTTATCTGGCATACGTGTTCCAGAAGCATGGAGTAACGGAGGCGGAGTTTGATTCGTCCATGGTGTGGTATTCGCGCCACAGCGACGAGATGAATACGATTTATCAGAATCTGCAGAAGCGCATGGAGACTACTGCCGAGCTGCTGAAAAAACAGACAGTACGCAGCAGCGGGGAGGTGACGGTTTCATTGTCGGGTGATACGGTGGACCTATGGCAAGACCGTACCATTTATTGGCTGACTTCTTCTTCACTTACCAATAAGGTGACTTTCGATTTGAAGGCCGACACTTCGTTCCACGAGAGGGACAAGATGGTGCTGGAAGCTAATTTCTCTTTCCTGCCCAAAGGCAAGCGTGAAGGTAAGGTAGTGATGGCCATGAACCTGACATTTGATAACGACAGTACGCAAGGAATCAGCCGGGTGGTAGAGGCTTCGGGCATACAGCGTCTGATGCTTCGTCCGGATTCCGCATTCAAGTACAAGAGCGTGACCGGATTCATGTATTACACTGGAAAAGACCACTCATCAGCTTTGATCAGCGATATACGTCTGATGCGTTATCGCATGCGTGAAGAGAACTTACCGCAGCAGAACGATTCTGTGGCTGTGAAGGCCGATACACTTGCTCCGAACGATACCCTTCGTAGGGTGAAGCGGCAGGAAATTACCAAACGTTGATACTTATGCAGTATTATGCATCTCATTATCTTTGGCATGCGGGGCAGGACAAACTGTTCCGCATGCAGCGTATAGGGCTGGAAGTATCGGGTCATACCTGGGTGTCGATGGAGCCTTTGGAAGAAGAAGTCCGGAATACCCAGTGGCTGGGCGGACTGATTATTCTGGCAGCTTCTGCTCCGGAATTAAGGAAAGACGAAACATTTCAGGAATTTCGTGCGCGGACGGCTTCTGCAGTGGTAGGAGACCAGCCGTTTTATGCTTTCCATGTGTCGTTTTTTGACTTGCAGAAGATGGCATTCACCGACCGGAGCCGCCTGGTACGTTTATGACAGACGGCGGCGGAATTCCGCACACACGATGGCAGTGGCCACCGCTACGTTCAGCGATTCGCTGGTTTCTTTTCCTTGCGGGTAGTTGGGAATCAGCAGTTTCTGAGAAACAAGATTTTCAATTTCCTTGCACACCCCGTTTCCTTCATTACCCATCACGATAACCCCTTGTGCCGATAATTTCTGCGAATAGATGTTTTTCCCGTCCAGAAAAGTACCGAATACCGGCACGTTTCTTTCTGTCTGCACGCGAATGAACTCTTTCAAATCGCAGTAATGCAGCCTGACACGTGCCAGAGCTCCCATTGTGGCCTGTACGGTTTTCGGATTAAAGGCGTCGGCAGTACCTTGCGAACAGAAAATATCCTCTATGCCAAACCAGTCGGCAATGCGGATGATGGTACCCAGGTTGCCCGGGTCTTGCACGTCATCCAGTGCCAAGCAGAGCGAATGGCCCGGTAAAGAATCGTCGTAGGTATAAGAAGGCAGGTCGAATACGGCCAGCACCTCTTGCGGAGTTTTCAGCAGGCTGGCACGCGCCAGTTCCTCCGCGCTTACTTCAATGGTTTCCTGAGCAAGCAGAAGCGGATGAGTTTCCAGCCACTGTGCCGTAGCAATCAACAGCTTGCATGAAAAGTGTCCCAGCAGGTCGTTGACCAGTTTGTTACCTTCGGCTAAGAAAGCTTTTTCTGCTTTCCGGTATTTTTTCATCTCCAATGACCGGATATATTTGATTCTGTTTTTGCTCAGCATAGTGTGACGGGGATTTTTAATTATATTTTAAGAACAAAGCTAAGAAGATATTTTTAATATTGCCTATCTTTGCATATAAAATTTTGCATATAGTTTCAGTTTGTATGAAGATAATCCCCCGTATCTATATCGGCCTGCTTGTCCTGTTGCTTTTTCTGAGTGGATGTTCGGTCAGTAAATTCATTCCTGAGGGGCACTATCTTCTGGACAATGTAAAAGTAGAATCAGACAACAAGGAAATCAAGTCATCCCAGATGAATGTGTATCTTCGCCAGACACCCAATGCCAAGTGGTTCAGCCTGGTGAAGCTCCCTATGTACATTTACGGAGCAGCCGGCAAGGATTCCACAAAGTGGATCAACCGTTTCTTGTACCGCATGGGAGATGCTCCCCGTATTTATGACCCGAAACTGGCCGAAGAAACCCGCTTGCAGATAGAACAGGCAGTGCGCAACATGGGATATATGAGCGGACAGGTGAGTATGCACACGCAGGTGAAGGGGAAAAAAATCAAGGTCGGCTATCAGATTCATTCCGGTGAGCCTTACCTGATTTCGCATGTGGCATACGATATTGCCGACTACCAGATACATGATTACCTGATGGCAGATTCAGCCCGTTCTTATCTGAAGTCCGGTTCCCGTCTCGACGTAAACAAGCTTGATCAGGAGCGCGACCGCATCACGCAGTATCTTCAGAACCGGGGCTATTATCGTTTCAACAAAGACTTCATTACGTATCAGGTAGATACCATGCGTAACTCGCGCAATGTCGACTTGATTATGAAGTTGCATCCTTATCGCCGGAAAAAGGAAGATCCCCCTTCACCGCATCGCCAGTATTATATACGCAATGTAGATTTCATGTTCGATGTAGACTTTGCAGAACTGACTTCCGGCAGACTGAAAGGAATTGATTCTCTTCGTTCGGGCGGGGTGAATTTCTTCTACAAGGATAAGCTGTTCTTACGTCCGCAGGTCATCAGCGACTATAATTATCTGAAATCCGGAAATCTTTATCGTACCCGCGATGTGCAGAGCACCTATTCTGCATTGGGACGTCTTAATATCCTGAAATATTCCAACATCCGTTTCCGTGAAGAGCTGGAGGCCGATTCGGCTTATCTGGATGCCTATGTCATGCTTACCCGCAACAAGAACAAGTCGCTTTCCTTTGAAATTGAAGGAACCAACTCGGCTGGCGACTTGGGAGCTGCCGCTTCCGTAGCTTATTCTCACCGGAACCTGTTCAAGGGGTCTGAAACCTTCACCTTTAAGTTGCGTGGAGCATACGAAGCCGTTACGGGCCTGGAAGGATATGCCAACAGCAACTACCTGGAATATGGAGTGGAAACCAGCTTGAGCTTTCCGGAATTCATGTTTCCCTTCCTTTCGTCTGATTTCCGCCGTCGGAGCCGTGCTACTTCCGAGGTGACGATGAAATACAACTGGCAGATTCGCCCGGAGTTTGAGCGTACGGTAGCTTCTGCGGCCTGGAGTTACCGTTGGGGAAAGCGGGGAGCGACCCATCGTTTCGATGTGTTCGACCTGAACTACATCTACATGCCCTATCGTTCGGAAACTTTCCGTGAATACCTGGACTATATGGACGAAAGAAACCCCTTGCTGCGCTATAGCTATGAAGATTTGTTCATCGTGCGCCTGGGGTATACGTATACTTACAACAGCTCGGGTGCCACCACACTGAAAACGTCGCAACGCAATTCTTACTCCATTCGTTTCAATATCGAAGAGTCGGGCAACCTGTTGTATCTGTTTTCGCGGATGATTAACGGCCGTCCGAAAAACGGAGAAGCCTATCAGATGGCCAACATCAGCTTTGCACAGTATGTAAAGACAGATTTCGACTATGCCAAGAATTTTATGATTGACGACCGTAATGCCCTGGTGTTCCATGTGGGAGTGGGAGTGGCCGTGCCGTACGGAAACTCCAAGAGTCTTCCGTTTGAAAAGCTCTATTTTTCCGGAGGTGCCAACAGTGTGCGTGGATGGAGCGTCCGCTCGCTGGGACCGGGCGGTTACCGTGGCGACGGAAACAGTCTGGATTATGTGAACCATACCGGTGACATCAAGCTCGACCTGAACCTGGAGTATCGCACCCATCTGTTCTGGAAACTGAACGGTGCGGCATTTGTGGATGCCGGAAACGTGTGGACCATCCGTAACCGGGAAATGCAGCCCGAAGGACTCTTCAAGTTCAACCGTTTCTATAAGCAGCTGGCCGTGGCCTACGGATTAGGATTGCGTTTCGACCTGGACTTCCTGATTATCCGTTTCGACGGAGGTATGAAGGCCATCAATCCGATGTACACCGGGCACGACCGTTATCCGATTATTTCTCCTGATTTCAAACGCGACTTTGCGTTTCATTTTGCAGTAGGTTATCCCTTTTAATATCATCTATTATTATATGGACAAGAATGTATATACCATTGAAGAAGTAGACCAGCTGAAAGCCTGGGCAGAGCAGACCGAGTTTCCGGCAGAGATGCAGCTGGACAAGGCTATCTATATACCCGATGTCAAAGAAACCGTACGCCGGTTAGTCATGCAGGCCTACGTATGTTATGAGAATCCGCGCTTGCAGGGTTGTCTTCGTTTGCTGGAGCGTATCAAGGCACGGATAGAAGAAGAGAAAAGAAGCTAGATACGGCTAAAATTGCCGGCTTTCTTTCATATTTGCAAAAAAAATACGAAATTTGCACAGCAATAATAAAGATTAATTCATACACCTTTATAAAAATAACAATTATGACAAAAAGTGCATTACAAATCGCAAGAGCTGCTTACCAGCCGAAATTGCCGAAAGCGTTGACTGGTGCTGTAGTAGCTAAGGAAGGCGAACCGACTCAGTCTGTAGCCGATCAGGAAGAAATCAAGAAGCTGTTCCCGAACACATACGGCATGCCGTTGATCCAGTTCGTGGAAGGTGAAGCAAAAGAATTTGCTCCGATGAACGTCGGCGTAATCTTGTCTGGTGGACAGGCTCCTGGTGGCCACAACGTAATCTCAGGTTTGTTCGACGGTATCAAGAAACTGAATCCGGCTAACAAACTGTACGGTTTTATCCTGGGTCCTGGCGGTTTGGTTGACCACAACTATATGGAACTGACAGCTGATATCATCGACGAATACCGTAACACCGGTGGTTTCGATATTATCGGTTCAGGACGTACCAAACTGGAAAAAGAAGAACAGTTCGAAAAAGGATACGAAATCCTGAAAGAACTGGGCATCAAGGCACTGGTAATCATCGGTGGTGACGACTCTAACACTAACGCTTGCGTATTGGCTGAATACTATGCTGCCAAGAACTACGGCGTACAGGTAATCGGTTGTCCGAAGACTATCGACGGTGACTTGAAGAACGACATGATTGAAACTTCATTCGGTTTCGATACTGCCTGCAAGACTTACTCAGAAGTTATCGGTAACATCGAACGCGACTGTAACTCAGCTCGTAAATACTGGCACTTCATCAAGTTGATGGGACGTTCAGCTTCTCACATCGCACTGGAATGTGCTTTGCAGACTCAGCCGAACATCTGTATCATCTCAGAAGAAGTAGAAGCTAAGAACATGTCTTTGGATGACATCGTTACTTACATCGCTCAGGTAGTTGCCGACCGTGCTGCTGCCGGAAACAACTTCGGTACTGTATTGATTCCGGAAGGTTTGATTGAATTCATCCCTGCCATGAAGCGTCTGATTGCTGAATTGAACGACTTCCTGGCTGCTAACGGTGAAGAATTCAACAGCATCAAGCGTTCTAAACAGCGCGAATACATCATCAGCAAGCTGTCTCCTGAAAACGCTGCTATCTATGCTTCTCTGCCGGAAGGCGTAGCTCGTCAGTTGTCACTCGACCGTGACCCGCACGGAAACGTACAGGTTTCTTTGATTGAAACTGAAAAGCTGTTGTCTGAAATGGTAGCTACTAAGCTGGCTGCATGGAAAGAAGAAGGCAAGTTCGTAGGTAAGTTTGCTGCTCAGCACCACTTCTTCGGTTACGAAGGACGTTGCGCTGCTCCTTCTAACTTCGATGCTGACTACTGCTACTCTTTGGGTTACACTGCATCTATGCTGATTGCTAACGGTAAGACTGGTTACATGTCTTCTGTACGTAACACTACAGCTCCTGCTGCAGAATGGATTGCAGGTGGTGTGCCTATCACTATGATGATGAACATGGAACGTCGTCACGGTGAAATGAAACCGGTTATCCAGAAAGCACTGGTGAAACTGGATGGTGCTCCGTTCAAGGCATTCGCTGCCGTACGCGACACTTGGGCTAAGGAAACAGCTTACGTATATCCGGGTCCTATCCAGTACTTCGGTCCTACAGAAGTTTGCGACCAGCCTACTAAGACGCTGCAGTACGAACAGGCAAAATAATTTGATTCCTGAATTCCCGGAAGGGAACTTTCTATAGGAAAATTAATTTAGCGAAGAATCAGGCCGACCGAAAGAGGGCCGGATTCTTCGCTATTTGTTGAAACAAGCTCAACCGGTTCTGCCGGTACATCTGTTGAAATTTTCTATAAACCTTATTTGAGATGACAAAGAAATCACCCATTCTCGCGGTGAACGAGCCCGTGAAAAAAACAACCCGCAAGCGTCCTGCGCCCCGAAAAGCGACAGGCAGTAAGAAGACCGCTTCCGGAAAAACGTCGGGCAGGAATTCCAAAGGGAAGAAAACCATCCGTCGCTGGCAGATGCCCTCGTGGTGTTACTATCTGCTGCTCGGTTTCATTGGAGCCTGTTTTGTCATCTGTTTTTACTATTTCTTTATTCGTCCGTACGCCTACCGCTGGAAACCCTGCTATGGCATGAAAGCATACGGGGTATGTCTGCCATACGGATTTGAGGTGCACGGTTTCGACGTATCCCACCATCAGGGACAGATAGACTGGAACGAACTGCAGAAAACCCAGACAGCCCCTTTCCCTGTACGTTTCGTATTTATGAAAGCTTCCGAGGGAGGTGATTTCAGCGATACAGCCTTTATCCATAATTTCGATGAGGCCCGCAAGCACGGATTTATCCGCGGAGCCTATCATTTTTACAATCCCAAGACAGACGCTTCCCGCCAGGCCGATTTCTTTATCCGCTCCGTGAAACTGGAATCGGGCGACCTGCCTCCGGTGCTCGACATCGAGGTGAGGGGAGAAGATGAGAAAAAGCTTCGCCGCGACTTGAAAGTCTGGTTGGATAAAATCGAAAACTATTATCGCGTAAAACCGATTCTCTATACCTCTTACAAATTTAAGACCCGTTACTTGAACGATTCCGTTTTCAACTCTTATCCGTACTGGATAGCCCATTATTATGCCGACTCGGTGGAATACAAAGGGCAGTGGCGTTTCTGGCAGCATACCGATGTGGGACGTTTGCCGGGCATCCGTGAGGATGTGGACTTGAATGTGTTCAACGGCACGCTGGATGAGCTGAAGCGCATGACGATACCCTGATTCAGAAAAAATTCTTACCATACAGACAAACAAAAACCCTCCGCAGGTATCCTTTTGAGGAAATCCCTGCGGAGGGTTTGTTTTTATATAGAAGATAGGGAAACCCCGCTGACTTAGTTGCGGAACTTCAATGCATCTCCTTCGCGTTCTACGATGATCGGTTTTTCGCGGTTCACTTCCTGTGACAGAAGCTTCTTTGACAAATCGTTCAGCAAGTAGCGCTGGATGGCACGTTTCACCGGACGTGCACCGAATTCAGGATCATAACCGGCAGTAGCCAGGAAGTCTACAGCAGCATCTGTCATCTGCAAAGTCACTCCGTTGCCTTCCAGCATCTTCCGGATACCGTTGATTTGCAGGCGTACAATCTGTTCGATTTGCGGCTTGTTCAGCGGCTGGAACATGATGGTCTCGTCAATACGGTTCAGGAATTCCGGACGGATGGTCTTCTTCAGCATGTTCATCACCTCTTTCTTGGTCTCTTCTACAATCTGGTCGTGGTTCTGGTCGTTAATCTTCTCGAACTGACTCTGAATGTAGGCACTTCCCAGGTTAGAAGTCATGATGATGATGGTGTTCTTGAAGTTCACCGTACGTCCCTTGTTGTCGGTCAGACGTCCGTCGTCCAGTACCTGCAACAAGATGTTGAACACATCCGGATGAGCCTTCTCGATTTCATCGAACAGCACCACAGAGTACGGTTTCCGGCGCACGGCTTCGGTCAGCTGACCACCTTCATCGTAGCCTACGTATCCCGGAGGCGCACCAATCAGACGTGACACGGTATGCTTCTCCTGATACTCACTCATGTCGATACGCGTCATCAGCGATTCATCGTCGAACAGGTATTCTGCCAGTGCCTTGGCCAGCTCGGTCTTACCCACACCCGTCGTACCCAGGAAGATGAACGAACCAATCGGACGTTTCGGGTCTTGCAATCCGGCACGGCTACGGCGTACGGCATCGGCCACGGCTTCGATGGCTTCGTCTTGTCCGATAACCCGCTTGTGCAGCTCATCTTCCAGGTGAAGCAGCTTCTCTCTTTCGCTTTGCAGCATCTTGCTTACCGGTATGCCCGTCCAGCGGGAAACTACATCGGCGATGTCTTCAGCCGTTACCTCTTCCTTAATCAAGGCACTGTCACCCTGCTTCTTCTTCAGGTCTTCCTGGATAGACTTGATTTCATTCTCCAGTGCCTGAAGCTTTCCGTAGCGGATTTCAGCCACCCGTCCGTAATCACCTTCACGCTCTGCCTTGTCGGCTTCGAACTTCAGTTGTTCGATTTCCTTCTTGTTCTGCTGAATCTTGTTCACCAGTTCTTTCTCACTCTGCCATTTAGCCTTGTAAGAAGTTTCCTGTTCCTTCAGTTCTGCAATCTCCTTGTTCAGTTGAGCCAGTTTAGCCTCGTCCTTTTCACGCTTGATAGCCTCACGTTCAATTTCGAGCTGCTTCAACCGACGTTCGATTTCATCCAGTTCTTCCGGAAGCGAATCACGCTCCATACGCAGTTTGGCAGCCGCTTCATCCATCAGGTCGATGGCCTTATCCGGCAAGAAACGGTCGGAAATGTAACGGTTGCTCAGTTCCACTGCCGCGATGATGGCTTCGTCTTTGATACGCACCTGATGGTGGTTCTCGTAGCGCTCCTTCAGTCCACGTAAGATGGAGATAGAGCTGGCCGTATCCGGTTCGTCTACCATGACCGTCTGGAAACGACGTTCCAATGCCTTATCCTTTTCGAAATACTTCTGGTATTCATCGAGGGTAGTGGCACCGATGCTCCGCAATTCACCACGGGCCAGGGCCGGTTTCAGAATGTTGGCGGCATCCATGGCACCTTCCCCTTTTCCGGCACCCACCAGCGTGTGGATTTCATCGATAAAGAGGATGATGTTTCCGTCGGACTTCGTCACTTCGTTGATAACCGATTTCAGACGTTCCTCAAATTCACCTTTGTATTTGGCACCTGCAACCAGCGCACCCATATCCAGTGAGAACAACTGCTTGTTCTTCAAGTTCTCCGGCACATCTCCACGCAGGATTCGCTGTGCCAGTCCCTCTACGATGGCCGTCTTACCCGTACCCGGTTCACCAATCAGAATCGGGTTGTTCTTCGTACGTCGGCTCAGAATCTGCAATACCCGTCGGATTTCCTCGTCACGGCCGATAACCGGATCAAGTTTTCCGCTTCGTGCAGCTTCAATCAGGTTGATGGCATATTTGTTTAATGACTGATAGGTATCTTCGCTCGACTGTGAGGTGACTTTCTGTCCCTGGCGCAGTTCCTGAATGGCAGCCCGCAGTTCCTTGTCGGTAAGGCCCGCATCTTTCAGGATGGTGGCCACCGTACTTTTCACGTTCAGCAGTGCCAGCAGCAAGGCTTCCAGTGACACATATTCATCACCCAGTTCCTTAGATACTTCCACGGCTTTCTGCAACACCTCGTTGGCGCTCCGGCTCAGGTAAGCTTCCCCACCTGAAACTTTCGGCAGTGAGGCGATTTGCCGGTCGAGTACGGTTTCTATCTGCTGGCCGTTTATGCCGAGTTTCTGGAAAATGAAGTTCGTTACATTTTCGCCCACCTTCAGCAAACCTGCCATCAAATGTTCCGGCTCGATGGCCTGCTGTCCGCGGCTCTGTACCAGGTTTACCGCTTCCTGCACTGCCTCTTGCGATTTGATTGTAAAGTTGTTAAAGTTCATAAATGGTCTCCTTTCTCGTTATTAGTTGTGGTTTCTTATTATTTTCACTTTTTACGCTTAGTGTTATTCAAATTCTTTGCCAGCGTCTGCCGGAGACGAAAACCTGACGATTTGTCACTTGACTTCGCTTTTATACTGAAAATCTGTCATTTATGGCTCGCTTTTTGTCAGTCGGTTCTGGCGTAAGTACATTGCGTTTGAAACGTCAAAGAGTTTTTCCTGAAACGCAAGTACGTTTTACTTCAAACGCCTTTACATTTTACCTGAAACGCACTTGCGTTTACGGATGAATGTACTTGTGTTTTTTCCGGGGGAGAAAAAAGCCTTCCTGAAAGGGAGCGGATTGTGGTTGAAATTTTCTATCTTTGCTTCAGATTCCCTCGTCTGTATCAGCTTAATGCATGATGAGTGGGTAAAAAAACACGAACAATGATAACACATCCTGTATACAGTTATTCGCTTTGCATAGCCCTGCCGCTGATGCTGTTTTTCGGCTTTTATTTTATTTTTGCCCCGGTGCCGGATAAGGCCATATTCGGCAATTACCTCCGCTCGCGAAGGATAATGGGAGCCGCCCTGTTGCTGCTGGCTGCCAACTATGCCGTACACTTCTTTGCTGAAATCCGTTTTCGCAATGTCAATGCAGCCATTCTGATGAACCTGTCCACCTACTTCCTTTGTTACTGGCTTTTCAGTTCGGCACTTACCACGTTGCTCGACCGTTTTTATATTACGCGACGGCGCTTTGTGGTGCATGCGTGCCAGTGGTTGTTGTTTACCGCCTTGTCGGGGGTGGTATTGCTTGGCTTGCCGGATGGCCTGATTCAGAAAGCAGGTTTGCTGGTCATGGGCGTATGGCTGGTAGCCTATGGACTTGTGCTGGCACGCCGGCTCATCCTGTCCTATCGTCGGGCAGTGCGGCTGTTTGATGATACCCGTTCAGACGATGTGGGCGCCTATATACGGTGGATGTCTGTCTTCACCTATTGGGCGGTCATCTTTGGGGTAGGATGCGGACTGCTGACCTTCCTGCCCGATGAATACATCTACATCTGGATTTTGTCGTCCGTTCCTTTCTACATTTTTCTTTATTATTCCTATATGAACTATCTGCTGTTCTATGAGCAGGTGGAACAGGCTTTCGAGTCGGAAATGCCACTGGAGGAAAAGAATATGGGCGAAGTCTTGCCGGAAGAGGAGCATGAACTGCCCTCTTGTTATGTAGAAATCGGAGAAAAGCTTTCTGCATGGATAGAGTCCGACGGTTATCTGACTTTGGGGTTAACCCTTAAAGACCTTGCGGAAATATCGAATACCAACCGTACTTATCTTTCTGCTTACATCAAGCAGACTTATCAGTTGTCTTTCCGCGAATGGATTGCCAGTCTTCGGCTGGAATATGCCAAGCGTATGCTGCTGCAAAATCCGGAACTGACGATTGCCGACATAGCAGAGAAGTCAGGCTTCCAGTCGGCCAGCCATTTCATCCGTTTGTTCAAGGAAAATGAAAACTGCTCGCCGGCCCGTTGGCGAAAAAATGAGTCGGAGTAGAATTGCCTGTAGAACAAAAAATATCCTAAACAACAAAATGAAATGTCCTAAACAACAATTTTTTCCTATTTTGTATGTAAATCAATGTTTTTATTAGGAAAAATGAGGTTGTATAAACTCTTTTTATTTATTTTACACCCCGGATTATTACATTAGAATTAGTAAAATATATAAAAAGATAAGTAAAAAAATCACTTTTCTTACCTTGTTTCTGTGGCTGACAGCGGTAACTTTTCCTGTCATTGCGCAGCAGAAAGCAGACACGACCTACACCTTCCGGTTCGTTCCGCAGAAGGATATGTTTTATGTTCCCTGGAATGGGAATGACACAGAGCTTGCCCGCCTGCTGGAGTGTATCGAAAAAAACAAAGCTACAATTCTTGACGGCAAGCTGCCGCTTTATGTCGATGGCTACTGCAACTCATTAGGCAGTGAAACCGAGAACCTTGCCACGGCAAAGATCCGTGCCAACCGTGTGAAATCCGAACTGATTACACGCGCGGAAATAAAAGAGGAGAATTTCATTACCCGCAACCATGCGACTGAGGGTGATTTCGTCACCGTGCGCCTGACGGTACCGGTAAAGGAAACAGCCGCGACGGATGCTGATATGGAAGCACGACGCAAGGCAGAAGCTGAACGACTGGAAGCCGAGAAGCGTGCCGAACAGGAACGGCTTGCCGAAGAGCAGCGCAAAGCGGAAGAAGCCCGACCCAATACTCTTGCCGACACGCCGTCGGAAACCAAAATCACAAATGATTATCATCTCTCCCTGCGTGCCAACCTGCTGCGCTGGGCTACCCTGACACCCGATTTAGGACTTGAATGGCGCATCTGCCCGTCGTGGGGCATTGCCGTAAACGGCTCGTGGACTTCATGGAGCTGGAGCGACAAAGACCGCCGCTATGCCCTCTGGGAAGTGGCTCCGGAAGTGCGTTACTACATGGGTGAGAAGAAAGCCTGGTATCTGGGCGCGATGTTCAAGGCCGGACAGTTCAACTACAAGTTCTCCGAAACAGGCAAGCAGGGCGACCTGATGGGTGGCGGCATCACTGCCGGCTACCGGCTGCGGCTGAACAAGGCATTAGATCTTGACTTCAACCTCGGCTTGGGCTACCTGAATGCCGACTATGAGAAATATGAAGTCATTGACGGTGTGCGAGTACGCCGCGGCAACGAGACAAAGGACTGGTGGGGCCCCATCAACGCCGGTGTGACATTGGTGTGGAAACTTTTCTAACAGAGGGAGGAAGACGATATGAAAGCAAGACAATATATAAATATGATGGGAATGGCAGCCGCCGTGCTGCTCTCTTCCTGCGTGAAAGATACGCTTTATGACACGCCGCATCCCGACAAGGGAGCTGTCACCATCAGCCTGACGGGACTGTCGGCAGACGATAACTATGTACTCGACATGGACGGGAAGGTGGCCGACATTACAGGTTCGCCATTCACCAATCCCGACCTGCTCAATCCGGGAACACACAGTATGGTAATCTATAACCGTGCGGAAGGTTTCACTTTCGACGGACGAATGGCACGGGTCAATGCCCCTGATGGCAAGAGCCGTGCGGACGGTGCATCCGTAATCCCCCTGCCGGGCTATCTGAAGACCGTCAGTCAGGAGATTACCGTCACAGCTGACGACACGCTGCGTGTCAACCCTGTTCCGCAGCTGCGTGTACGTGACCTGCAACTGGAACTGGAAGTGACGCAGGGACGCCCCGAACTGATACAGAGCGTGACCGCCACCCTCAGCGGCATAGCCGGAATTTTTGATATGGAGAAGGGACAGACCATCGGCGAACCGACCACCACGGTCTTCTCCTTCACCCGTGACGGCAGCAAGCTCACGGCCGACGCCCGCCTGCTGGGTACGATGGGAGACGTGCAGGCGCTGGTGCTGGACATCGTCTTTACCGATGGCGGACGCACACAGCGCACGGAAGTCGACCTGACGGAAGCCCTTGAGGGCTTTAACGGCGATATGACCACCGCCTACCGTGTGACCGGAACACTGGAAACCCCCGTCGGCATGGAAGAAGGCAAGGGCGAAATTACCGGATGGGAAACGGTAGAAGGTGGTGATGCCAGTGCGGAAATGTAAGAAAATTAATAATGAATAATTAATAATGAATAAGATGAAGACAAGACTTTTTGCTTTCGCAGCGCTGGCATTGACACTTGCCGCCTGTAACAACGACAACGAGAACCTGAATGACGGCCCGGTAGCCGCCCAGTTTATCGCCGACATTACGCCCGCTACCCGCGTCAATTCGGAAGGAACCGACTGGACCGACGGCGACCGCATCGGCGTCACCGGCGCAGGCTTCACCAACGTGCCCTACAAGAGAGAGAACGGTAAGTTCGTGACCGACGGTACGACCATCTATTTCAATGACACCGAAACGCATACCTTCAATGCCTACTATCCGTATCAGTCTGACGGCGGAACGGTGACCGTCAGCACCGCAGCCGACAAGCAGGGCACGGGCATCGACTTCCTCTTTGCCTCGGGAGCCACGGGCGACACCAAGAACCCGACGGTGAGCTTCACCGGCGACCATGCGTTCCACCACTGCATGAGTCTCATCAAGTTCACCTTCAAGGCAGGCGATGGTCTCATTTTCAACGAAACGGAACCTGCCGGCTACACGTTGGGCGGGCTGAAGCTCGAAGGCACTTTCGACACGGCTACCGGCACGACTGCCGTAACCGCAGCCTCCGAATCGCCGATTACCATGCAGCTTGACGGTGCTACCACTTCGCAAGTCATCATTCTACCGCAGGGAGTGACCATTCCTCTTGACCTGAGCGTGTCTTACAACGGACAGAGCTACAAAGCCACACTGAAACTGCCTGCTACACCCACAGCCAATTTCTACACAGCAGGCTATGCCTACACCTACAACATAACGCTCAACAATAAGGACATCGAGGTGAGCGACCCCACAATTAACCCGTGGGAATCCGGAGATTCGAACGATGCAAGTGCAGAGTTGTAATCCCCGCACACCGCTGCCCCGGCGAAAGCGTCAAGCCGGAGCTGCCCATAGACACTATGGTGCGACGGCCGCCTTCGCAGGCGGCGGCAGCACAAAACGAAAACAAATAAAAAACAACCCGATATGAAGAAAAGACATTCCATCCATGTACTTCTTGCCGCAGCCGCGCTGCTACTTGTCATGGCTGCCTGCACGAAGGACGAACTGGCGGACGGCAACCGTCTGCCCGAAGGACAATACCCCCTTGAGATAGCCCGTATCACCCTCGGCGTGGAGGGCGGAGAAGCGCAGCTCTGGGGCACACCGCAGACGCGCGTCAGCGAGATTGCGGACGGCACGGGTAGCGTGTTCGACGCGGGCGACAAGTTCGCCGTACAGATAGACGGCAAGGAAGAGGTCGGCACCTACGCCGTGCAGGACAACAACACCGTCAAAGCCGAAACACCCCTGTACTGGAGCGACACCGGCGAACATACCGTCACCGCCTGGTACCCCGCCACGGGCGGCACCCTCGACCTCAGCGACCAAAGCCAAAGTCTTGCCTACCTGCTGTACGGCACAGGCAGCGGCAACTACCAGACTCAGGTCACGCTGAATTTCACCCACGCTCTGGCGAAGGTGCGCGTGACGCCCACGGACGATGCACTCGGCGAGGTGCAGAGTCTTCAGCTATATACCTACACACAGTGTACTTATGAAAAGGGCACGGTAGTGCAAGGCTCGCAAGAGGGCTGGATAGAGATGAAGAAGTGCGAATACACCGAGAACAGCAACGCCATCACCTGCTGGGAGGCGAACGTGGTGCCCGGCTACGAAATCAAGAAACTGAGGGCAAACGGCACCGAAGAGCGCGACCTCTCCGCTGCCATCAATCCCGTAGCGGGCAAGTTCTACAACATCACGCTTAACTATGACCCGGGCTATACCATAGAGGGCGACGGCAGCTACACCGTGACCTCCGCCGAGGGTCTGAAGAACATCGCCGAACTGGTGAACGAAGAATGGAAGTTAGACATCAACATCATCCTGACCAACAACATCGACCTGACAGGCATCGACTGGACGCCGATAGGCATAGACTATAACCACCAATACACCGGCACCTTCGACGGCGGCGGCCATACCATCACGGGGCTGACCGTTACGGGAAGTAACGAATATGCGGGTCTGTTCGGACGTATCGGCTCCGGCGGCACGGTGAAGAACGTGGTGCTGGAGGGTGTACAGATAACAAGCGATAACAGTTTGGGCTATGCCGGCGGCGTGGCAGGAGATGGCTTTGGCTGCAACATTGAAAACTGCTCGGTGTCGGGCAGCGTCAACAGTAGCTTCAGCGTAGGTGGCGTGGTGGGCTATCAATCGCGCGGTTCCATCACCGGATGCAGTTCCTCGGCCACAGTGAAGGGAATGGAGCGGGCAGGCGGCGTGGCAGGTACAACGAATTCCGGTGCCACCCTGACCGCCTGCTATGCCACGGGCGACGTGACCGTTGAAAATGACGGTACAAGCAACGCCTGGGCCGGTGGTATAGTGGGAATTAACGGAGGAAACAGCACCCTGGCCTGCTATGCCGCGGGCAATGTCAGCGGTAGCGGAAGCGGCACCATCCATGTCGGCGGCGCAGTGGGAGAAAACTATAACACCCTGACCGCCTGCTACTGGAGCGGCCTCCCCGACAATGACAACGGCGGAGCCACGAAGGTGGACGGCTCAGCCGTTACCTGGCAGAAAGCCGTTGATGCCATGAACGCCGCCTTGAACGGCTCAGGCTGGCAGTACGAACTCACCGGAGCATTGCCTACATTGAAGAAACAGTAAACCGTCGGGCGGGAAAAATTCCGCCCGAAACGGAAAATAACCGAAGTATAACTCCAAAAGAAAAGAACTCCCATTCCGGGCGGGAGTATTGTGCCCGGTAACATCATACAGACACCGCAGCCCGCTACCGTAAGGTCAGTGGGCTGCATTTTAATAAGGAGAAAAGAATAATATAAAAAATGAGGTAACCCGCATGAAACAGAAAACAATAGCAACCAGACACCTGCGCACCAAGATAGCGGCAGGATATGTGCTGATACTATTCGTCATTTTCGGCATCGTCTATATTTGGCTCAATGAACAGAACAGACAACAGGAATTGGAAGCTACTACCTACAAAATAAGAAGTCTCCGCAAGGATGTACACGAGGTATATATGAAGGTAGTGGATTTATCCATGATTGGTGAGACCGTGCTGGACTGGAATGAGGAAGACATGGCGGCGTACCATGAGAAGCGACTGGAAGTGGATAGCCTGCTCAGCCGCTTCAAGTCCAGAACCTGCCGCAGCGAGCGTATAGACAGCATATGCCAGCTGCTGGCTGAAAAGGAAAAATTGCTGAATAGAATCATGCTGGTACTCTACGAACAAGAAGAGATAAAGGAAAAGATAGCAAGACATTACCGGATGCAGCGACATCATTCTGATGGGTGACCGTAACCGGCTGGTACAGATTGGCAACAATCTGCTGAGCAATGCCATCAAGTTTACGGAAAGCGGTACGGTAGGACTGGACATTCGCCAGCTTTACCAACGTGCCCTACAAGAGAGAGAACGGTAAGTTCGTAACTGACGGTACGACCATTTATTTTGACGACACCGAAACGAAGACCTTCATTCCACATACAGCTGCCCCGGCGCAAGCGTCAAGCCGGAGCTGCCCATAGACAGAATGGTGCGACGGCCGCCTTCGCAGGCGGTAGCACAAAACAAGCGTTCTTTAAAAGATTGTATAGGAAATAGAATGATTATTGCCGGAAAAGGGTTATTTTTGTTAGCGTAATCAAAAGAAAAAGAATACTATGGCAAAGAAATCGACCCTACAGGTGAAAGGTACCACCATTAGGACCTTGCAGCATAATGGCATCGACTATATCTGCATCACGGACATCGCTCGCCAGAAAAATCCTGCCGAGCCTAAAGACGTGGTGAAGAACTGGATGCGACTGAAGAACACGCTGGAATACCTCGGACTGTGGGAGCAACTAAACAACCCCGCGTTTAAAGGGGTCGAATTCGACCCCCTTTTGGCGGAAGCGGGCAGCAATGCGTTTACCATGAGTCCTTCAAGGTGGGTGGAACTGACCGGGGCTGTCGGCATCCTGTCGAAAAACGGTGCCGGAGGCGGGACGTATGCGCAGCGCGACATCGCGTTCAAGTTTGCCAGCTGGGTTTCTGTGGAGTTCGAGCTGTATCTTGTCAAGGAGTTCCAGAGGTTGAAAGAGCAGGAACAGGCTTTGCTGGGATGGTCGGCCAAGCGAGAACTCTCTAAAATAAATTACCATATTCACACGGATGCCATCAAGCAAAATCTCATTCCGGCAGAAGTGACGGCGCAGCAGGCAAGCCGCATATATGCCAGCGAGGCAGACGTGCTGAACGTCGCCCTCTTCGGCATGACGGCACTTGAATGGCGCGATGCCCATCCCGATTTGAAAGGTAACATCCGTGACTATGCAGGCGTAAACGAACTGATATGCCTGTCGAACATGGAAAGCCTGAATGCAGTGCTCATCAACGAAGGATTGTCCCAGCGCGAACGGCTCGTCAAACTGAACCGGATAGCCATACAGCAGATGCGCATTCTGGAAGACACAAACCGGAAGTTGCTGAAATAATCATTTTCTTTCCTTATCATTCTTTTGTTCGGAACGCTTATAAGTAGTATTGGAAACATAAAACTTAGAAGCGATATGAACTTATTGAAACATTTTACTTATCCGGCCGCAGTTGCACTGCTACTTGCCATGGCTGCCTGTCCGAAGGACAATACCCCCTTGAGATAGCCCGTATCACCCTCGGCGTGGAGGGCGGAGAAGCGCAGCTCTGGGGCACACCGCAGACGCGCGTCAGCGAGATTGCGGACGGCACGGGCAGCGTGTTCGACGCGGGCGACCTGTTCGCCGTACAGATAGACGGCAAAGACGAGACCGGCATCTACACCATGCAGGACGACAACACCGTCAAAGCCGAAACACCCCTGTACTGGAGCGACCGCAACGACCATACCGTCACCGCCTGGTACCCCGCCACGGACGGCACCCTCGACCTCGGCAACCAGAGCCAAAGTCTTGCCTATCTGCTGAACGGTACGGGCAAATATCCAGATTCCGTCACGCTGAATTTCACCCACGCTCTGGCGAAGGTGCGCGTCACGCCTTCGGACGATGCACTCGGCGAAGTGTAGAGCCTCCAGCTCTATACCTATACACAGTGTACTTATGAAAAAGGTGAGGTAGTGCAAGGCTCGCAACTCCGGCATCACTCCCGTAGCGGGCAAGTTCTACAATATCACGCTGGATAAGGATAAGGGATATACCGACGACGGACAGGGCAACTACACCGTGACCTCCGCCGAGGGATTGAAGGCTGTGGCAGACATAGCCAACAACGGTAATCTCGGTATCAACATTACTTTGACTGAAAACATCAATCTCACAGATATGGACTGGACACCGATAGGCACAGACTACAATAACGCATACACCGGCACCTTCGACGGCGGCCATACTATCACGGGGCTGACCTTTAACCAAAAGGAAACAGGCAATGTGGGGCTGATTGGCTACCTCGGCTCCGGCGGTAAGGTGCAGAACCTGACGCTGGAGAATGTGAATCTAAACGGATACTAGTATGTAGGTGGCGTTGTGGGATACAGCAACAACGGCACCGTGACCGCCTGCTACTGGAGCAACTATGCTGGCTATGGTATCGGCAACGGTACCGGTGATGCCACCAAGGTGGACAGCACAGACGTTACTTGGGCATATGCCGTTAATACCATGAACAACGCCTTGAACGGCTCAGGCTGGCAGTACGAACTCACCGGAGCATTGCCTACCTTGAAGAAACAGTAAACCGTCGGGCGGGAAAAGTTCCGCCCGAAACGGAAAATAACCGAAGTATAAAGTTGTATCTGCGGTTATTGAAAAGTGAGATAAGAGAATAGCCTCCGGCGGGGTGACTGCCGGGGGCTTCGTGCTTCAGGGATATAAAGAAGATTAAGAATGAATATCATAAAGACCAAAGAAAACGAAAAAATATATGCTGACAGGGTTATGTCTAATTAATAAGTTTTATATTTGCATATACCTCACATATCAATTTATAATTTTATGAATTTTGAACAGCTGTGTTTTACAACGTTTTGTGTCGGTAGTCTGGCTGATGCTCTGAAAATGAGTGCAGGTAAAGTATATGGTATGTTGCGCTCGTCTGGTATTCTTACCGGATATCTGTTGCCGGGATATGAGGTGCTGCATACATTCAGTAAAGAATATATTGTGGACGACTTGATTTCATATATGAAAGAGAAAGGAGTATTGGAATGAGACTGTATCATGCTTCGGACAGGGTGATAGAAAATCCCGATGTATATCATTCACGTGAACATCTGGATTTTGGTAAGGGCTTTTATTTGACATCTATACGCATTCAAGCAGAAAAATATGCACAACGTTTCTTGTTGCGTGGTAAACGTGCATTTATTAATGAATATCTACTGGATGAGGACTTGTCCGGCTATGTCGTAAAAGAATTTAAAAGTTATGATGAAGAGTGGTTGGACTACGTGGGTAAATGCCGTAAGGGACTTAATAAAATGACGTATGATATTGTGGAAGGAGGTATAGCCAATGATAAAGTATTTAATACTATAGATTTGTATTTCTCGGGAGCTATGAGTAAAGAGGATGCGCTTGGCAGATTGGCATATGAACATCCCAACCATCAGCTGTGTATATTAAATCAAGACGTGCTTTTACACCATTTGCATTTTATAGGAGCGGAAGAAATAAAAGCAGAAGGAGGTGAACATGTTGGCTGATAAAATAATCTTGCAGATGAAGTATGCGCGTATTGTCCGCTTGTTTGCTGACAAATTACAGATTAAATACGAAGATGCGCTTGCCTTCTTTTACGATTCTGATACTTATAAACTTATCAGCAATGGAGTGGCGGATATGCATTGCCTTAGCGATGAATATCTTGCCGATGAATTGCTGATGGAATGGAAAGGAATACATTCCATCAAATAAATATTGGCATGATAAGAAGGACGTGATGGAACACACGGAGAATCCACCAATGGATTGTATCGGCGGTTATTGAATAGTGAGATAAGAGAATAGCCTCCGGCGGGGTGACTGCCGGGGGCTTCGTGCTTTTGCATATATAGCGTTAGGGATTGCAGGGTAAAGCTCAAAATAAAAAATAATATATACACTGTATATATCATATATATTTTATATATTTGCATAAAAGACGGAACAATGGAAGCAACAGTAACATACAAGAAAAAGATAATAGACCTGAAAGAGGACACTTTCAAGGTTCTTTCGGTGATGGCAGCGCGTCAGGGTACAAACTTGAAAAAACTCATAGAAAACCTGCTCGACAAGACAGCCGAAGAGTACGATGACAGCGAAGCCTACCGCTATATGACCGAGAATTACCCGGACGGAAAGGTCAAGCTGGAGAAGAACGAACGCAAGGAATTTATGGACTGGCTGGGAGTGGTTGAGAAATGAGGGTTGAGTTTTCAAAGGAGTTTGAAAAGGCAGTCCGCAAACTCTCCGGCAAAATGCTGGATTCAGTGCGTCAGGCGGTACAGGAAGTTATCAATGCCGGAAACATCGAGGAACTGACGGACTGGAAGAAATTGGTGGATTACGAATTTATCTACCGTCTGAGAATAGGCAGTTACCGTGCCTTCTTCAGCTATCATGTACAGATAGTGGATGACTGTGTAATGTTTCTCTATCTGGTGCCCAGAGAACAGGCATACGACAAGAAGATGGAAAAGAACCTGCAAAGGAAAGATATATAACAAATCCATGATTCATTATTAATAGTTCATTTATGAAATACCCAATTGGAATACAGAGTTTTGACCGGATTATCGAAGACGGTTATGTGTATGTGGACAAGACGGATATGGTCTATTCTCTTGCCAAGGAAGGTTCTATTTACTTTCTGAGCCGTCCTCGACGTTTCGGGAAGAGTCTGTTGGTTTCCACGCTGAAGAACTATTTTTTAGGGCGTAAGGAGCTGTTCAAGGGCCTGAAGATTGACAGCCTGGAGAAGGACTGGAAGGTGTATCCGGTATTTCACATGGATTTCAATGGGGGCGAATATACCTGTCCCGGCTCATTGAGGGATGCCATTGCAAGTTATATGTCCGTCTGGGAGAAGGACTATGGAATGGAAGACGGTTCCATGGATGTAAATCTCGGATTCCGCTTCAAGAAGATTCTTGCAAAAGCTCACGAACGGACTGGCCTTCGGGCGGTGGTACTGGTGGATGAATATGACAAGCCTATACTGGATGTGCTGGATGTGGACAAGAGTCTGGAGGAGGAGCACCGGAATATCCTGAAAAGTTTCTATTCCGTGTTCAAGGGTGCGGACGAGCATCTTCAGTTCGTTTTCCTTACGGGTGTGACGAAATTCTCTCAGGTGAGCGTGTTCAGCGGTTTCAACCAGCCTTTCGACATCAGCATGCACGGCAGGTACGAGACGCTTTGCGGCATTACGCAGGAGGAGCTTGACGTCACTTTCCGTGAACCGATGGAAAGCATGGCTGAAGTTTACCAGTGTTCTTACGAAGAGATGAGGAACCGGCTGAAAGCCCAGTATGACGGTTATCATTTCAGTAAAAACATGACGGACATCTATAATCCGTTCAGCCTGCTGAATGCTTTCGCGACGCTTGATATTTCCGACTACTGGTTCAAAAGCGGTACGCCTACTTACCTTATCCGTCTGCTTTCGCATACGAATGAGAACATGGATGAAATAACGGGCAAATTCTATTTCCCGGAAGAATTCATCGACTACAAGGCGAATGTAGAGCAGCCCTTGCCGATGATTTATCAGAGTGGCTATCTTACAATAAAGAAATTTGATTTGCGTCGGAACATGTTCCTGCTGGATTATCCTAATGATGAGGTGAAAAAGGGTTTTCTTTCGTTGGTTGCTTCCAGCTACTTCAATACGAGAGAAAGTATTTACTCGTGGGTAAATAATGCGGCCTATCAGCTGGAGGGCGGTAAGCTGGATGATTTCCGCACGGGCCTGACCTCGTTCCTGGCAAGCATACCTTACACGATGCGTCGCAAGGAGAACGAGCGGGAGCGTGAACGCTACTTCCACTATACTTTCTACCTTCTTCTTCGCCTGCTGAGTGTCTATACGGTCTACACGGAGAAGGTGCAGAGCCAGGGGCGTGTGGACTGTGTGGTGGAGACTCCGCAGCATGTCTATATCTTTGAGTTCAAGCTGGACGGTACAGCTGCTGAGGCCTTGCAGCAGATAGAGGAAAAAGGTTATGCCCGCGAGTATGCGGCCGACAACCGCAAGTTGTATAAGGTAGGTGCCGTGTTCTCTTCCGAAACGGGAACTATCAGCGACTGGAAACAAGTATAAATAGAAACACATTAACTAATATGGAAAAGAAAATACCCTTTGCTTCTGATGTAATTTTAATTGATGCAGTTTTCCTTGACCGTGTGGGGAAGGATATGGCGGCACATTTTGCACCGCTGGTGGGGCGTGAACTGCCTAAGGCTGATCTGGCCGTGTTGCTGGAGTGTCTGGCTTTGGATGCCGGAATTGGGCCGGGAAAGAATGAGATACAGGTAATTTTTGTGTATGATGCGGAGCATAGCCGGATGAATTTCTGCCTTCCTTCCGATTTGGAAAAGGAAGTTCACGGCATGGCATTCCAGAGTCGTCTGGGTGAGTTTGCGCTTTATGCTTTCCAGCCTTCGGATATGGCTCGCCGGGAGGACTTGTTTACGGAATCATTGCAACTGCTGACCGAATCGAAAGATGCACGCCGAATCATGCTGGTGCCCGATGAAGGGGAATATGGAGAAGCTGTGGAGCGGCTGGCGGCAAAGATAAAGGGAAAAGATGGTGTGACGGTGTTTGGCATGAATCCTCCGGCACACGATTATGAATATTCTTTTGAAATGTTGGGATTTGCCATTCTTCAGTCGTTGGGCATCCGGGCAGAGGAACTTTAATCTTTGTAGAGTATGTCTGATTTCCGTTTGAAAGCGTTCTATAGTGTGGCACGAAACCTTAGTTTTACCAAGGCTTCGCAGGAGCTGTTTGTGAGCCAGCCGGCAGTGACCAAGCATGTACGGGAGCTGGAGAGTCTCTACGGAGTGCGTCTGTTCGACCGGAAGGGGAATTCCATTTCGCTCACGGAGGCCGGGAAGTTGCTGATGGAGCACTGCGAACGGATTTTGGACGATTACCGCAAGCTGGAGTACGACATGCACCAGTTGAACAATGAGTATGCGGGAGAGTTACGGTTAGGGGCAAGTACGACAATCTCACAGTATGTGCTTCCGCCTGTGCTGGCTGCTTTCACGGAGCGTTATCCCAAGATGAGTGTGTCATTGATGGACACCAATTCGCGCAATGTGGAGAAGGCTTTGCAGGAGCATACCATTGACGTGGGTATGGTGGAGGGAGTGTTCCGTCTGCCCAGCCTGCGCTACGACCCGTTCTTGTGCGATGAGCTGGTGCCGGTGGTTTGTCCGCGCGGTCGCTGGGCCGGAAAGGAGGAACTGACGCTGGAGGAGTTTGTCAGTGTGCCGCTGGTGCTTCGTGAGCGGGGTTCCGGCACGCTGGATGCCATTGAGATGGTATTGGCAGAGCAGGGATTGAAGCTTTCTTCGCTGAACGTGCGGATGCACTTAGGCAGTACGGAAGGTATCAAGTCGTTCTTGCGGTGCAGCAACTGTATGGGCATCGTGTCAATCTGTGCCTTAGAGAGGGAACTGAAGGAAGGAGACTTTCAGGTGATTGACATTGAGGGCCTGCAATTCAAGCGGCATTTCTGTTTTGTATCGGCTCAGGGGCAGGAGTCGGATACGGTATTGAATTTTATGCGTTTTGTCCGGCACTTCCTTTCCGGAAAGTAAAGGCCGGACAAAACGTCTCTTTTTATTTCTTCCCGAATTCAGGGTCGATTTTCAGCAGGGCGGTAACGCCGAAGGTGGCCAGTGTGCACACCATAATCCAGATGAAGAACAGCTGGTAGCCTAGGGTTTCTTGCATCCAGCCGGCTATCATGCCCGGTAGCATCATGCCCAAGGCCATGAAGGCGGTACAGATGGCATAGTGCGAGGTCTTGTGTGTGCCGTTGGCAAAATAAATAAGGTAGAGCATGTAGGCCGTGAAACCGAATCCGTAGCCGAACTGTTCCACAAAGATGCAGCTGTTCACGATGACTAAGTTGTCGGGCTGGGCGTAACTCAGGTACACGTAGACAATATCGGGCAGGGAGATGGCCCATACCATCGGCCAGAGCCAGCGGCGCAGTCCGTGGCGTGCTACGGCAATGCCTCCCAGGATACCTCCCAAGGTGAGACCGACAATGCCGAGCGTTCCTTGGGCAAAGCCTATCTGTGCCGTGGTCATGCCGAGTCCTCCTTGTTCCACCGGGTCGAGCAGGAAGGGAATGCCCATCTTGGCTAACTGTGCCTCGGGCAGGCGGTAGAGCAGCATGAACAGAATGGCGGTAAGCGCCTGTTCTTTCTGGAAGAAGGAACGGAAGGTGAGCAGGAAGTCGGTCAGTATGCTCCGGGCTTCTCCTTGTCGGGCAACTGACGGGCAGTCCTGGTCAGGGCGGGGCAGTACGAAAGAATGGTAGAGCCACAGAGCCAGCAGGCAGCCCGCTAACGTGAAGAAGGTGATGCTCCAGGAATACGATGTGCGTCCGGTCATTTCTTCCAGCCAGCCGGCCAGCATAATGAGCAGTCCTTGTCCGGCGATGGTGGCAAAGCGGTAGAACGTACTGCGGATGCCCACGAAGAAGGCTTGCTGATGCGGGGTAAGGCCTAACATGTAGAAGCCGTCGGCGGCGATATCGTGGGTGGCGGAACTGAAGGCTACGAGCCAGAATACCGCCAATGTGGTCTGGAAGAAATGGCTGGTGGGGATGGTGAAGGCAATGCCGGCCAGTCCGGCACCCAATAGCAACTGGGTAGTGACAATCCACCACCGCTTGGTGCGGAGCAGGTCGACAAACGGGCTCCACAGGGGTTTGATGACCCAAGGCAGGTTCAGCCAGCTGGTGTAGAGGGCCACCTCCGTGTTCGAGATGCCCATTCGTTTGTACATCACCAGCGATAAAATCATCACAGCTACGTAGGGAAGTCCTTCGGCAAAGTAGAGCGAAGGTACCCAGTACCAGGGAGAGCGTGTGTGCATAGTCGTTCGTTTTTAGTATAACTTACGGATTTCAGCTCCCCGGTAGTAATGCAGCAGAATCTGGTCGTAGGAATATCCTTTTTCGCCCATCACGGCAGCACCGATCTGACAGAGTCCCACTCCGTGTCCCCATCCGGCACCGGTCAGTTCGAACCATTCGGGCACTCCGTTCACTTCCGGTCCCTTGTCGACTACGAATGCCGAGCTGAACAGGTGGGTAGGTGAGAGGGTGCGTCGTATTTCCAGTTCCTTTCCGATGGTCATTGTTTTCAGGGTTCCTACAATCTTCAGCCGGCTGATACGTCCCGATTTTCCTCGTTCCATTGGGATAAGGTCGAGTATCTCCCCGTAATCACTCTTGGTATGCGTGGCAATCAGTTCGGCCAGTTCGGCTTGTGTGTATCTCACCTTCCAGCGGTAGAAATCGTGTGTCTCCTGGTCGTAGTTGTTGAGTATCTGTGAAAGGATTTTCGGATCAGTGGTGTGGCAGAAAGATTCCGGACGCTGGCGTATCCATCGTTCGGCTTCTTCCTCTTGGGTGAGGTCGGGCAGGGGGGCATCCGTGTCCAAGTCGCGCACGGCACTGAGGTAAGGATAATGCTTGTCTTCCCAGCAGTAGTTGAACTCTTCGGTCACTCCGCCGCAGCACTTCGAGAAACGGGCGTCGCAGATGGCATGCTTGTGCATGAGCACCTGGCCGCGTGTTTCCTTAACGGCTTCCACCACACTCTGGTTGGAGGCACGGGTAATGCCCTGATAGCGCTGGCAATGGTCGTCGGCGCATACGTCGAAGATGGTATGGTCTTCGCGGTCGTACCAGCGGATGTATTCTGTTTCAGTCTTGAGGAAGGGAAAGAAGTTGCTGCCCTGTTTGCTGAGGGCCTTCCGCTTTTCAATCTGTGCTAAAAGCCAGCTTCGTGAGATGACGGCATGGGCTTTCAGAAACTCCAGGGAAGAGGTGGCGTTCATCTCGGACGAGATGACGCTGGTCAGGTAGTCTTCTGCCGGCACCTGGTTGATGGCGGTAATCTTTCCTTCGTCTACCACCAGGCGCAGGGTGCCGAGGAAGGTTTGTGTTTCCTGGCGTTCCCAGTGGAAATTGATACCGATGGTTACGTCTTCGAGCGAGAAGGAGGCATCGTCTTCCAACGGGGTGAAGGTCAGTTCCCGGTACACGTTGCCGTTCCAGGAAATTCCTCCTTCGTCGAAGGATACGCGTTGCTTGCCCGATACGGTTTCTCCTTTGGCCAGAAATTTGGCATTGAGTGTAAAGGCTATTTCAAGGGCATTGACAATGCCCACGTTAATTTCAGGTTCTTTCATGATGCTTAATGTGTTACTTCGTGGTAGATTTGGCGGAGCGTGTCAGCGTCCAGTTTTTGAAAATCTTCTTCGCGGGCCGTCACAAGGATGCCGGCCATATCGAGGGCACCGGGACTGACTATCAGCTGTGCGTCGCCTTCGGCAGTGTAGCACTGCGGACGATGGGCTGTGCGCGGGATGTAGACGGTGACAAATCCGTAGCGCGGGTCATTCCAGGCAAAGAGGTTGTAGCGTGGCTCGGTTTCTCCTTCGTGCAGGGGCAGGCTGTGCAGGTAGCTGTCAATCAGCCGTACACCTGTGGCCAGTCCTCCCTGGGTAATGAAGGCCCGTATCGGACAGAAGTATCCTTCGATGTCGTAGGCGATGCAGGATTTGCCGTCGGAGAGGGGTTCGAAACCTTTTTCTACCGCTGTGCTCATCAGTCTTTCCCATTGGCGGATGAGGGGCACATCTTCCTGGCGTACGGCCTGGAAATGGAAGTGGTCGGGGGCAGAAGCACCGCATTTGGCTCCGTTGTAGAACACGGTGTAGCCGCTGGCGAAGTTCTTCTCCAGCCAGTCGACCAGGCGTTCGGGCAACCGGCGCGAAGTCTTGTCGGCCAATGTCTGCCACTGGTGACTTTCCGTGGAGATGGTGAGGTGCCCCGGCAGAATGGGGTAAGGATTCAGTCGCAGGCTGAACGGTTCGTCCAGCTGGATGCGGACAGACTCTTGCTCTTCCGGCTTGTGGCTCAGACAGAGGAAGCAGGGGCGGGCAGCGATGGAAGCCTTGTCTACTTTGGCACAGGTGGAAACGGCGCGTGCCGGATTGAACTGCACGGTGATGTCGTTCGTACCGAGTGAAAGTGTGCGGGTCTGTACGTGCGTCAGTGCTTCGTTGTTTTTGCGGGCCAGTGGCCATGTGTCGAGCTGGTGACGGATGAAGGTTTCGGCAGAAGCCGCAGGGGCTGCATCTTCCCATGAAAGAGGGTGACGGAGCAGGGCCTGGCGTTTCCGTATTTCTAGGGTACGCAGGCTGTCCTTGTAACTGTTGTTCAGATTCTGCTTCTCAATACTCAGGGCTGCGTCGGAATTGCCTTCCCAGCGACGGCATAAATAAAGTACGTCGTAGATTCGTCCGATGCGGTATTCCCGGGAGAAAGCCAGTCCTAACGCATAATCTTCGCCGTAGCTGGTGTTCGGTACACGGATTTTCCGCAGCAGCGGCGTGAAGAAAGCACGCGGGGCTCCCAGTCCGTTGATGCGGAGCGCGTTGTTGTGTCCGTTGGTATCGGTCCATTCCTTGTGGTCGATGACGCCCGGTGGCAGTGTCTCCAGTTGGAAGTTGGTCATGCGGTAAGAGCCGATAACCATGGCGCAGCGTTCCCGGCGGAACTTGTCGACAATGGTCTGGAGGGTAGACGGACTGCTGTACAGGTCGTCGCTGTCGAGCTGCACGGCAAAGCGTCCGCATAGAGGGTGATGCACACCCAGGTTCCAGCATCCGCCGATGCCCAAATCGTCACGTTCGGGAATGAGATGAATCACTTTTTCGTTTCCGGCGTATTGGTCAATGCACTCCGTGGTGCCGTCGGTAGAATGGTTGTCGATGACAATCAGGTTGAACGGGAAGTCTGTTTCCTGTTTCAGTACCGATTCAATGGCGTCGGCAATGGTGCGGATGCGGTTGCGCACGGGGATGATGACCGAAGCCTCGTATGCAAACTCGCCTTCCGACAAATCGATTTCGCGCTCCACCGGAGGCAGGAAGGCATGAATGTTCTTCAGGTAATAAGTAAATGCCGTTTCCCGTTCCAGTTGTACGCTCCGGTTGCGCGGGTCTACGTAGTCAAACTGTTTTTCGCCCGACAGGCGGGTGTCTTCTTCGATTTCAGTATAAAGAAACTCACGTATGTGCGTCAGTTCGTATTTCTGTGAAAGTGCCAGTCGCACGGCATACAAGGCAGAATACTGGTATTCGGGCTGGTGGGTGATGGTGTCGAACGCTTCCTGCAGGGCCGCCGTCTTGAAGAGCAGCACCGAGCCGAAGTCAAAATCATCGCGCACGCTTCCCGGCTGGTAGTCAATGACCGGATGAGGCTTTCGTACTCCCTCTGTCACCTGATAATGGTCGGCATAGACCATGCCCGATTCCGGTGCGGCTAAATAGTCGCACATGCGTTCCAGTGCCATGTAGCCCATATCTAATGTATAGGGCTTGGTATAAACAAGGAGGTAGGGAGTGCGGGTGAGGGCAAGCATTTGCCGGATGCCTTCGGTATGCTGGAAGGAGAAAGAGGGAAGAAGGTGGCATTTCTCCGTGGGAATGTCTTTGTCCTCCGGATGGTCAGTTAGTAGGAATATCTGGTCTGTTCGGGTACTCTCTGTCAGACCTTTTATGGTTTTATTCAGCTGGTTATCACTTCCATATAAAAGGAAGCAAGTTACTTGGTTATTCATATTTAATACATTTATACGTACAAAGATAGGCAATATATCTTATTTTTTCCCTAACTTTGTACGCTAAATGTGTAGAATATAAGAGTATTATGACGACAAAAACTCCTTTATTGGGGAAAACGCTGAACGAACTGAAAACCATTGTGCAGGATTTGGGAATGCCTAAATTTACTGCCGGGCAGATTGCATCGTGGCTGTACGACAAGAAAGTAGGCTCCATTGAAGAGATGACAAACCTTTCGCTCAAAAACCGTGAGCGGCTGATGGAGAACTACGAGGTGGGAGCCAGTGCACCGGTGCATGAGATGCGTTCGGTAGACGGAACGGTGAAATACTTGTTCTGTACGCCCGAAGGTGATTACATAGAATCCGTATATATTCCCGATGACGACCGGGCTACTTTGTGCGTTTCGTCACAGGTGGGATGCAAGATGAACTGTAAATTCTGTATGACCGGAAAGCAGGGATACACGACCAGCCTGACAGCTGCCCAGATTCTGAATCAGATTTATTCGGTGCCGGAACGGGATACGCTGACCAACGTGGTGTTTATGGGCATGGGCGAACCGTTCGACAACCTGGACGAAGTGCTGCGTGCCTTGGAAATACTGACTGCTGACTATGGCTACAAATGGAGCCCGAAGCGTATCACGGTTTCTACCGTAGGACTGCGGAAAGGACTGGAGCGTTTCCTGGAAGAAAGTGACTGCCACCTGGCCATCAGTCTGCATTCTCCTTTCCCTTCCCAGCGCAGGGAACTGATGCCGGCAGAAAAGGCTTTCTCCATTACCGAGATGGTGGAGATACTTCGCCGGTATGATTTCAGCAAGCAGCGCCGTCTGTCTTTTGAATACATCGTGTTCAAGGGAGTGAACGACAGCCTGGTTTATGCCAAGGAACTGGTGAAACTGCTTCGTGGACTGGACTGTCGTATGAACCTGATTCGCTTCCATGCCATCCCGAACGTGGACTTGGAAGGAACGGATATGGAGTCGATGATAGCTTTCCGTGATTACCTGACACAGCACGGCTTGTTTGCTACTATTCGCGCTTCACGCGGAGAAGATATCTTTGCGGCTTGCGGCATGCTTTCTACCGCCCAGCAGCAGGCAGAGAAAAAAGAGAAAGAAAGTGAAACCTTTTAATACAAGAAACATCATGAAACGAATGACATTTTATCTTGGAATGGCCCTGGCGGTGCTGTCGCTTGCTTCCTGCCGCAACGGAGGGAAGAGTATCATTACTCCGGTGTCAAGCGGACGCCCGTATGAAGTGATGGTGGTGGCCGATGACAAATGCTGGATGAGTCCGGACAGTGCACTGTTTCATGTGCTGGATACGGATGTGCCGGGATTGCCTCAGGCTGAACGCTCTTTCCGTATTTCGCGTGTGCGGCCTGACTTTTTTGACCGTTCGGTGCGTTTGTTCCGTAACATCATTATTGTAGATATTCAGGACATCTATACGCAGCCCAAATTCAAGTATACGCGTGATGCCTATTCGTCTCCGCAGATGATTATGACCATTCAGGCGCCTAACCAGAAGGAGTTTGCAGACTATGTTTCGAAAAACGGTCAGGTGATTATCGACTTCTTTACCCGTGCCGAAATGAACCGTCAGGTGAAGTTGCTGGAGAAAAAACACAATGAAACACTTTCGACCAAGGTACAGAGCATGTTTGATTGCGACATCTGGATGCCGGTGGAAATGGAATCGTACAAGCAGGGTGAGAATTTCCTGTGGGCTTCGAGCAACCTGAATGACTTGAATTTCGTGATGTATGCTTATCCGTTCCGTGACCACGATACGTTTACCAAAGAGTATTTCATTCATAAACGTGACTCTGTGATGAAAGTCAACCTGCCGGGTGCGCGTGAAGGCATGTATATGGAAACAGCTGATTCCATGTTTGTTGAGACGCGCAACATTGCCGTGAAGGGAGACTATGCATTCGAGGCTCGCGGATTGTGGGAAATGAAGAACGATGCCATGGGTGGCCCGTTCGTATCGCATGTGCGGGTAGACCGTGACAATGCACGGGTTATCGTGGTGGAAGGTTTTGTCTATAACCCGGGTAAGCTGAAACGTGACCAGATTCGTAAACTGAACGCGGCGTTGTATACACTGAAGCTTCCTTCAGAAAAAGAAGTGTCGGAGATTCCGGTAGACAATTCCATCTCGGAAGAACAAATCAAACAAGAAGCTGAACAGAATAAGCAATAAATATGGAAAATCGTAAAATTAGAGTGGGAATCACCCATGGAGATATAAACGGGGTAGGCTATGAAGTGATATTGAAGACTTTCTCTGACCCCACCATGCTGGAACTTTGTACGCCGGTGGTGTACGGCTCTCCCAAGGTTGCTGCGTATCACCGCAAGGCCATGGAGATACAGACCAGTTTCAGCATTGTAAATTCTGCTGAAGAGGTGCAGGACGGAAGAGTGAACGTGGTGAACTGCATAGAAGAGGAGTTGAAGGTGGAACTGACCAAGCCGACTCCCGAAGCTGGTAAAGCGGCACTGGCTGCACTGGAAAGAGCGTTGGCCGATTACCGGGAAGGCCTGTTCGATGTGCTGGTGACGGCTCCTATCAACAAGCATACCATCCAGTCGGATGCGTTCCATTTCCCGGGACATACGGAATACATTGAAGAACGTGTGGGTGAAGGACAGAAAGCCTTGATGATTCTGCTGAAAGGTGATTTCCGTGTGGCACTGGTGACAGGCCATGTACCCGTGCGTGATATTGCCGGTGAACTGACCAAAGAACTGATTATGGAAAAGATGGAGATTTTCCATCGTTCGCTGAAGAAGGATTTCGGCATCGACAATCCGCGTATTGCCGTGTTCTCACTGAATCCTCATGCGGGAGACAACGGACTGCTGGGAACGGAAGAGCAGGAAGTGATTATTCCGGCCATGAAAGAGATGATAGCTCGCGGTGTGCAGTGCTTCGGGCCGTATCCAGCCGATGGTTTCATGGGCTCAGGCAATTATACGCATTTTGACGGTATCTTGGCCATGTATCATGACCAGGGACTGGCTCCGTTCAAGGCACTGGCTATGGACGAGGGTGTGAACTTTACTGCCGGCTTGCCTATCGTACGCACTTCGCCTGCTCACGGTACGGCATACGATATTGCCGGAAAAGGCATTGCTTCGGAAGATTCTTTCCGTCAGGCAGTGTACGTGGCCATGGATGTGTTCCGCAACCGTGCCTGGGAAAAAGAAATCAGTGCCCGTCCGTTGCGCAAGCAGTATTATGAGAAACGAGATGACAGTGATAAACTGAAATTAGACAGTATAGAAGAGGAATAACATGAAGTTTGCAATCATATCAGCCGGGGAAGGTTCCCGGCTGGCACAAGAAGGAGTTCAGTTGCCCAAACCGCTGGTGCAACTGAACGGTATGGCCATGATTGACCGTCTGATTCACATCTTTGCGAAGAACGGAGCAGAAGAAGTGGTGGTCATTATCAATAATGAGGTGGCTTTGACAAAGGAACACCTGAGCAAGCTGGAAAAAACATCGGAAGTGCCTTTGCGGGTTATTGTCAAGACGACGCCCAGTTCCATGCACAGTTTTTACGAACTGAGCCGTTACCTGAAGGACGACCGTTTCTGTCTGACTACGGTCGACACGATTTTCCGGGAAGAGGAGTTTTCACGCTTTATTGACGCTTTCAAGGCTTTTGAAGGGGATGGCATGATGGCCGTCACAGATTACATCGACGACGAAAAACCGTTGTATATCGGTACGGACGAAGACCGCAATATTACCGGTTTCTATGATACTTTGCAGCCTGATACGCGTTACATCTCAGGGGGAATCTATTGCCTGTCGCCCAACTCAATCGTGACATTGGAGAAATGTATGGCGCAGGGCATGTCGCGCATGCGTAATTTTCAGCGTCAGCTGGTAGCCGACGGACTTCGGCTCAAGGCTTATCCTTTCTCAAAAATTTTGGATGTGGACCATGCGGGGGACATTGTAAAAGCAGAGGCTTTTTTGAACGGACAAGATTAAAAACAGAATAAACCAATATTGATTTTTTGCGTAAAATCTAGAAATAAGAATAACAAGATAGAATGTGTAAAAGAGGAGAGAAGATTCGGGTGGTTGGTGTGAGCCGTGGTAATGAATATTCCCCGAATCACGTAGACAATGATGCGGCAATCCTTCGGCTTGCGGCAGAAGCATTGGAGAGAATGGGGTGTGAGGTGACAATTTATCCGGAAAAGGAATTTGTTGCTCAGAACATAGAGGGTGAGTTTATTTTCGACATGGCCCGCGACCGCGCCACCATTGAGCGGTTGAAAGAACTGGAAGACGGGGGTGCCCTGGTGGTGAACTCTGCGTATGGCATTGACAACTGTGTCCGTCAGCAGATGACGGAGTTGCTGGTGGCAAATGAAGTACCGCATCCCCGGAGTTTTATTATTTCTACTGATGAAAAGTTTACTCCTTCCGTGTTCCCTTGCTGGATTAAGCGAGGCAATTCGCATGCCATGGTGAAAGAAGACGTGGTGTACGTGGAATGCCGGGAAGAAGCGGAAGTGGTGATGGCCGATTTCCGGAAACGGAACATTCCGGTGGCAGTAGTCAACGAGCACCTGGTGGGAGATTTGGTGAAGTTCTACGGGGTACAGGGAACAGATTTCTTTTATACCTTCTATCCAACGGAACAGTCACACAGCAAGTTCGGACTGGAAGCCATCAACGGAGCCACGAGAGGTTTCCCGTTCGATGTCAAGCAGCTTCAGGCATACGCCAACAAGGCAGCCGAGGTACTGAATGTGCCTGTATACGGAGGCGACTGTGTGGTATCGGCTACCGGTGAAATCCGCATCATCGACTTTAACGACTGGCCCAGCTTTGCCCGTTGCCGTGAAGAAGCCGGACCGGAAATAGCCAAGTGTATCTATAATCGTATTATCCACAAATTAGAAAAATAATGAGTACGGAAAAAAAAGGAGTAGAGGCTTCTTTCAAGTCCATGGATACAGAAGAGTTTCTGGACATCCATTTTAATCGCCCGATAGGTTATGTGTGGGCGTTGTTTTTCCAGCGTTTCGGGGTACATCCCAATGTAGTGACCATCTTGTCCATCATTTTAGGCGTAGCGGCAGGAGTGATGTTTTACTACCCCGACATGACGCACACACTGATTGGTATTTTCCTCTTGATGTGGGCCAACCATTATGATAGTTGCGACGGGCAGCTGGCACGTATGACCGGCAAGAAAACCCGCTGGGGACGTATGCTCGACGGGTTTGCCGGCGATCTTTGGTTTATTACCATCTATGTCGCAATCTGTCTGCGCCTGATGAACCAGCCGCTTCCTTTCCATCTGGGAGAAGCTTCCGGACAGACCTGGAGCATTTATATCTGGCTGATAGCCTGGTTCTCTGGTACGGTGTGCCATAGCAAGCAATGTACGCTGGCCGATTATTACCGCAACATCCACTTGTTCTTCCTGAAGGGAAAGGCGGGTAGTGAGTTGGATAATTTCAAGCAGCAACGTGAGATTTTCCATAGTCTGCCGTGGAAAGGCAACTTCTGGTGGAAAGCCTTCCTGTATTTCTATGGCAACTATACCCGCAAGCAGGAACAGATGACTCCTAACTTCCAGCGTTTCTACGCCTTTGTGCAGGAACGTTACGGTGACAACATTCCTCAGGAATTGCGCGATGAGTTCCGTGCCCTGAGCTTGCCGTTGATGAAGTACACCAACATCCTGACATTCAATACCCGCGCGATAGCCCTTTACATCAGCCTGCTGATAGGAGAACCGTGGTTGTATTTCATTTTCGAGATGGTGGTGATGACCAGCCTGTTTGTGTACATGCGTCGTCGTCATGAAGCCCTATGCGCATACCTTTACCATAAATACGCCAAGTGATGAAGGAAAAGTTTCGGAATATATTCTGGTTTTTCGGCATCTTTGCCATTGTAGTTATGCTCTGCACGTTCGACATGGACTATCAGGAATTGTGGCAGAACTTGCGCAAGGCAGGGGTGTGGTTTCCGGCCGTGATTCTTCTGTGGGTGTTCATCTATTACCTGAATGCCTGGTCATGGTATGTCATTATCCGCGACGGGAAACATGCCAAGGTGCCCTTCTGGAAAGTCTATAAGTTGACCGTATCCGGTTTTGCCCTGAACTATGCCACTCCGGTGGGACTGATGGGCGGTGAGCCGTACCGCATCATGGAACTTACGCCTTACGTAGGTGCCAGCAAGGCCACCTCGTCGGTTATTCTCTATGTGATGATGCACATCTTTTCCCATTTCTGGTTCTGGCTGGTATCGGCTGTGCTCTTCGTGATTTTTGAGCCGATGAACTGGGGACTGGGCATCATGCTGGCGGTAGTGGCGTTTGTCTGCCTGCTGGCCATTTATTTCTTTATGAAAGGATACCGTAACGGGATGGCGGTGCGCACGTTCAAGCTGTTGTGTCATGTGCCTTATGTGAAGCGCTGGGCCAGTCGTTTCCTGACAGAGAAAAAAGAATCACTGGAGCGGGTAGACGCACAGATTGCCGAACTGCACAAGCAACGGAAAAGTACGTTTTATGTGGCGCTGGGACTGGAGTTCATGGCACGTATCGTAGGTTGTGCCGAAGTGTTCTTTATTCTGAACATTCTGACCGACCATGTGAGCTTCCTGGCCTGTATCCTGATTATGGCCTTCACTTCCTTGTTTGCCAACCTGTTCTTCTTCTCGCCCATGCAGCTTGGAGCACGCGAGGGAGGATTTGCGCTGGCGGTAGGCGGACTGGCTATTCCGAGTGCGTTTGGCATCTATACGGGACTGATTACCCGTGTGCGTGAATTGATATGGATTGTAATTGGCGTGTTGCTGATGAAGGTCGGCAACGGCACCCCAAATAAGACTAAAGATGAGTAAACTGACAGATGTAAAAGGCGTAATCTTTGATTACGGAGGAACAATCGATACAAACAGCCGTCATTGGGCGGAGGTATTGTGGAGCAAGTATGAAGAGTTTCAGGTGCCGGTGGACAAGGCAAGTTTCCGCGAGGCATACGTCCATGGAGAACGTACGTTGGCCCGTGTGCCACTGGTCAAGCCGGAGCATAACTTCCACGATGTGTTGCGCATCAAGACCGACATTCAGGTGAAGTACCTGGTGGAACAAGGCAAGCTGGACGGAGAAGAAGCCTGCCGGGAAAACTATGCCGAAAAAGTGGCCGACAGCTGCTACCGTTATGTGTTGGACGTGCTGGAACGTACCCGTCCCGTGGTGAAGGCACTTTCTGAACGCTACAAGCTGGTGCTGGTATCCAATTTCTATGGAAATATCCAGACCATCCTGAAAGACTTTGGTTTGTTCGACTTCTTTGCCGACATCATAGAATCGTCGGTGGTAGGAGTGCGCAAGCCCGACCCTGCCATCTATCGCCTGGGCGTGGAAGCCATGGGACTGCCAGCCGAGAATGTGCTGGTGGTAGGAGATTCCTTCTCCAAGGACGTGGTACCCGCAAAAACCGTGGGTTGCAAGGTGGCCTGGCTGAAAGGTGAAGGCTGGGGCAACGAAGAAATAGATGAAACACTTCCGGATGTAATCATCACCGATTTGCCGGAACTCTTGTCGTATGTATAAAGGAGGGGCACCGATGAAGAAAAAAGGAATTGCCCTGGTGGAACGCCAATACCTGTTCCCCTTTGTACTGATTACGTCCCTCTTTTTCCTGTGGGGATTTGCTCATGCCATTCTGGACGTGCTGAACAAGCATTTCCAGGAGTTGCTTACCATTACCCGTACCCATTCGGCCATGATTCAGGCTACGATGTACATGGGATATTTCATCATGGCCATTCCGGCCGGATTGTTTATCAACCGTCACGGATACCGTAAGGGAGTAGTGCTTGGTTTGTTGCTCTACGGAATAGGCTCGTTGTTGTTCATTCCCGGACAATATATAGCTTCGTTCAATATGTTCCTGTTCTCGTTATTCGTTATCGGGTGCGGACTAACCTTCCTGGAAACGGTCGCCAATCCGTATGTCACAGAATTGGGAGCACGGGAAACGGCTGCCAGCCGATTGAATTTCGCCCAGTCATTCAACGGACTGGGATGTATCTTTGCACCGATTCTGACCGGTCTCTTGCTTTTCTCTGACGAAGACAAGGGAGCAAGCGGTAATGTAGCCCTCCCGTATGCCGTAATGGGAGTGATTGTCCTGCTGGCTGCGCTGGCTTTTATGCGCGTACGTTTGCCGGAAATTCCCCATGAGGAGGAAGTGGACAGTGAAGGCCATCGCGTAGGTCTGTGGGCGCATAAGCTTTTTGTGTTCGGACTGGTTGCACTGTTTGCCTACGAGGTATCCGAGATTTCCATCAACAGTTTCTTTATCAACTACGTGACAGAGGTCGGCTGGATGAATGCCCGCGATGCCTCATTGGTACTTTCATTCGGCGGACTGGGACTGTTCATGGTGGGACGTTTCGTGGGAAGCTGGATTATGCGCCGCGTCCGTGCCGAGAAGATGCTCTTCTGGTGTGCCACGGGAACGGTCATCACTACGCTGCTGGTGATTTTGGATTTAGGTTCCGTATCGTTCGTAGCCCTGCTTTGCGGCTATGCCTTCGAAGCCATTATGTTCCCCACCATTTTTGCTCTCTCCCTGAAAGGGCTGGGCAGCCATACGAAACGTGCCTCTTCCTTCCTGATGATGTCGCCGGTGGGCGGTGCCGTAGGTCCGGTACTTATGGGACTGGTAGGAGACTACGCCGATATGCACTGGGCGTTCGTTGTGCCTTTCGTCGGCTACGTAGTGGTGTGGTTCTATGCCCGCCACATGATGCAGCAGAAAAATTAATATCACTTTCCTTTACGGAAAGCATACATAAAAGAAGCGCGAAACTCTTCAGTGTCTCCCGACACCTTGAGAGTTCCGCGCTTCTGCGATTAATGATAATTATAGTAAGTTATTTGTTTTGAGGAGCCTGTGGACATGCCGGGCATACGTTCGGACATCCCGGAGCGGGCATTTTTCCCGGTTTACCCATTTTACCCTGCTTCATAGGGAAGTTACCTTTGTGCATTTTGCCCGGGCGAGGCATGCTGAACACTTTTTCCAGCTGGCGGGCATTCAGAATCTTCTTGAATGAAGCATAGTACTTTTTCTGGGTATCGAGTATCTTCTGCTGAGTTTCAAAACGCTTTTCAATGTCCTGCTGGATCTGCGCATCGGTACGTTCAGATGGCTTTACCTTCTGGTTTTCTTCTGGAGCCGGACGGCATTCTTTCAAGGCAGTCAGGTATTCCTTGTAGAGAGAAGTAAACTGAGCCAGCTTGCTATCGTCCAGCATCAGTTGTTTTCCCATGCGCTGAGCCTGTGCGTCCATGCGTTGTTCCGGAGTGAGTTTCACCTTGCAGGGCTTTTCGGCTTTTTCAGGACAAACCTGAGGCGTTGTGTTTTGTGCCATTACGTTTCCAAAACCTAAACATACGGTAAGAATCAATGTAGATAATAAACGAGTTGTTTTCATTGTGGTCAAAATTTAAAAGTGAATAATCATTTTCAGTGCACTTACGGCTTTAAGACAATGAATCCTTCTCGTGGTTTATTGAGAAAATACTTTTTTAACATTTTTGCGGTATAAACCTCCGAAATGTAAAATTTTAGGGTGTAAATTTAGAGAAAGTGTGAATTTACTTAGTAAAATAGAACTTAGCAAACGACGTTTTCTACCAGACTGCTAAAAGTCAGCTTCTTTTACGATGTGCAATTTTTCTCCAGTTACCGGATGTACGAATTCCAGTGAGGCGGCATGCAGATACAGACGGTCGGACGGTTGGCCGTAGAGGTCGTCGCCAACAATCGGATGGTTCAATCCCTCCGGATGGGCGGCATGTACACGGAGCTGATGGGTACGTCCCGTATGCGGATAGAATGTAACCCGTGTGCTTCCGCCTTTGCGTTCCAGTACCCGGTAGGAAGTGACCGCCCGTTTTCCGTACTCCCGGCTCACCATCTGGCATGGACGATCCATCGGGTTCGGACAGATAGGCAGGTCGATGATGCCCTCGTCAGTTTCCAGTTCTCCCTCCAACAGGGCCGTGTAACGCTTTTGGATAAGACGCGTCTCAAAAAGAGCCTGAAGTTCCTTATGTACCTCTTTGGTTTTGGCCGCAAGCAGCAGGCCAGAAGTAGCCATGTCCAGGCGGTGTACGATAAGCGGACCGGTGGCCTTGGGGTAAAGGTTGTGCAAGCGCTGTAGAATGGAATCGAGGTCATTCTTGCCCGGTACGGAGAGCATGCCTGCCGGTTTGTGTACCACCACCAGCCATTCGTCCTCGTAGAGAAGCTCCAGTGCCGTCTGGCGGTGCACATCCTCCTCCAGCGGGTTCGGTTCCACATTCAGTCCCACGAGCATGTGTTTCAGAATCGGTTCACACTTCCCTTTGCACGACGGATAGAAATGTCCTTCGCGGCGTATCTCGTCCTTGGGCGACATGCCCCACCAGAACTCGCCCATGGCCAATGGCTGGAGCTGATGCAGGTAAGCATACTGAAGCAATTTAGGGAGTGCGCATTCGCCTGCACCGGCCGGCGGTGTCTTTTGCGGAGTAGAGCGGAAAATCTCGCATAAATCTTTTACCTCACCCCGTGCGTTGAGCATGCGGAACTGGGCGAACAGACGCAACTGGAGAGCCGCCGAACGGGTTTTCCGTTCACGACGTAAAACCTGAATCTCCTGCTCGAATGCTTGAAAAGCCTCTCCGGCCGCTTGTACTTTCTCTTTCAGTTTCCGTTCCAACCGTTTGAACTCTGCTTTCTGAAACTGGCTTTCGCGTGACATTGCTTCTGCTTCTTCGGGTGAAATGCCTTCCTTTCGACGTTGTTCACGGAGGTTTTTCGCTTCTTTCAGCTTCTGTTTTTCAGAAGCCAGTGTGGCTTGTGCCTCTTCTTCCGCCTTCTTCCATTCCTCCCGTGCCGAGCAGTATGCTTCGCTGGCTTCCATGGCGGCAATCCGGTGGTTGATGCCGGAAATCTCCGCTTCCTCAATGCGGAAAAAGCCGTCGGGTTGCAGGAGGTCGTACACTGGCGGAACGAAAAACGCATGGTGGTTGCTTCCAGCCAGGTTGCCCGAAAAAGCGGCCAGGTAGCCCAGCTTTCCTTCGGTATCCTTTATTACCAGTACCCCGAACATCTTTCCCTGACGAAGTTCCTCCTGCCAGTCGTCCCGTGTGAGCAGGTACTGACGTACCTCATCAGCCGCCAGTCGGGTGAGCGGGTGAGGGGTGTAGTGGAAAGGAAAGGTGAAAGCTTTCGGTAAGGCGATGCCTTCGATTGGGGTATGGAAGGAATGTATCATGGTGAAATATTGAGTTCATTTTTATTGTGGGGGCAAAGGTACGAATAAAATGGCTTCTATAGAAATGAAGGTATATATATCCTATATGATGTATCTTATGACTGTTTTTGTACAATGGATAGAAGAAAAATGTATTTTTGTAAATGCTGTAGTGTACATGAACTTTCACAGAGTTATTAATCTGAGTCACAATTTCCATATTTCCTGTGATGAAATGAATTAAAATCCTATGAAAACAAAAAAGAAAACCATTCTTCGCCTGCTCATCGCTCTGGTAGTGGTAATAGGTGTGGTGTATGCTTCGTTGCCCTACTACGCCCGTCAGGCACTCATTCACTGGATGCCCGTCATCGATGACCTGGAAACTTTTCACCGGCACACGGTACACCACAATCCCGATGACGTGTGGCACTGGCCCCTTTCTGCTGATTATAACCGTTACCAGCTGGCGGAGAAGGATGCGCACTACCTGGACAGCCTGCGCACCGTGTCCTTCCTCGTTATCCGTCGTGACAGCATCGTCTTCGAAAGTTACCGTGACGGGTGGAACGACACACTGACCTCAAACATTTATTCTGCTACAAAGACCATTGTGGGACTGCTGGCAGGTATTGCCCTCGACGAAGGAAAGATTCATAGTCTGGACGACCCCGTATCGCGCTACATACCTGCCTATACAAAAGGAATGCAGGCTGACGTCACCCTGCGCCATTTGCTGACCATGAGTGGCGGCATGGCGTGGGATGAGGCGTACGCCTCGCTTTTTTCTGTCACAACGCACGGTTATTACGGCAACGATCTTTATGACCTGGTGACGAGCCTGGAGGTAGTTGACCGTCCCGGCGTGCAATATTCTTACCGTAGTGGTGAGACGCAACTGTTGGCTTTCGTCATCGAGGCAGCCACCGGGCGAACACTAAGCGACTATGCCGAAGAGAAGCTCTGGCGTCCGATGCAGGCCGAACAGGATGCCTATTGGTTGCTGGATAAAAAAGACGGTGACGAAAAAGCCTTCTGTTGCTTCCATACCACGGCCCGCGATGTAGCCCGTTTCGGAAGTCTCCTGTTGCATCGTGGTAATTGGCAGGGCCGCCAGCTGGTTTCCGAAGCTTATATGGACGAGCTGATGCGTCCCGCTTCGTACCTGAAAGACCAGTGGGGAAAGGATTCACTCAGCTATTATGGCTTCCAGACGTGGGTGATGGATTATCACGGTATGCGTTGCCCTTACATGCGCGGTATGCTGGGGCAATACATCATCGCCATTCCTGATTGGGATGCCATCGTCGTGCGCCTGGGCCGTAAGCGTTGCGATGTATATAATCGTGAGATTACGACCGATATTACGCGGTATATGGATATAGCCATGAAGATACTGAACGGAAAATGATGGGCTGCGTCAGAGCAATGGTCGCTTAATGCATATTTAGCTTTTCCATGACTTGGCTATGGAAAATTTGGAAGAGTAATTACAGAAATGAAAGGTGATTTTATCAACTTATGAAGTTGTTTTGACCATTTTTTGATATTTGAAAACGAAAGAATTGCACTACTTTTGTCATCACTATTATAATTTCATGCTATGAATAGACAATTTTATCGACGAATAAAAATTTTTCTTTGTACATGTGGGATAGCCGGATTCATTGGGGCGGCTGATTTTCCTGTGAAAGTAACAATCAACCCTTCAACGGGAGCTGTGGAGCAACTGACTTTATCGGGGGATGAACGGCAGATGGAATGGCTCGTGAAGACTGATGGCACCCAGTATCCGTGGGTAAAAGAAAATCTGGCTTGGGGATTGGGATATTTTACGCTTACCAAAGGCCATGAGAGCATAAAAAAGGAATGGCAGAACCCCGTAGAGATAAGTTCGGATGGAAGGCAGGTGACTTATCGTGAAGGCGATATTCAGGTACAGGTGGTTCGTACATTTAAGGATGGTGATTTAATGGAAAGATATATTTTCACCAATTACGGAAAAGAACCGGTATCCCTTTACGACATGGGTATTTATACTCCTTTGAATGACAATTATCCCGGAGCACAGGAGTGTATCAATGGGCGTACCAACGTGCAGGTGTGGGATGGAGAAAATGCGGCTTATGTCAATGCTCTTCGTATGGGCGGTACGGCTCCTCATCTGGGAATGGTGGTTACGGAAGGTGCCGTGAAGAGCTATGAGGTTTGGGAGCGTGGCGACCGGAAGGGTAACTCACACTATCGGGGAATTTTGGCCTTGAATTTGCCCGATTGTTATCTGAAACCAGGTAAAAGTTATGCAGTAGCGTGGACGATTTTTTCGCATAATGGAAATGAAGACTTTAAGCGGAAGCTGCTTGAAAAGGGTAGTTTGCTGGTGGCATGCGACAAATATGTGTATCAAAGGGGAGAGACGGCTCGAATGTATGTACAGAGTGGTTCCCCGCTGGAAAACTATGCAGCGAGGATGAACGGAGTTTCTGTGCCTGTGGTGGAAAAAGACGGGACGTATCTGGTAGAAGTGCCGTTGCTTCAGGCTGGTGAGGTACGTCTGGATTTTTTCTATAATGGAGGAAAGCATACACATGCTGACCTGCTGGTAATCAATGGGGAGAGAGACTTGTTGGCAAAACGGGTGGAGTTTATTCGTACGCACCAGCAGATGAACAATCCGTCCGATCCGCGGTTCGGTGCTTACATGGTGTACGATAATGAAGGCGATAGTATTTACCTGAATGATACCCCCAATTGTAACCCGGTGGATCGTGACGAAGGGGCAGAACGTGTGGGTATGGGAGTACTGCTGGCCAAGCAATATCGCCTGACAAAGGATGAGGTGCTGAAGGAATCGTTATTGAAATATGCCCGGTTTTTGCGTGAAAAATTGCAGACGAAAGATTTTGTGACGTATTCTAGTGTGGACCAGAAGAACCGTAACCGGGGATATAATTACATGTGGGTGGCTGAGTTTTATTTTCAGATGTATCAGGCAACAGGTGAGAAGCAGTTTGCCACTTACGGGTATGAAACCTTGCAGGCCATGTACCGTCAGTTTGGTTATGGCTTTTATGCTATTGGTATTCCGGTGATCATCGGTCTGGAATCATTGGAGAAGGCGGGTATGCAAAAGGAATACAGAAAGCTTTTGAAAGATTTTGAGAAAACGGGCGAAGTGTTTATCCGGAACGGATTGAACTATCCCAAGTCGGAAGTTAACTATGAGCAGAGTATTGTGGCACCTGCCGTTCATTTTCTGGCACAGCTTTATCTGGTGACAAAGGAACAGAAATACCTGGATGAGGTAAAACGTCAGATGCCTGTGGTGGAGGCCTTCAATGGTTTTCAGCCAAGCTTTCATTTGAACGAAATTGCGATACGCCATTGGGATGGATACTGGTTTGGAAAACGAGAAATGTTTGGTGATACATTCCCGCATTATTGGAGTACGATTACGGGAGCGGTTTACTATTATTATGCACTTTGCACGGGCGACAAGTCTTACCAGGTACGTGCAGAAAATATCGTGCGTAACAATCTGTGTCTCTTTTTTGAGGATGGCAAAGCATCATGTGCCTATTTGTATCCGTACAAGATAGATGGAGTTAAAGGCCAGTTTTACGATCCTTATGCCAATGATCAGGACTGGGCGTTGGTATATTATCTGTTGATAAATAATGGTATTTAGGACCGTTCTTTGGAGGAAAATATATGCCAGCGGACTTTCAGGTTTCTCTGATAGTCCGCTGGCATGTTTTATGATTGGATGGGATGTATTTCGTGGAGGATAACTTAGTCCAGTTCTCTCTGACGGCAGAAGCATCCGCCGAATTTCTCGTCCACATGTTCTACTGGCTGGCGGAAGATACCGTAGACCGATGAGCCGGAGCCGCTCATGCTGGCATATATCGCGCCCAGGTCGTACAACTCATCTTTGATGGCCGCAATTTCCGGGTATTTCTGGAACACGCTGTCTTCAAAATCATTCTTCATGCTGTCCTTCCACGTCTCTACCGGCTGGCAGATAATATCCTTCAACGAAACTTCCGGTCGACGGGGAGTGATGTGTGCGAAAGCGTCGCGCGTGGAGACGAAGATGTCCGGCTTCACCAGCACCAGGTAATAACCCGAAAGTGAAAGACGGACAGGCTCGAATATGTTACCGATACCTGTGGCAAATACCGGCTGGTTGCGGATGAAGAAAGCACAATCGGCTCCTAAGCGGGCGGCGTAGTCTTCCATCTCCTCCAGGCTCAGTGCCAGACGGAATTTCTCGTTCAGCAACTTAATCATAAATGCGCAATCGGACGAACCGCCTCCCAGTCCGGCACCCGTGGGGATGTGCTTGAACAGGTGGATGTCAACGGGCGGTATGTCATGATCCTTTTTCAGCAATTCGTAGGCTCTGACCACCAGGTTGTCTTCCGGCTTTCCTTCGATGGCCGTACCCTTTACGTGAAGTGTATAAGGAGCATCATTTTTTTCTCTTCGTGTCACTTCCAGTGCATCTTGCAGGTGGATGGGGTAGAAAATGGTTTCCAGGTTGTGGTAACCGTCGGGACGTTTTTCAATAATATTCAGGCCAAGGTTTATTTTGGCATTGGGAAATGTAATCATAGTGTCGTTTGTTTTTTCGTTGCTCAAATATAGCAGAAAGTTTCGAGAAAATCGGGATTCACGGAAAAAATCGTATCTTTGCCCCACTTAAACAAAAACAAAATGGCAGAACCGAGAAGAAATACACGTGTGGCAAAGACGGCTAAGACCAAGCCGATGGATGAGTACGGCCACCTCCAGCCTCAGGCTCCCGAACTGGAAGAAGCCGTGCTGGGTGCGCTGATGATTGAGAAGGATGCGTATTCGCTGGTGAGCGAGATTCTTCGCCCGGAGTCGTTCTACGAGCACCGGCACCAGCTGATTTATGCGGCCATTACTGACTTGGCTATTCAACAGAAACCGATTGATATCTTGACCGTGGCCGAGCAGTTGCGTTCGCGCGGTAACCTGGAAGAGGCGGGCGGACCGTTCTATATCACTCAGCTGAGTGGTAAGGTGGCTTCGTCGGCTCACATTGAATATCATGCCCGTATCATTGCCCAGAAGTTTCTGGCACGTGAGTTGATTTCTTTTACGAGCAGCATACAAACCAAGGCGTTTGATGAGACACAGGACGTGGACGACCTGATGCAGGAGGCAGAAGGGAAGCTCTTCGAAATCTCCCAGCAGAACATGAAGAAGGACTACACGCAGATTAATCCGGTCATCCAGGAGGCTTATGAAATGCTTCAGAAGGCGGCGGCACGTACCGACGGTTTGAGCGGACTTTCGAGCGGCTTTCATCAGCTGGACAAGATGACATCCGGCTGGCAGAACTCCGACTTGATTATCATCGCAGCCCGTCCGGCCATGGGTAAGACGGCCTTCGTGCTTTCCATGGCCAAGAACATGGCGGTGAACAGCAAAGTGCCCGTAGCCTTGTTTTCGCTTGAAATGAGCAACGTGCAGCTGGTAAACCGTCTGATTGTGAACGTCTGCGAAATTCCGGGCGAGAAAATCAAGAGCGGTCAGCTGGCACCTTACGAGTGGGGACAGCTCGACTACAAGATAAAGGAACTCTACGACGCACCGCTTTACGTGGACGACACGCCTTCCTTGTCCGTGTTCGAATTGCGAACCAAGGCACGCCGTCTGGTACGTGAGCATGGGGTGAAAATCATCATCATCGACTACCTCCAGCTGATGAATGCCAGTGGTATGTCGTTCGGAAGCCGTCAGGAAGAGGTCAGCACCATTTCGCGTTCGTTGAAGGGACTGGCCAAGGAGTTGAACATCCCGATTATCGCGCTGAGCCAGTTGAACCGTGGAGTGGAGAACCGTGAAGGTATCGACGGAAAACGTCCGCAATTGAGCGACCTTCGTGAATCGGGAGCCATCGAACAGGATGCCGATATGGTGTGCTTTATCCACCGTCCGGAATACTACAAAATTTATACCGACGAGAAAGGAAACGACCTGCACGGCATGGCCGAAATCATTATCGCCAAGCATCGTAATGGTGCCGTGGGTGATGTGCTGCTTCGTTTCCGTGGCGAATATGCCCGTTTTCAGAACCCCGACGACGACATGATTGTGCCGATGCCAGGTGAAGAAAAGAAGGCTCCGGTGCTCCGTTCGAAGATGAATAACGGCGGCGGACAGGACTTTGTACCACCTCCACCCGCAGAGATGCCTCCTATGCCCGACAATCCGTTTGGTGCACCTGTGCCCGATGTACCGTTCTGATGGTTTTTGGCTAAAAATATTTTTTGTCTTACCTCTTATATCCCAAATATGTATTAACTTTGCACATCATTGTTTGGGAAATTATAAAATACTATTACGATATGAATATTTCTTATAACTGGCTGAAAGAATACGTCGACTTCGACCTTACTCCGGACGAAGTGGCAGCCGCACTGACTTCCATCGGTCTGGAGACTGGGGGAGTGGAAGAAGTTCAAACTATCAAGGGAGGATTGGAAGGCCTGGTAGTAGGCGAAGTGCTGACCTGCGAGCCTCATCCCAATTCTGACCACATGCATATTACGACCGTTAACCTGGGACAGGGAGAACCTGTGCAGATTGTCTGTGGTGCAGCTAATGTAGCTGCCGGACAGAAGGTCATCGTAGCTACGCTGGGCACAAAATTGTATGATGGCGACGAATGCTTCACCATCAAGAAGTCAAAGCTCCGTGGCGTAGAATCAAACGGTATGATTTGTGCCGAAGATGAAATCGGCGTGGGCACAAGCCACGAAGGTATCATCGTGTTGCCTGCCGACGTGGTTCCGGGTACACTGGCCAAAGATTACTATAACGTGAAGAGCGAATACGTGCTTGAAGTGGACATCACTCCGAACCGTGCCGATGCCTGCTCGCACTACGGTGTGGCACGCGACCTTTACGCATGGCTCATTCAGAACGGTCATAAAGCTACGCTGAAGCGTCCTTCAGTAGATGCTTTCAAGGTAGACAATCATGACATGAACATCGACATTGTGGTGGAAAATACCGAAGCCTGCCCGCGTTATGCCGGAGTGGCCATCAAGGGAGTAACGGTGAAGGAAAGTCCTGAATGGTTGCAGAACAAGCTTCGCCTTATCGGTGTGCGTCCTATCAATAACATCGTCGATATTACCAATTACATTCTGCACGCTTATGGTCAGCCGATGCACTGCTTCGATGCCGACAAGATTAAGGGCGGCAAGATTGTGGTGAAGACTTGTGCCGAGGGAACTCCGTTTGTTACACTGGACGAAGTGGAACGCAAATTGTCCGACAAGGACCTGATGATTTGCAACGCGGAAGAACCGATGTGTATTGCCGGTGTATTCGGAGGTTTGGATTCTGGTACTACCGAAACTACTACCGATGTGTTCCTGGAAAGTGCTTACTTCCATCCTACATGGGTGCGTAAAACTGCCCGCCGTCACGGATTGAGCACCGACTCTTCTTTCCGTTTCGAACGTGGTATCGACCCGAACATTACTATCTATGCCTTGAAGGAAGCCGCTTTGCTGGTGAAAGAACTGGCCGGAGGTGAAATTGCTTCTGATATCAAGGACAACTATCCGAATCCTATTGCTGATTTTGCGGTAGAACTCTCATATAATTATGTAAACTCGCTGATTGGAAAGGAAATTCCGGCAGAAACGGTGAAGAGTATCGTAACCAGCCTGGAGATGAAAATTGTGGAAGAAACGGCTGAAGGTCTTTCTTTGCAGGTTCCTCCTTACCGTGTAGACGTGCAGCGTCCGTGCGACGTGGTAGAAGATATCCTTCGTATCTATGGATATAACAACGTGGAAATCCCCACAACCCTGAAATCAAGCCTGAGCGTGAAGGGAGAAGTGGACAAATCGGTGAAACTCCAGAACCTGGTAGGCGAACAGCTGGTGGGTTGCGGATTTAATGAAATCCTGAACAACTCTTTGACCGCGGCCGCTTATTACGATGGATTGGAAACTTACAAACCGGAAAATCTGGTGCGCCTGATGAACCCGTTGAGCAACGACCTGAACGTGATGCGTGCTACCTTGCTCTTTGGTGGTCTGGAAAGCATCCAGCACAATGCCAACCGCAAGAATGCCGACTTAAAGTTCTTCGAATTCGGTAACTGCTATCACTTCCATGCTGAGAAGAAGAATCCGGAAAAAGTGTTGTCAGGCTATTCAGAAGAGTTGCACATGGGCTTGTGGATTACCGGAAAGCGTGTAAGCAACTCATGGGCTCATGCTGATGAAAACGCATCGGTTTACGAACTGAAGGCTTATGTGCTGAACATATTCCGTCGTCTGGGTGTGAATTTTGGCTCACTGGTGTTCGGTAACCTTTCAGATGACATCTACTCGGTAGCGATCTCTGTACACACCCGTGGTGGTAAATTGCTGGCTACCTTCGGTGTAGTTTGCAAGAAGATTCAGAAAGCGTTCGACATCGACAATGAAGTGTATTATGCCGATCTGAACTGGAAAGAACTGATGAAGGCCATCAAGGGCAATACGGTAAGCTACAAGGAAATCTCCAAGTTCCCGGCTGTAAAACGTGACCTGGCATTGTTGATTGACAAGAAGGTGCAATTTGCTGAAATCGAAAAGATTGCTTACGAAACCGATAAGAAATTGCTCAAGTCTGTAGAATTGTTTGACGTGTACGAAGGAAAGAACCTGGAAGCTGGCAAGAAGAGCTATGCTGTAAGCTTTATGCTTCAGGATGAAAACGCTACACTGAATGACAAGCAGATTGACAAGTTCATGCAGAAGTTGATTGGTAACTTGCAGAACAAGCTGGGAGCAGTGCTTCGATAACTGTAAAGAATGATGCGTTACAATATTAAACCAGATTATCACATAAAAGCCAAAAGGGGATACCTGGCGGCTTTTTACATCGAATTGTTTCTGGCTCTGCAGGCTGGAATGGTGCTCTGGCATTTTTCTTCGAATGAAACGTGGAGAAATGTGTTGGCTATCACGGGTGGGGCAATATGCTTGTGCCTTGCTGGTTTGGCGTACTGGAAATATTGTAAGCTGGTACAGAATAGTGAAAAAGAAACTCATTAAAAATAAATTTAAAATATCATCCAATGGGAAGAGCATTTGAATATAGAAAAGCTACGAAGCTGAAAAGATGGGGTCACATGGCAAAGACCTTTACACGTCTGGGTAAACAAATTGCAATTGCGGTAAAGGCCGGTGGTCCGGAACCGGAAAACAACCCGACTCTGCGTTCGGTAATCGCTACTTGTAAGCGTGAAAACATGCCGAAGGATAACATCGAACGTGCTATCAAGAATGCAATGGGTAAAGACCAGAGCGATTACAAAGGTATGACTTACGAAGGATACGGTCCTCACGGAATCGCTGTATTCGTAGATACACTGACTGATAATACCACTCGTACCGTAGCTGATGTTCGTTCTGTATTCAACAAGTTTGGCGGTAACTTAGGTACTACAGGTTCACTGGCCTTCTTGTTCGATCACAAGTGTGTGTTCACTTTCAAGAAGAAAGAAGGTATCGATATGGAAGAACTGATTCTGGACTTGATTGACTACAACGTAGAAGACGAATTCGATGAAGATCCGGAAGAAGGAACTATCACTATCTACGGTGATCCGAAGAGCTATGCGGCTATTCAGAAGCATTTGGAAGAATGTGGTTTTGAAGATGTCGGTGGTGATTTCACTTACATCCCGAACGACCTGAAAGATGTGACTCCGGAACAGCGTGAAACTATCGATAAGATGGTAGAACGTCTGGAAGAGTTTGACGACGTACAGACCGTATATACTAACATGAAACCGGAAGAAGACGCTGAATAAGCTTTTCTTGAAAGATAATGACGGAACGGAGTATCCGGCCGGAATAATCCGGCAAGTGGTGCTCCGTTCTCTTTTTATGTTAACTCGACTAGCATATTGATGACAATGAAATATACTTATCGTACGATGGGAACATGCAGTTCTCAGATTGATTTTGAGGTAGAGGATGGCATACTGAAGGGTGTGCATTTTACCGGTGGTTGCAATGGAAACTTGAAAGGGATTTCAGCCCTGGTGGAAGGTATGAAAATAGATGAAGTGATTGCTCGTCTGGAAGGTATCCGTTGTGGCGGGAAGCCGACTTCTTGTCCCGACCAGCTCTGCAAGGCTTTGCGGGAAATCTAAGTGACTAAGTGAGGGATATTGAAGCAAAGAGCACTCCTGAGAGATGAATGTTATGTCTCGGGAGTGCTCTTTTTATGTGAATGTTTGATATTAAAGCTGCTCAGAAAGAGTGGAAAGCAGGAATACCAATAGCGCAGCCGCAATGGCTAGTGAAATGAAGGTAAAGACAGCCAGGAAAACGGTTGTCTTGATAAATGTACGTATCCATCCTCGGCGGTATACTGTATGCAGGGAAATGTAGGTGTACACAAACATGCCTGCTACGAAGATAAGGAGAGTATACATTGGCATGTTTCCCTTAAATGATTCCATAAAAGTGTCACTTGTCAGCACGGGTACCAGTGGAATAGGAATCAGTATCAGAAATACGGTATTCAGGTGAATCGCGTGTACGAAATGCCACATGTAAGGAAGTTTGGATTTCCGGAACATTCCCTGCAAAAGCCAGGCAAATAGTGGCAGAAGGAACATCATGTAGAGCGGAGTCCATTTGGACAAATCTCCAAAAAACTGGTTGAGAAAGGATTCCTGACGAAGTTGCTGTGCTTCATCGTTGTGGTCTTCTCTCCATTCGTATACGGGAGTAAGAGCGGTACCGGTGGAGTCTACCAGGAAATGGCGCGCGGCTTGCAGGGACTCAGAGGTAATCTCTTCTTCCTCAATCAGATTATTCAAGTATTCACCTTTTACTTTTTTCAGATTCAGAATGGTATTCAGGTCTTTTTGCCGTAGAGTTGTTTCATGCAGGCAGGAGTCGGCCACGATTCGGGGCATTCGCATGTAGGAAAGAGAGAACCGGTCGTCCAGGCGTTGCACTTTGAACAGCTCCTCTGCCTTTTCTACTCCTCTTTCTTGAAAGGCCTTCACTAACTCAGGGCCTTGGTATACATACACACATGTATCGGGCAGGGTAGCAGATGATTTGAGCTGTGCTACAATTCCGTCGTTGATGTTTAGTGAGCTTACAGCCTGCAATGCCTGATTGGCTTTGTCGGAGGCTATCATGAAGAAAAGGGTAAAGAAAACGACGGAGATGCACATATAGAGCCGGAAAGGATGTACGTAGGAATTGATTTTTCCGGCATTGAATTCGTTGGTCAGGAATCCGGGGCGGGTGAACATCAGCCACAAAGTTTGCCAGATTTTACTGTCAAACTGGTAGACATTTTCAATGTATTGTCTGAGGTATTTCCAAAAAGGCTGGTAGATATCGAGGGCATATTGTCCGCAACAATGGCAATACATTCCCTCTAGCTTGGTACCGCAATTCTTGCAATAGGTGTACCCGGGTACAGTCTTTTTACGTATTCTCCGAAGACGTTTCAACTCGATGAGGCGCATCACCCGGCGTTTTCGTTCTTTCAGTCTTTGTCGCATCCGGGCGAGAAGAGTTTTGTGGGTTTCTTCTTTGTGTGTGGTATTTCCCATGTCAGTATAAATGTAATATATATGATATTTTGACACAAAAGTACGTTCGTAAAATGAATTTAGCAAGTTTTTATATAAGGAATTGAATACGCAGGTATTGGGATTTAGAGACATAAAAAAAGTGATATTGTTTCTTTTGTTGTAGAAACAATATCACTTGATGAATGAACAAACATGGGATGTTTATCCACAAAAGTTTATCCAATCTTGCTTATCTTCTTTAATTTCTCTTCGTCAATGAGCTTTATTTTTCGTCCGTCGATGATAATCAGTTTTTCGGCGGCAAAATTTGATAAAGTTCGGATGGCATTGGAAGTGGTCATGTTAGAAAGATTGGCCAAATCCTCTCTGGAGAGATAGATGCTTAGTGTGCACTGGTCTTCCTCCATACCGTAGGTATCTTTCAGGAAGAGCAATGATTCGGCTAGACGTCCCCGAATGTGTTTTTGGGTCAGGTTGACAGTTCTTTCATCCGAGATTCCCAAGTCTTTCGACAATTGTTTGATGAAAAACATAGCAAGCTCCGTATTTTCCATAATCAACTGTACGATGATAGGCATAGGAATCAGACACATGGTACATGGTTCAAAGGCAGCTGCTGCGGTCACAAAGTTCTCTTCCGCAAAATAGGCACGATAGGCAAAATATTCTTTGTCCTTTACAACTCGGATAATTTGGCTGCGTCCTCCTACGCCATCCTTGTAGATTTTTACCTTTCCGTTCAGCAAACACATTAAATTCTCTGGTGTTTCACCTTCGCAATAAATCGTTTCGTTCTTTTTGTATTTCTGAATCGTAAAGTTTTGTGCCAGCAGTTCGCGTTGTTGCTGTGTTAATGGTTGCCATAAATCTGGTATACTTTCGGCAATCTCAGCTTCTGTTAATTCCTTTTTTACCATAAAATGTTCCAAAACCATGTTATTAAGCACAAAGGTACAAAGAAAAATTGAAAATATTCTTTTTTTTCTTCATAAAAATGGCTTCAGATAAGTGGTTTGTTATATATTTGCCATGAATATGCGAAAATTGAAAGGCTTATATGTAGCTTTGTGGGGCTTGCTGATGGTGTGTCTGCTCAGCGGCTTTCCGCGACAAGGAATAGCTCGCGACAATGCTCCAGCTCTTCCGAAAAAGCCTGTCGTTGCCGATTCTATTATGGAGCACATGTTTCAATCTGCTTCTATTTATTCACGTGAGGTAAAGGGATACAAGGGCGATTTGTATCTGAAAGGTCATTTGAAAGTACACAAGCAAAACCGGATTATCAAGTATGTACCTTCCATGTTTCGCTTGGAGAAGGGAATTAATGATTATTTTCATGAGTCTATCAGTGAACTGCAATATACGGCTCCTGCCATTTATGACCGAAAGGTCAGGGCAATATCTACGACTTTTCCCAGCACCAGAGGGCAGATATTCGACATTATGGACTACATGAAGTTCAACATTTATGCTCCTTCGCTAATGGGCAACAGGATACTTTCACCGTTGAACAGAAAGGCCCAGGTGCATTATCATTATCTACTTGAAAGGGTAGAACACCGGCTGGGAGGAGAATTGTATTGCATTCGTGTCGTACCTCGTTATCGGAGCACGCAGTTGGTGGAAGGTTTTCTGTGGCTTTCATCAGCCGACTGGACTATCCGAAGAATGAATCTCAAGGGACGTTATGACCTGGTAAGGTTCCAACTGAGCATGCAAATGGGAGAGGAGGACGATACGAAATATCTTCCGGTACTGCTGAATCTTGACTTAAATTTCAAGTTCCTGAAGAATCATCTGGAGATGAAGTACACGGGGTGGATGAAGTATTCATCGGTCGTTTATCGTAAGCCGGGGGAGGAATGGATTGTCAAGAAAACGAACGACAATTATGTGTCGAATTCTTATACCTTGTCGTGTGATACTAGCCGGCTTGTGGTGGAGCGTGACTCGTTCAACCGCATCCGTCCGATTCCTTTGTCTGCTTATGAGGATTCGCTTTACCGTTCGGCAGATGAGCGGCGATTGAAACGGGAGGCCGATACGATAAAGGCAGAGCCTACGAAACTGAAGAAGAACATGGTATTCTTAGGCCAGTTGGGGGATGCCTTGATTAGCAGTTATGACATCGACATCTCTAAAGTGGGAAGCATTAACTGCTCTCCGATTATCAATCCCTTATTAGTGAGTTATAGCCACCGGAACGGAATATCCTATCGGCAGGTGTTTAAGTACAACAAGCTTTTCCATGACGGGCGCCTGTTGCGTATTGTTCCTCAGATTGGTTATAATTTTACAAAGAAAGAGTTTTATGCCAAGGCAGATGTGGAATATATTTACAACCCTCGAAAGCTGGGGTCCATTGAGATACATGGAGGAAATGGTAACCGTATTTACAGTAGTGTTGTGCTTGATCAGCTGGAGCAGATTCCGGACAGTGCCTTTACGTTCGATGGACTGGAACTGGATTACTTTAAGGATGTATATGTGGATGTATCGCATAATATAGAGCTGTGTAACGGCTTAAAGCTGGGCACAGGTTTGGCTATGCATTGGCGATATACAAAAAGTTCACCGGAGGTAGAAGCGCGTGTACGTTCCAATTATAATAGTTTTGCTCCTCGTATTCGTTTGGAATGGACACCGGGTATGTATTACTATATGAACGGTAACCGAAAGATAAATGTCGGCTCTTTCTTTCCTACCTTTATGCTGGATTATGAACGGGGTATCAAAGTCTTAAAGAACTCCGGTACCTACGAACGAATTGAAGGCTCTGTAGAGCAGGTCATTCGTTTGAAAAATGTGCGTTCACTGGCTTATCATGTGGGGGCTGGAATGTTTACTAACCAGTCGGATATGTACTTTGTGGATTATGCGCATTTTGCCAACTTGAATCTTCCTCAGGGATGGAATGACGATATTGGAGGTACGTTTCAGATGCTGGACGGTCGTTGGTATAATGCTTCCAGCCATTATATACGAGGAAATCTGACTTTTGAGGCGCCTTTCATACTCTTATATCCGGTCACTCGTCTGTTGTCGTTCGTACAGAAGGAACGTATTTATACGGGTATCCTTTTTATGCCTCATCTGAATCCTTACCTGGAATTCGGTTACGGGTTTGCTACCCACCTGTTTGATGTGGGTGTCTTTATCGGAAATGAAAAAGGTAAATTTACCTCCGTGGGATGTAAATTTACCTTCGAATTATTCAACAAATAAAATAGTTGCTTATACTAACTCGTCCGAAGTGTATCCTTGTGGAAGAGGACGGCAGTTGTATCCTGAAGCCATGATTTCGCCATAAGCTCCGGCAGAACGCAGGGCAATCAGATCGCCACGGTGTACTTTGTTCAGGTCAATAGCCTTGCCGAACACATCGGATGATTCACAAATCGGACCTACCACATCGTATGTTTCTACAGGTTCTTCCGAGGTCAGGTTCTCAATCTTATGATAGGCTTGATACAGAGCCGGACGAATCAGGTCGGTCATACCTCCGTCTACGATGGCAAATTGCTTGTTGGTTCCTTGTTTTACGTAAGTTACCTTGGTGATTAGGCTTCCGCATTGTCCAACTACGGCACGTCCCAATTCAAAATGAAGTGTTTGTTGCGGACGCAGACGCAGGTGCTTGTGGTAAGTAGCAAAATATTCTGCAAAGTCAGGAATTGGCTGGCGGTTGGGGTGTGCATAATCAATACCCAAGCCACCTCCTACATTGATATGCTCTACAATAATCTGACGTGCAAAGAGCTTCTCCTGTAACTCATTTACACGATTGCAGAGCGCCACAAAGTCGCCCATATCTAGAATTTGTGAGCCGATGTGGAAATGTAATCCTACAAACTTCACGTTTTTCATCTCCAGTGCCAGGTCAATTACGCGGTCCATGTCCTGTATGCTGATACCGAATTTATTTTCTGCCAGCCCGGTGGTGATGTTGGCATGTGTATGAGCACCTACATCCGGATTGATACGGAAAGCTACGCGGGCAATCTTGTTCTTTGCTGCAGCCAGTTCGTTGATGACCTCCAGTTCTGGAATAGATTCAACGTTAAAACAAAAGATGTCATAATCCAGTCCCAGATTGATTTCCTTGTCTGTTTTTCCTACTCCAGCATATACAATTTTGCTAGCAGGGAAACCGGCTTTGATAGCTGCTTTGATTTCACCTCCGCTCACGCAATCGGCTCCTAGTCCGCTCTCACGGATAATCCCCAGTACTTTCGGATTGGCGTTTGCCTTTACTGCATAATGTACGCAGAATTTATTGTATTTACCAGCTTCTTCCTTGATTTTGTTCAAAGTCTCACGAAGCAGATTCGTATCATAATAATAAAATGGAGTTTCCAGTTTTCGGAATTGTTCTATTGGAAAATTAGCTTTCATAAAACGGGTTTAGTTGTGATTGTTGTTATATTAGAAGAATAAAAAAGGCGGTGATGCGGTTTTTACTGACCGTATCCTCCGCCTTTAGCTTTTATAAAAGGTTGCTTTTATTTCTGGTTACTGTTGAACAGTACGTTGCTCAAAGATTGCAGAGCCTGCTTCTTGTCTGATTCACGAATCAGGAAAGAAATGTTGTAGTTGCTTCCACCGAATGAAATCATACGTACAGGAATTTCACGCATTGCATCCAGTGCTTTTGCTTCGAAACCAACGTTCTCCCATTCCAAGTCACCTACTACACAGACGATACACATGTCATGGTCTACCGTTACCGTACCGTATTTTTTCAGGTCGTTTACGATTTCATTCAAGTGTTTCGTGTTGTCAATCGACATGGATACACCCACTTCTGAAGTACATACCATATCAATCGGAGTCTGGTAGCTTTCAAAGATTTCGAACACCTTGCGGAGGAAACCGTGAGCCAGCAACATACGGCTTGACTTAATCTTGATGGCCGTGATGTTATCCTTTGCAGCTACTGCCTTGATTTTACCTTTTTCCGTATCGTTAGAAATCAGCGTACCCGGAGCGGTTGGTTCCATGGTGTTCAGCAAACGTACCGGAATGTTGGCATACTTAGCCGGCTGAATACAAGTGGGATGCAGAATTTTTGCACCGAAGTAAGCCAGTTCAGCCGCTTCTTCAAAGTGAAGCTGACGTACCGGAGAAGTCTTGTCTACCACGCGTGGATCGTTGTCGTGCATACCGTCGATGTCAGTCCAAATCTGGATTTCAGACGCATTGATGGCAGCTCCAATCAGAGAAGCTGTGTAGTCACTTCCTCCACGCTGCAGGTTATCGATTTCACCGTACGCGTTGCGGCAGATAAATCCCTGAGTAATATAGATTTCATAACCCGGGTTAGCTTCCAGTTGTGCCGACAGCTTTTCGCGGATGTAAGTCAGGTCCGGTTCGCTGTTCTTGTCGGTACGCATGTATTCCAATGCCGGAATCAATGTAGCGTTTACTCCCTGTTCGCACAAGTAATTGGTCACCATGTTGGTAGAAATGATTTCTCCCTGAGCCAGAATGACTTTTTCTTCAAATAAAGTAAATATGTCTTTCGTATAAGAACGAATGTAATCGAATACAGATTTTACGAAATCCAGTGTCTTCTGTTTATATTCTTCGGTAGAATACAACTCATCAATGTGCTGTTTATATTTCGCTTCCAGTCTATTGATGATTTCATTTGCACCTTCTGGATTTTTCTTGTACAGATAATCCGAAATTTCAACCAATGTGTTAGTCGTACCTGACATGGCAGACAGGACTACAATTTTCTGTTCGCCGTCAGTGATTAATTTGGCCACATCTTTCATTCTTTGTGCAGAACCCACAGATGTACCTCCAAACTTTAAAACTTTCATTTTACGTTTCGAATTTTAAATGTTCTATAATTAATTAATTTCGGGAGCAAATGTAATAATAAAAACCCTATTTTGAGGTCATTTTGGCAAAAATCCTTTTACTCCTTTGTCTTTTTTATGAATTTGTCGTTTCCGTAAGCCGGTGATGTTCGCATTTGTACACTTTTCCGGGATATTCCGAAAGCAAGTTCAGGTTGTGCGTAGTCATCAGAATGGCCGAACCTTGGCGGCAGATGTCCTGCAATAATTCCACGATGCGGCGTCCGGTATCCACGTCCAGGTTGCCAGTCGGCTCGTCGGCCAGGATGATTTCCGGCTTGTTCAGGATGGCCCGGGCGATAACGATACGTTGCTGTTCTCCACCGGAAAGCTCGTTGGGCATTTTATATCCCTTGTTTTCCATGCCTACCTGCTGTAAAACTTCTCCGATTCGTCGTTCTATTTCGGTACGGCTTTTCCATCCAGTAGCTTTAAGCACGAATTTCAGGTTCTCGTGCACGGTACGGTCTGTCAATAGCTGAAAGTCCTGAAACACAATACCGAGTTTCCGGCGAAGGGTAGGGAGGTCCTTTTGTTTCAGGCTACGCATGGCATTTCCCAGCACCCATGCTTCTCCGTCATCAATCTCCACCTCACCGTAGATGGTTTTCAGGAGAGTAGACTTTCCGCTACCCACCTTCCCGATGAGATAGACAAATTCGCCTTTTCGGAGTTCCAGGTTTACATCCGAAAGAATCTCCTGACCTTGCAGGCTCACGTTTACGTGCTGGTAAGAAATGAGTGGTTGTTCTTCCATATCTCGTGATTAGTGTTTTTTCCAGGTGGCACTGTGGCGCTCTTTCAATTCACGGGCTAAGTCTTCAATGCGGTAGCCTTTGTAAGTAAGCAGTACAATCAAGTGGTAAAGCAGGTCGGCTCCTTCATAAATCAGGCGTTCGTCGGTTCCGTTGCAGGCTTCGAGGATGGTTTCCACAGCTTCTTCGCCCACCTTTTGTGCCATCTTGTTGACTCCCGAATTGAATAAACTGGTGGTGTACGATTTCTCCGGCATTTCCTGACGGCGACGGTCAATGAAATCCTGCAACTCTTTCAGGAACATGATGTCCTGCTCATTCTTGTCTCCCCAGCAAGTATCTGTACCCTTGTGGCAGACAGGACCTTCCGGATGTACCATGATGAGCAGTGTGTCGTTGTCGCAGTCAGCTTTTACTGAAACCACGTGCAGAAAGTTTCCGCTTTCTTCTCCTTTGGTCCACAAGCGGTTTTTGGTACGGCTAAAGAAAGTCACTTTACCCGTTTCCATGGTTTTCTCGTAGGCTTCCTTGTTCATGAATCCCAGCATCAATACTTTCTGTGTATAGTTATCTTGGATAATGGCCGGAATCAAGCCATTCATTTTTTCAAAATCCAGTTCCATAATCTTACTTTATATAATTAGTTAGTTGAAATAGTTATCTGCGCACAGCGATACCTTCTTTGCAAAGGTAATCTTTTAATTCGGGAATTGGTATTTCACCAAAGTGAAAAACACTGGCAGCCAGAGCGGCATTAGCTTTTCCTAACGTAAACGCATCACGGAAATCCTCTTTCTTGCCAGCTCCTCCGGAGGCGATGACCGGAATGGTCAGCCGGTCAGCCAGCTCAGCCAGTGCTTCGTTGGCATATCCTTCCTTTACCCCGTCGTGGTCCATGCTGGTAAATAAGATTTCTCCGGCTCCACGGCTGTTGGCTTCTTCCGCCCATTCCATAAGGAAACGGTCGGTCTCCAGCCTTCCTCCGTTGAGGTAACATTTCCACCCTCGCGGGGTCTGTCGGGCATCAATGGCTACCACACACACCTGCGAACCGAAATGGCGGGCGATGTCATCGATGAGCTGCGGGTTCCGGATGGCCGAAGAGTTGATAGACACTTTGTCTGCTCCAGCATTCAACAGACGTTCCACATCACTCAGTTCATGAATACCTCCTCCCACAGTGAAAGGAATGTTGATTTCTGCAGAGATGCGTTTTACCAGCTCCGTAAACGTTTTCCGTCCTTCGTGGCTGGCAGTGATGTCCAAATAAACCAGTTCGTCGGCTCCTTGTTCGCTGTAAGCCTTTCCGAGCTCCACCGGGTCGCCCGCTTGTCGCAGATTGACGAAGTTGGTACCTTTCACCGTTTGTCCGTCTTTGATGTCAAGACAGGGTATAATTCTTTTTGCTAACATAATCAGTTTCTTGAGTTAAGAGTTAAGGAAGAAAAGCTTTCAAGTCCTGCAGGGTGATGCGTCCTTCATAGAAAGCCTTGCCGAATACCACTGCCGGAATACCTGCTTCGTTCAGTGCTTCAATGTCCTTCATGCCGCTGATGCCTCCGCTGGCTATCAGATGCAGGTCGGGGTGAGCCTCCATGATTTGCTTGTATAGCTCCAAAGACGGCCCGTTGAGCATTCCGTCGCGAGAGATGTCCGTGCAGAGTACCTTTGCGACACCTTTCTTTATATAGTCATCCAAGAACGGCATCAGCTCCAGACGGCTGCATTCCAGCCATCCGTTGACGGCTATTTTCCCGTCTTTGGCATCCGCTCCTAAAATAATCCGTTCACTGCCATATACCTCCATCCATCGGTTGAACGTATCCGGCTCCTTTACGGCGATGCTGCCCAGCGTTACCATCTGTGCTCCGCTTTCGAAGGCAATGTGCAAGTCTTCATCGCTTTTGATGCCTCCGCCAAAGTCAATGACCAACGAAGTCTGTCCGGCCAGTGCTTCCAGTACCTTATAGTTTACCACATGCTTGGAAGCCGCTCCGTCCAGGTCGACCACATGCAGGCGATGGATGCCATGCGCTTCAAACATCTTGGCCACTTCCACCGGATTCTCGTTGTAAACCTTTTTCGACTGATAGTCGCCCTGAGAAAGTCGTACACACTTCCCGTCGATGACATCGATGGCTGGTATAAGTTCTATCATATTTTATATAATGTTTCGTGATTAGAGATTCAAAAAGTTGCGCAGGATACATTCTCCCACCTTTCCGCTTTTTTCCGGATGAAACTGGGTGGCATAGAAATTATCTTTGTGCAAGGCTGCACTGAAAGGGGTGATGTAGTCGGTTGTAGCCGCTGTAAATTCGTTGACCGGCACATAGAAACTATGCACGAAATACACGAACTCTTCTTCTTTCATACCTTGAAAGAGCGGGCTGCGGAGATGTGACAATGTATTCCATCCCATGTGAGGAACTTTCTCTTCAGGATTGGTTGACTGGAATCGCTTGACTTCCGCATCGAAGATTCCCAGGCAGTCCGCATCACCTTCTTCCGAATGGCGGCAGAGTAGCTGCATCCCCAGGCAAATACCTAATACTGGTTGTTTGAGTTCTTTGATGAGAAGATCCATGTGGCAAGCTTTCAGGTAATCCATGGTGGTACGTGCTTCGCCCACTCCCGGAAAAATTACCTTGTCGGCACTGAGCAGTGTCTCCTTGTCGTTGGTGATGACAGGTTCCACACCCAGTCGCTTCAGTGCACAATCCACCGAAAAGAGGTTGCCTGCATTGTATTTTATGATTGCAATTTTCATTCAGTGCTGTTTTTTTGTAGAAAAATAGTTTTTGCAAAAGTAACGAATTATAAACAATCTCCTAATAAAAGCGACAAAAAGTTTGTCTGTGATGGTGGTTTTCTGACAAGGTTTTTGTAAGAAGCTCCTATGCGTGGCTTTCTAAAAAATGGAGTGTAAAACTTTTTTGAATATTTTTTCGGAAAGCTATTGCAGATTCAAAAAAAAACACTACCTTTGCAACGCAATCGAGAGAGATAGCAACGAAAAAACTTAATGGTGCGTTAGTTCAGTTGGTTAGAATACATGCCTGTCACGCATGGGGTCACGGGTTCGAGTCCCGTACGCACCGCCAGCTTACAAAGCAAAATTAGGAAAAGCTCTGATTCACAACAGAATCAGGGCTTTTTTCGTTTCCGGGCGGAAGCAGAATATAGCGTTTCTACGAAGTTTGTCAGGTGCAAATTCAGGGTCCTTTTTTAGGGACAATAAAAAAGCACCTGAAATGTATAATACTTCATTGATTATCATGTTTTTGCGTAGAATTTTCCTGTTCCTCATTTTCTAATTTTACAACGTAAATAAAGTGGTATGAAACAGGAATCAATGAAAATTCTGTTCTTTATCCGTAAGAGCAGACTAAAGAAAAACGGTGAGGCACCGATTTTTCTTCGCGTGACAATTAACGGACAATTGGATGAAGTCCGGATTCAACGTTCTGTTCCATTGAAGTTGTGGGACAATGTGAAGGAACGCAGCAAAGGAAAAGACCGGAGTTCAACGGAACTGAACAGCTATATTGAGGCATTGAAAGTAAGGCTGTACCAGATTCACAAGGAACTTCTCTGTCGGGAGGCCCTGATTACCCCGAAGAATCTTCTGATAAAGTTGTTCTCGAAAGAGGAACAGCATCTGGTTCTGCAGACCATGCGGAAATGTATCGATGACTGGACTTCCCTGATCGGTACGGAGTACCAGCCCTCCACCATTTCACGTTATAACAACTGTTATGAATCGTTGCAGACAGTCATCAAGGATTTCTACAAGAAAGAGGACATTACATTCCATGAACTGAATGGGGAATTCATTGACCGGTTTGAGATGCATCTGAGGACGGTACGCAAGCTTTCCCAGAATACCCTGACCAAGTATATGAGCTGTTTCCGCAAATTTCTTGGACTGGCCCGGGAAAACGGATGGCTGGAACTGGACCCGTTGGCCGGAAAACGCAAGCGTCTGTTTCGGAAGGAAGAAACGTGTCCTACGTTCCTGACCCTGGAAGAATTGAAACGGATTATGGAGAAGGACTTTTCCACGGCACGTCTGAACACCGTGAAGGATTTTTTCCTGTTCTGTTGTCTGACCGGCCTGTCATACATTGATGTGAAGACCTTGTGCCCGGCACATCTTTACAAAGACAATGAGGGGAAACTGTGGATACACAAGGCCCGCGTGAAGATAACGACCCATAAGGAAAGCTGTACCTGCAATGTCCCGCTTCTGGAACCCGCACTTGTCATTCTGGAGAAATACAAGGACTGGAATCCGGAAAATCCTGAAGGTCCCTGTTTCCCGATTCCGTCGAATCAGAAGATGAACGAGTTCCTGAAAGAGATAGCCACCCTATGTCGGGTGAACAAGCGGCTCACCGTTCATGTGGCCCGGCACACGTTCGCGACAACTGTTACCCTTGCCAACGATGTCGCCCTACAGAATGTGTCAAAAATGCTCGGCCATTCTTCAACCCGCATGACACAGCATTATGCCCGTGTGCTGGACAACAGTATCATGAAGGACATGCAGGATGTCGCCCGGGTCTTCGGATAATCAGAAAAGGCTATACTTCACAACGTACAGTGAGGTATAGCCTTTTACATAATGAAGAATTGTTTGCTTGTATGGATTGGCCTCGCTTTTGTCGGGATTATCTCTTCTTCCCTTTTTCAATCAGTCTGATAACATCCTGTCTCCGATAATAGGTTTTCCGGTCAATCTGGGAGAAGGGCAAGGTACCGTTGCTTCTCAGGGCCTGCAATGTTCTCTGCGATATGTTCAGTGCCATGCATACTTCCTGATTGTCCATCCAGTCATCCAGACTTTTTGAGGTTTGCCTGCTTTTGAGGTTTTCCAGTTTTTCTTTCAGCAGTCGGATGGATGTTATCATTTCTTTGAAAGTACCGGCTTCAATGTTTACGATTTCCATAAAGTATAGTTGTTTGGTTTGAGGCAAAGATAGACGGTATGGCCTGGCTGGCCAATACCATGTCATCAGATGGCAGCACAAGTCATCAGATGCCTCATGTTGTCTGTTGCAGGAACCGGTCTTGCAGAAATATCCGATTGTTGAATCTGGGGAGTACAGCCATATTCAGGAAAGGCATGTATCATACTTCGTTATATTGCGTAATTTTGCATAGTGCTGTATTTCAGTGTATTTACTAAGTTTGTACCAAAACAGAACGTATGAAAGGCAACACACTGAATGTAATGTTCTTTATCTTGAAGAACAAGTTATTGAAAAACGGTGAAGCACCGGTCGTTCTTCGGGTGACAATCAACGGGCAGCGGGATGAAATCCGTATCCAGCGCTCTATACCGGTGGAGTTATGGGACAATGCGAAGATGCGTAGCAAGGGAAGGGGGCGGAGTTCGGCAGAGCTGAACATGTATCTTGAGACACTGAGGGACAGAATATATGTCATCCATAAGAATTCCGTGTATGATGGGGAAAGACTGACTCCGAAGAAAATCCTAGATATTTTGTATGCCAGGGAAGGACGGCATTTGGTTCTGAAGGCCATGAAGGAATGTATAGACGGATGGGCGGCTTCTCCCGGGGATTTACATCCTGCCACCTTGGCACGTTACAACAGGTGCCACGGATTGGTGGAGACAGTCATACGGGATGTTTACAATAAGGAGGACGTCGCATTCTCCGAACTGGACAGGAAGTTCATCACGGCATTTGAAAGGTATCTGAAGGAAGCCTGTGGGCTGGCCCGGAATACGGCGGCTAAATATCTGGAGTGTTTCCGTAAGGTTCTCAAGGTGGCTCAGCAGAAGGGCTGGATGGAACATGGCAAGTTTTTGGAGGAACTGGGACAGTTGTGCGTAAAGGAGGAGACTTACCCTTCTTTTCTGGACTGGGATGAACTGAGAACAGTGATGGAAACAGATATGCCGGCCCGACGTTTGGAGCGGGTGAAGGATGTGTTCGTCTTCTGCGCTCTCACCGGACTTTCCTATCAGGGGATAAGCACCCTTTGTCCGTCGCACTTGTTTAGGGATGACGAAGGAACACTGTGGATTTGCAGGACACGTGCTGAAGGAGCGAAGGTTGGAGACAGTTGTACAAGCCGTGTTCTTCTTCTTAAACCGGCAATGGTCCTGTTGGAGAAATACAAAGGCTGGAATCCGATGAATCCGGAAGGTCCGTGTTTTCCTGTCCCGTCAGTCCAGAAAATGAATGAATACCTGAAAGAGGTGGCAGTGCGGTGTCGGATTTCCAAGCGTCTGACCACCCAGATGGCCCGCAATACATTTGCTGCGACAGTCACCCTGGCCAACCGGATTCCCAAAGAATACGTCAGGGAAATGCTTGGCTATTCTTCCGACTATATGTTGCGCCATTATATGCAGGCTCAGGAAAGGAATTCCTGAAAGGTATGAAGTGGAACATACAATACTCTGATAAAGTGAAAGGCTATACTCCAATAGATGTGGTGGTATAGCCTTTCCAATAAACAAAACCGGATGTCAGAACGCTTCTTTTCGGTTCTTTTCCAGCAGTCGTACGATATCGCTTTCCCGGTATAGGATTTTTCCTCCTATCTGGTAATAAGGCAATATGCCGCAGCTTCTGTAGTCCAGCAGCGTACGCTTGCTTAGCTTGAGCTTTCCGGCTAGTTCCGTATCTGTCAGATAGTTTTCCCCGTCCAATAAGTGCCGGTTGTCCATTGGCAAATGGTCGATGAGATCCGATACCCTTTTCATTTCATCGAAGAAAAGAAGCACTTCCTTGTCTGATCTGGTGATGATTGTTCCCATAATCTGTCCTTTTTTGTTTGAAACAAAGATATCCGCATTCCCATGCCACTGCAAACCGCCGGAGCCTGTTGTCATCAGATTTCATTAAATGTCATCAGATTTCATCGGACCGGATTCCGGCTTCCAGTCCTTCAGCTTGTTCTTTAATACCTTCATGTCCTCCGTGACTTTTCTGTATGTGATTTTGGCATAGGCTTGTGTAACCCTCAAATTGGTATGTCCGAGCATTTTGGAAAGTGTTTCTATTGGAAGTCCGTTTTCCAGACAGACGGTCACGGCGAACGTGTGCCGGGCCACATGAAATGTCACCCTTTTTCTTATATGGCAGACGTCGGCAAGTTCTTTAAGGTAGGCATTGCTTTTCTGGTTCGAGATGGTCGGGAATAGGTATTCCGATTCGCCTTTTCTTATGTAAAAACTTGCTATTTTCTTGGCTTGGGGAAGGAGAGGGATGAATGCGGGGTGGTTGGTCTTGGTCCTGTACAGATGGATATACATTCCTTTGTCAGAATCTGAAATGATTTGATCCTTTCTCAACCGACAGATGTCTGAGTAGGAGATGCCTGTGAAGCAGCTGAAGATGAATATGTCACGGATGGAAGCCAGTCTAGGAATATCCAGCCGCTTGCCCATTATCCTTATTATTTCCTGCCTGTTCAGGTATTGTTTCTGGCTTTCTTCCTTCTTTATTCGGTAAGTTGAGAACGGATTGGTCAGGATAATTCCGCACCGGTATGCCCATAGGATTCCTTTTCTTACCATACTCATCATCTTGGCTGTTGTATTGATTGATAGCCTGCAGTCAGTTCTGAAGAAAAGTTCTAGTTCGTGTATCATCTGCCGGTTGAACTGTTCCAGTGGCATATCTTGTCTGCCCATTTTCTTGCAGAATTCCTCAAGCCGCCTGTAGACTAGTTTATGTCTGTTGGAATGGGACATGCTGATTTGTCCGGCATGTGCCAGCCTGTCCGCATCTTTTACCTGTTTGTTAAACAACTCTAGAAGGGAAGGCGGATTGGTTCCTGTGGCTATGAAGCGTTGTTTCAGCATGCTTGCCGTAAGCTGTTTTCCTTCTAGTTGGGCCTGTCGGTAATGATGCTGCAATGTGGAACTTACTTTGTCCAAGTATGCATTGATGTTGTGTGCTTCTGGATTCATGTCGGAAACACGCCTGTTCTGTTTGTCCCAATGCTCCTGTAGGATGGACGTCTTCAGACTTACATCTGTGGCCTTGTTGTTGACTATGATACGGAGCATGATTGTTGACTTGCTGTCTTTTTGAAGCTTTCTACGTTTCAGATAAAAGTAGATGGAAAAACTATGTCTCATAAGAAATAAATATTAATTGTGTCCATATCACAAACGGATGCATAGGACACGGATAAGACATAGATTATGGTTATGAATGGAATGTAATTGTTGATTATTAATAGTTTTAGATTAAATGAAATAAGAGAAGAAAATAAAGTAAATATGTAGTTTTCAGATATTTGTTTAGGTCATAGAAATAGGTTCGGATCCGCCTGGGGCCCGAACCCAGAGCCCCAACTTGCCTTGGAGTAATTGGATGAAATGTAATGTGTTTATTATCACGTATTTGAATCTGCATAGTTCGGCATTGCTTACAAAAATAGGTTCAGTTCCTACAATATTTGCTAGTGAACCTTGTAGAATATTAGTATTCAACTGGATACATCGAGCTATTAAGTACGGACTTTTCAGAGAACCACCTCTTTCCATCTTCATTAGAGAAGAATTTGACGTTACGGAGGTAGCGTTTTCCGGCTCGTCGGAACGGACAGGAAAAGCTGGTTATTTCTGTTTCTTTTGGGAGTTCCTACATTCCGCAGTTTTGGCATGTCCGTTCACATAAGTACGGGCTTCTTCACGGAATCTTTCACGTTCCGATGTTCTGGGTTTACCGAATTGGACATCCATGACTTTGTCGATGTTTATTAGATTGTTTTCTTTTAAAATTTCTTTTTCTAGTTTCATATTTCAAAGATAGTTCTATTGCTGTGAAATGACAAGTTTTATGGAGCAATATGGAAAATGATGTAATAAGATTTTTGAACTATGTTGTGATGTAATTTAAAACGTTTGTTATAAAGAGTTGTTATGAATTAGGATTGATGGTGAGCCTCCAGTAAACCACTTATTTTTGTAATTTTTCCATCTGTAGCTTTTTTCTTTAAAGCAAGTTAATAGTGGTATTTAGAAGAAATTACGTAAACATTCGGCGACGTACGTATTCTTTCTGCAAACTTTCGTCATTAACTTTACACTTAAAAAGCGAAGTTATAATGACATGAGAAGAAGTTGCAGAGATAATAAATTATTGTAAAGAGTGCACAAGACTTATAAGTCTAGGCTGGAGGAACCCAAATTCCGTAATTGTGGTTTTATGACAGCAAGTGATTTTAGTATATTTATCATATAAACAATGAGATACGGATGATTTGGAAAAACAGGAAAAGGCTCATTGGAAGAGATTGAGACGTTTCGCTGAGATAAAGTGAGTTTCATTAATAGGGTTGCTTCGTTGGAACGCTCTCTGTATAGGTTCCGAAAGAAAGTTTTTGCCAGATAAGCGAAAACAGTCTTTCGTTTGATTACAACCAGCTTCTTTTATTTTCAAAAGAAGAGATGTTCTTCATGGAAATCTCTCAGCTTGAGGAGAAAGTCTGCAAGAACGTGCAGAAATTATCAAAACTATAAAAAGTCAATAAAAAGTTGGTTCGCAAGTTCCTGGATACATCCTCGCTGCAGGTGTAAGTGTTGATCTTTGTCTCGAAGGGACAACTAACTCAGAATGCAGGTTTAAGAATTATTTCATTAAAATAGGAAAGTAAAATCATGTACAATCTCCGTGATCTGTCTTATAGGGTAGTATCGCAAGTTGGGGGCAGCATAAGTGAATCGATTATGTGTGGATGGTGTGAATGACGGTGGAAAAACTCAGAACGCTGTACAACCTGCTCAAACAGAGAATACTTTTCAGTGAATACATAGAAGTGGACGAGAACGTCCTCCCCGTGATAGATAATGAGATATATAAGGCGAAGAAGGGCAATGAGTGGTGCATGGCAACGGCATCACTAGAAACGTTATATTTCATTATGATGAAGGCAGCTATTAGGCAAGGTGCTCCGTGAACTTCTGGGATATTACCATAGCATTGCGCAGTTAGCTTACGGATCTATTTGAATAGTTGAATGTAATTGCCTAGTTGTCAGATAGGTATGCATCAGCAAGAAGTATGTGGATGCTTTGAAGAGAACATAGCTTTGGCCACATAGGCGATATTATGAGTAAAAATGCCTATAATGCTGAATTTACACAGCTGAAGAATGCATAGGAAAACGTATCTGTGAGATTTATCCGCTGATTCTTGAATTTGAAAAATAGCTGTATTATATTAATAATGCTTCCTAAAAGCTGCTTGAATAGAGCCATCGAAGATACATATTCGTTTCTTAGACTCTCAATATGCGTAAATAGTAAAAGAGTAGAAATCGATAACAGCCGCATGGAAAATACTATAAGATCTTTGGTTTTAAAAAGAAAGAACTATTTGCTCTACAAGAATGATGTATTCACATATAAGACTTACTCTCTTATAACTGCCTACAAGTACTCTATAATCAGGATGATATCTTAGGTAAAAATTCCATATTATGAGAGTGGTAAAAAGGATATGGCGAAATTTCTATCTATAATCGGAGAGAATCCAATCAAACAATAAAATTAGTTCCGAATCAGTGCGATTCTACGTGATTCGGAACTAATTTTTCAAATTTGAAATGGTTTCATTGAATGCTTATAAGACTCAGAATCCAGATATAAGAACAAACTTACAGCTGAATCCTGTTTCCATTTACACAAAATTTTGGACAGTGTCACTCAGAGAATTAAGGAATAAGTGTCGTCTTTATCAAAGTTATACTGTCTCTATCAATATGTAAACTATAGTTGTTCTTTTGGAGATAGATATGGTTTATTCGTGAAATATAAAATAATAATTTATACGCGATCATGGAATTGATGACCAAAATTCATTTCTATTTAGATTATCTCTCTTCATTATAATAACAAGTATAATAATTCATACCAGCAGCCTCATCAAATCCATGTATTAGATATTCTTTTCCACCATATACATTAATATCAAAGTTTGAATCAAGGTGCAAAGTTATAGAAGGAAATGAAGATTTACGCTTAGCTACACTAGGTTCTATAGTAATGGGATGGGAAACATCAATAGTTTCATCAGATTGTATAGCAGCAGCGTAAGAGGTAAAGTCTTTTGCTTTAGAACTTTCTTGGAATACCTCTTGGGCAAACTCCTGGAGTGTTACTTCCTCCGATGTTGATAAAAAGTTTTTAGCACGAGCTATTGTAAAAGCCTTATTTAATTTATCAGAATCTCCACATTTTTCTTTAATAAATAAATTACAAATATTTATTAATTTAGATGTCTGATGATAAGAATTATTGCAATAACGTACATGTAGAAATTCGTCTTTCCAATATTTTGATTCTTGCCCTTTACTCATTTTATCAACGATTGCTACTTTATATCCCGAATTTTCTTCTATATTTAGAATTAAGCATCCCTTTTCTATTTTAGAAAGACTAATTACGTCAGACTTTTGTACTGAAAAGCCATTGTCAGTACGGTAAAACTTCATTGCTTTTTGTTTGTTTTCAGATTTAAATAAAACAATAGCATCTGTTTTTTTATTATCAATCTCGCAATCTGTTAAGTAGACAATTGATAATTCTCCAGCTTTAATCTTTGGATGTGAACTTTTCTCATATAATATTTTAGCAATAAAATTAGATTGTTCTATAAAACGATCCGGATTCTTAAAAATTGTTCGTATAAATGTATAAATAGGGTTTAGTTCAAGCGTACTTTCAAAATAGAACTCACATAAATTGTCTAGTTTAAATGACTTAGAAATCATATCTATAAAATCTTTTTCTATTATTTGAAAGTTTAATTCTACCTTTGAAAAAGAGACACCTTCTTCACGCTCTTTATTGCCCACCATATGGACTATCATTTTTGATATATTTCCGACTTTTAGCTTCATATTTCTACCTTTCTTCTAATACATATTTAGGAATTAATGCATCGCCATCTGTAAAGGTTGCTTTAGTTATAAAATATTCAAGCATGTTAGCACCTGTCCAATAAGATTCTGGTGCATGTTCGATTAAAATAATTTGAAATTCTTCTTTCTTCTCCTTTATTACATAACGCATAAAATCATTTATACTTTTGAAAGCATCAAGCAATTTCTCTTTATCTGTAGTTTTTACGTTTTCTGAACCTGCATAATATGGGATACTAGGCTGATCGATAAATAGAAATTGTCCTATTTGCGATGGCGTATTTTCAAAGAAATAACGATGTAACCCTAAGAAAAAACATAAATGAAGGAACATATAATTTGATTGACTGCCAATGACATCATAATTGATAATTGATTTACCGTCATTAAGCATTAGACGTTCTTGTTTTAAACTGTATTTAGTATAGCAGTTATTATAATGCTCCATGTAGCTAAGGCCGTTATAAATAGTTTGAATACATTGATTTAAATTTTCAATAATTAAAACCTTTTTCTGGTTAAGAGACTCCATTTTTTGTTCTAGAACATTTAAACGTGAACTTTCTTCTGGGGTGAATATTTTTTCAGTTTCTCTATTTTTTTTCTCTTTTTTATTCCTATATTCACGCAATAACTCAATATTAGCTTCTATATAACCTATGACTTTTAAGGCTTTAACTTGTTTGTATAAAGTTCCTTTCTGTTTTGTTATTTCTCCAATTTGAGCTTCAATCTCTGCGATTTGTTTTTCTAACGAATTTATCAACTTAAAACTTACTAGTGGATTT